>JAEEGL011541424.1_pt1 | contig 12873 bp, 12 predicted proteins | sample 9134231 | NCBI WGS metagenome assembly JAEEGL01 (sample SAMN16246548, study PRJNA631951) | gut metagenome | biome: gut microbiome; feature: rumen; material: fiber-attached | host: Bos | place: Iran: Karaj | collected 2018-10
GCGCGATTGCGCCTTTGATACTTTTTCATATTTACCTCCTGTCGATCTTTACGGCAGAAGGAATCGATCGTTTATTTTCCTTCTGTCGTTCAGAAGGAAACGCGGCGCTTGACCATGGCGGTTGGTCCTTTCGGAATTGATAGAGTTATTATACCATTGCCAAGCGGACAGTTCAACACTTTGTCAACTTTTGGGCAGGAGCGGGCGTTGGTTTCTTGCAAGCCATGGGGTTCGTGGTAAAGGCCATGATATGAATATGCAATAGTATTTAAACCCGCTTATGATTGCGACAGTTTTGTTCGTCAAGATTGAAAAGCAATGAAAGATATGATAATATCTTTAAAAAAGCGGGGAGAATCGAACTTGGTGCGGGAGTGAATGACGCCACAGTGTGGCGTCAGAGCCGCGCCTGACCGAGCGCGCCGCGCGCGAGAGGAGATTCTCCTCGCCAGCTTCACTTGCGCCGAAGGCACAAATTTCACTATTGAATCAAAGCGAAAAGAATGATATGATTCAAACCGAAAGCGGGGTATTGATATGTCCGACTCAAAGCTGCGGACACAGTCGATGGACTTTGCGGTGGCAATAATCGATCCGTTAAAAACGCTCAATGCAAGGAAGAAGAGCAAATGAACGATAAAAAGGGCAAATGCAATAAACAGGAACTCTGCGGATGCAGTGCCCCGGAGTGGTACTGGTCGGCGGGCTTGCATGATGCGTGCATAACAAGCATCGAATCACAGGAATTCGAAATCAATTATTCCCGGCCTGCTGAAAACAGGATCAAAAACACCTTATCGTTCAGGATAGACGCTTCAAACGCTTTATTTGACAGCTCAGTTAAAGAGATCAGTTTTATTAATTATAAGCTCTGTACCGAAAGCATCGACTTGAATTGCAGGAAGAGATTATTCTGGATCGGCGACAGCATACGAAAGTTGGATCATGATTACTATCACTACGAGCTGCAGATCGATCTGCGGGATCTCGACAGAGATCCGCAGGTGTTTACTGTTGTGATCAGATTCGGGAACGCTGTGGTAAAAAGATAGGTCCAGGCGTATTCCATTACACTGTTCTGAGCCGGTCGATCAGCGCAAAACGCATTCAAACGGGGAGGCCTTATGAACACTAAATACCTTGAAAACACAGCCGATATCGAAGCGGCATTCATGGCCCGCTTCGTGATGTCATGGGAGACTTTTCAAATCACGCATAAGGACTGGATCGCCGAAATGGATAAGCAAAACTATCCGATCGACAGGCGATGGTATGATCTTGCATATTTCTGGGACAGGATGGATCCGGAATACCCAAGGGTGTCCATGACCGAAGCGCTTGATTTCCTCCGCACTCATTCGGGGAGCGTGCTGTTCATGGCAGAGAAGGGCGAGGGCGATTGCTTCGAAGGCAGAAAGAGCGTCGATTATATTGCCGAAGCGGACGCTGCGGAGCTTGCGGAACGGATCGAGCATGACTGGTATGGATCCTATAGATTATCCGAGCAGAACCGCTACCTTGTTGACGCGCTTCCGGAGGATCTTTACGTTTTTGATCGTTCGATGACATGGTGTGCTGTGTTTACTCACGAGACCTGGGACTGGGAAGCTGAATCCACCGATATGATGAAGGCCGCCGAAAGCCGGTACTGTATTATCTGCAGGTAAACAGTTTACCGTTTCGTTTGTTCGATCACTGCGTTTCCGACTCCGTCGAACTCGATCTCGGGAGGAAAAACTGATGCCGACTCTGACAAAAGCCCGGGCGTGGGCGTTCATACTGGCTAAACAGGGCCTGCTCGGCAGCTATCGCTTCTCCGGCAAAGCGGGCGCTTACGCCTACGTTCGGCAGGCGGGGTGCATCCAGTACGACCCGGTGGACGTCTGCGGAAAGAACGCGGAGCTCACCCTGCAGTCGCGCGTCAAGGGCTTTAAAAAGTCCATGCTTTCTGAGCTGCTGTATAAGGACCGGCTGCTGGTGGACTATGCGGACAAGGAGCTTTCAATCTGGCCCGCGGAGGACTGGCCGTATTTCGAGAAATATCGTGAACGCAGCCGTGAGAAAGGCGCAAGCTTTCCGGGACTCGCGGAGCTTGAGCGGGAGGCGCTTGATTACATCCGTAAGAACGGCCCGGTTTCCGCCGATACGCTCCCGATCGACGGCGAGATCTACTGGCATTCCTCGATGCATTGGAGCGGCAACTGGCATAAGGATTCGAAGGCCGCCCGGTCGGTCCTTGAGCAGCTCTATACCGACGGAACGCTCGTGATCCACCATAAAAACGGCTCAAGGAAGTTCTACGACCTGGCCGAGCGCCATCTGGACGGCGCACTGCTGACGGCGGAGGCTCCCTGCGGGGATGACGACGAGCTGCTGTGCTGGCGCATACTCCGGCGCATCGGCGCGGTCGGGCTGCTCTGGGACAGGAATTCGCCCGCGCTTCTCGGCATAGGCGCGAATGCCGAACGGCGAAAAGCCGCGTTGGCCTCCCTTGAGACGCGCGGCGCGATACTGCCCGCAAATGTCGAAGGCGTCAAAACGGCGTTCTATTACCGCGCGGAGGACGAGCCCCTGATGCGCGCCGTGCTTGAGGGAACGCATGATAATAAAGCGCGCATGGAGTTCATCGCACCGCTCGATCCTCTGCTCTGGGATAAGGCATTGGTTGCCGCGCTATGGGATTTTCAGTATTCATGGGAGATCTACACGCCTGCCGACAAACGCAAATACGGCTATTACACCCTGCCGATACTATGGGGCGACAGCTTCATCGGGCGGATCGAGGCGGCGGCCGATCATAAAGAGGGCACGCTCCGGGTCAAAAACATCTGGCTCGAGCCCGGCGTCCGGCGGACCCAAAAGCTGCAGCTCGCGCTTGAAAAAACGCTCCGCCGCTTTGCGGCTTTCAACGACTGCACTGCCGTTGAGTATGATAAGTAGATTAAAGCCTCCCTTGTTCTTTGAAGGACAGGGGAGGTTTTCTGTTGTTATCCGCGGCGGATTATGGTACAATCTCCGTGATAAACAATATTTATCGGGGGGAAAAGCATGCTGCGCCCGTGTTCAAAAGAAGAATTCGAAAGCTGCATCGATCTTGCGTATTCGCTGGCCCTGGATCCTGAAAGGTCCGGCTATCCCTCGTACCGCGACGGGATCAAGACGAAGGAGGCCTTCATAGAACGCTCCTATAAGGCGTTCGAACGAGATACCGAGGAGCTGCTTCTGTTCGTACATGAGGGCGAGGTCCGCGGCCTGATCCACTATTATTGGCTGCCGGAGGACGGCTATCTGCAGACGATCTGTTTCAATATCGCCGAGGCGACATGTGAGGCCCTTTCGGAGTTCCTTGAATACGCCGGCGAACGCTTTAAGGGCTATGAAGTGATGATGGGGTTCCCCGCGGAGAACGGCTCGGCGGTGGACTGGCTCTCATCGCACGGCCTTGAATGCATCGAGAGCGACTTCAACAACACCGCTTTTCTCGACAGGCTCGGCGATATCCCGGAGCCCTGCGGAGTGATCCGCATAGGCAGGGAAAACTACGAGCTGTTCAGGACCCTTCATGTTAAGATCGAGGGCGACATGTACTGGAACTCGGAAAGGATCCTCGCGGATATCGATAACTGGATCATCTTCGTCAGGGAGAAGGACGGGGCGCCGCAGGGCGCGGTCTATTTCACGGAGCTCAATGAAGGTTGGTTTGAGATCTTCGGCATCGATTTGGATCAAGGTCAAAACGACCCCGATACGTTCAAAGAATTGCTCAGCGCCGCACTAGCGGACGCAAAGCGCAGGAACGGCAGGTTCATGACCTTCTTCTGCGAGGAGGAGCATGAAGCCGCCGCGCAGGAATGCGGCTTTGAGTGCATCGGCGGCTATCGCTGCTTCAGCACGCGGATCGAATGACGGCAAAGCCGACTCCGCATAGAAAAGGAATAGAAAATATGAAACTTATCGAACCCACGATCGAATATGCCGAACAGATCCGGGCATACCGCAGCGAATTCCTTGCTCCGGGTATGTCCATGGACGGCGGCGGGTCGCTGATCCGTTTTGAAAGGCCGGAGGACTGGCTCGCGCACGTCGAAGCGTACAGGCACGCCGAAACGGTCCCGCCCGACCGCGTGCCCACCACGCAGTACATCTTCGTTCGGGAAGAGGATGAAAAGATCGTCGGCGTCATCCAGATCCGGCATTACCTTAACGAAGCGCTCGCAAAATACGCCGGTCATATAGGGTATTCCGTGGCACCGAGCGAGCGGCGCAAGGGCTATGCGGCCCGTATGCTCGCCTTGACGCTGCCCAAATGCAGGGAGCTCGGCATCGAAAAGGTGCTGATCACCTGCGTCCGGGGCAACGAGGGCAGCCGCCGAACCATCCTGAAAAACGGCGGGGTCTACGAATCGACCGTGTATGAAGCGGAGTGCGACCGTTATCTCGAAAGGTACTGGATAGACATTTCCGGCCGGGAGCTTTGAGGACAGATGAAAATGAACGATAACGAAGAGCTGATGCTCGAGCTTGACGATAACGAATGGCCGTTTCTGGGCGACGATCACGACCGGATGATCGTCCGTGCGATCGTCTATGACGGCGGCGGCATGTTTTATTTCGTGCACGTCAGCCGCGACGACGATTTCGGCAAGGCGACGCTTATCGAGACCTCGGGCGGAGGCGTGGAAAAAGGGGAGGAGCTGCGCGCAGCGCTAAGACGCGAGCTCCGTGAGGAGCTCGGCGCGCAGGTAGAGATCATCCGCCGGATCGGCGTCGTCAGCGATCACTACAATCTGATCCGCCGCCACAACATAAACAACTATTTCCTCTGCAGGGCCGTCTCCTTCGGCGAAAGGCATCTGACCGAGGACGAGGTCAACAGCTTCCACCTCTCCGTGCTGCGGCTCACCTATGACGAAGCCGTGAAGGAATACGAGGCCTGCGCCTGCACGCGGCTCGGGCAGCTCATCGCCCAAAGGGAGCTGCCTGTGCTCCGCCGCGCAAAGGAGCTGATAGACGCGATGCCGAAGCGAAAAGCGGAGCTCGTGACCGAAAGACTGGTGCTCAAAAGCCTTGGCGGCGAAGACATGGAGCGAATGCTTTCCATGATGCGCGATGAGCGTGTCAGCGCGACCTATATGGTGCCGGACCTGGCCGACGAAGCGGCGGCGCAGCCCTTCTATAAGCGCCTGCAGGCTTTAAGCGAGGACCAAAACCGCTTCATATTCGGCATTTATCTCGGAAGCGAGCTGATCGGATTCCTCAACGACTGCGGCGGGGACCGCGAATGCATCGAACTCGGTTACTTCATCGCTCCGGAACAGTGGGGAAGGGGCTATGCGCCCGAAGCGCTCTCTGCGGCGATAGAGGAGCTGTTCCGACTTGGTTTTTCGCGCGTAAAGGCGGGTTATTTTGAGGAGAATACCGCAAGCCGCCGCGTGATGGAGAAATGCGGCATGGCTCCCCTCGACGAAGAGGACAGCGTCGAATACCGCGGCAGGACCCACCGCTGCCTGTTCATGGGCGTTTCCGCGGATGAAACGGCCCGATATAGGGACTCCACGAAGCGTAGGTAGCTTTTCGGGACGAAGTGTGATAGCCTTATACCGAAAGGAGGCCATAAACATGGACAGATACGTTACCGGAGCCGTGATACGCAGCCTGCGCGAAAGCAAGGGGCTGACGCAGGAGGAGCTCGCTTCAAGGATATCGGTCAGCGGCAAGGCCGTAAGCAAATGGGAGACGGGGCAGGGCCTGCCGGATATCAGCCTGCTCGAACCCCTCTCCAAGGCGCTCGGCGTCTCGCTCATCGAGCTGATAAACGGCGAACCCATCCGTAACTGCAACCGCTCCTTCAATATGTATAAAAGCCGTTTCTACGTCTGCCCGGTCTGCGGCAATATCGTCGCCGCGGCGGGCGAGGCCGTGATGAGCTGCTGCGGCATAACGCTGCCGCCGCTCGAGGCCGAGGACTGCGATGATGAGCATCGGATCGTCGTTGAACCGGTCGAGGACGAATACTTCGTGTGCATCGACCATCCGATGACGAAGGAACACTATATCTCGTTCCTCGCCGCCATATCGGATTCGGGGATCCAGCTCGCCAAGCTCTATCCGGAAGGCTATGCGGAGGCAAGATTCAAGCGCAGCCGCGTCAGATTCTTTTTAGCATACTGCAACCGCCACGGGCTGTTCCGCATCAGGATATAATAATGCTTGCCGATACTTGCGCGCCGCTCCTGCAGGGCGGCATTTTTCTTTGCAATGATTGAAAAAAGCGCGGGGATATGATAGACTTGACTGGAAATAACGAAGCGGCTCGAATGCGGCGTTCGGAACGGCGCCCTGCCTGTGCGGCCGCGGTACGGAGGTAAAAATGATAGATGTAAAGGGCAGATGGGCGCTGATAACCGGCGCGAGCCGCGGCATCGGCTGCGGAGCCGCGCTGTTTCTTGCGGAGCGCGGCTGCAACCTGATCCTTCACGCCAGGACGGAGGCAAATCTTAAAAAGGTGCTCTCAGAGGCGAGGGCGCTCGGCGTAAAGGCGTATCCCGCGGCCTGCGAGCTTTCGGATCCGGAGGCGGTCAAAGCAATGCTCGAAAGGATCGACGCCCTCGGCGTTCCGGTCGACATCGTGCTCAACAACGCGGGCGTGCAGGTGGCATACCGCACCGACTGTCTCTCGACCCCGCCGGAGGATTACGAAACGAGTTTTCTTATAAACACGATCGCTCCGATGATGATAACCTATCATTTCGTCCCGCCCATGCAGGCGCGGGGCTTCGGGCGCATCGTCAACACGACCAGCGGGATAAGGCGCGAACCCGAGCAGGCGGGGTATTCGGCAAGCAAGGCCGCGCTCGATAAGGTCACCGTGGACCTCGCTACAGTCCTTGACGGCACGGACGTGCTTCTGAACCTGACGGATCCGGGCTGGTGCAGGACCGACCTCGGCGGGCCGAACGCGCCGAATTCGCCCGAAAGCTCCCTGCCGGGCGTGGTGGTCGGCGTTTTTATCGACGACAGGCGCTCGGGCCGCTGCTTTACCGCGCCGGATTATCACGGCATGACCATCGAACAGGCCGTGGCGCATGCCGAGGCGCATTCGGGACCCTATCACGGCAGCCTCGACTGAAAGCACGAGGCCTTATCGAACCCGCGGCGGGGATACCGTTCAAAAAAAAGAAATAATATATCGTAATCGATTAAGATTTGTATTGACAAGTCGATACGGCGCTGTTTATAATAAAAACGTCCGATAAGGATCTTCGATTTGTCAATCGGCCCGACCCCGTTCACTCCACTTTTCTGAGCGGGCAAGGACTGAAAATAAGGAGGAAAACCATCCCCGGGGCTTGGGGTGCGGCAGTGTGGAGACCTGTCGCAATGCGCGGCCGACCTTGCGCGGCGCGCGAGACGGTCCGTTGAAGGATTTCGGGGCCGTTAAAGCCGAAACACAATGGCAAGTCTGTCACTACGAAACATCAGGAAGGTCTACGACAACAAGGTCACGGCGGTCGACGATTTCAATCTTGAGATCAACGACAAGGAATTCGTGGTCTTCGTCGGCCCTTCGGGCTGCGGCAAATCCACGACCCTGCGCATGATCGCGGGCCTCGAGGAGATCAGCGCCGGCGAGCTCTACATCGACGACAAGCTGGTAAACAGCATTGCGCCGAAGGATCGCGACATCGCGATGGTCTTTCAGAACTATGCGCTCTACCCGCATATGACCGTTTACGAGAACATGGCGTTCGCGCTCAAGCTGCGCAAAACGCCCAAGAAGGAGATCGACAAGAAGGTCCGTGAGGCTGCGGAGATCCTCGGCATCACCGAGTACCTCGACCGCAAGCCCAAAGCGCTTTCCGGCGGTCAGCGCCAGCGCGTCGCGATCGGCCGCGCCATCGTGCGTGAACCGAAGGTCTTCCTTATGGACGAACCGCTCTCCAACCTCGATGCGAAGCTCCGCAACCAGATGCGCGCGGAGATCATCAAGCTCCGTCACCGCATCGACACCACCTTCATCTACGTCACGCACGATCAGACCGAGGCAATGACGCTCGGCGACCGCATCGTCATCATGAAGGACGGCTTCATCAAGCAGATCGGCACACCGCAGCAGGTCTTCAATCATCCCGACAACCTCTTCGTCGCCGGCTTCATCGGCTCGCCGCAGATGAATTTCTTCGACGCCGAGCTGCAGCAGGACGCCGAGGGCAGCTACGTCGTGCTCGTGAACGGTGCCGAATTCAAGCTCAGCGCCGCCCAGCAGGAGGCCCTTAAGGCGAACGAGGCGAAGCCCCAGAAGATAGTGCTCGGCGTTCGTCCGGAGCATATCTCGCTCTGCGAAAACGAGCCCGCTGTGCCGCACCTCAACGCCGTAGTCGACGTTTCCGAGATGATGGGTTCCTCGATCCATCTGCACGTCAACTCCGGTGAGAAGGACGTCGTCATCGTGCTCCAGACCGTCGATCTTCCGGTCGAAAAGCGCTCCGGCTTCGAGTACGGCGAGGAGGTCAGCTTCACCTTCGATCCCGACCTCATGCATCTGTTCTCTGCGGAGACCGAGCAGAACCTTATCTGACGCAAAAAAGTAAGCAGTCATATGAAAAAGCCCCGTCCTCGGACGGGGCTCGATTCGTTTTGGGATGTGGGTCAGACGGTCAGCTCGACCCTGCACACGGTGCTGTCGGTCAGCGGGGCGGTGTTGCCGGAAACGGGCTTTCCGTCCACGAGCATGCCCTTCTTTTCGCCGCGTCGGACCGTGATCTCATAGCGCGTTCCGCGGAAGAGGCGGCTTGCGGTGAAGCCCTCCATCCTGTCGGGCAGGCAGGGGTCGACCGTCAGCCCGTCGTAGCTCGGACGGATGCCGAGTATGCCCTGGCTGACCGCTGCGAAAGACCATGCCGCGGTGCCGGTCAGCCACGCGTTCTTCGCTTCACCGTAGGTCCTCGCGTTCCTTCCCGCGATGGTCTGGCTGTAGCAATAGGGCTCGGTGCGGTGGATCTCGCTCTTATCCTCGATGTATGCGGGCGCGTTGCGCGTGTAGAGGTCGAACGCACCGTTGCCGTCCTTCAGAGTGCAGTAAGCGAGCGTTATCCAGGGGTTGTTGTGGCAGAAGACCGAGCCGTTCTCCTTGTAGCCGGGGGGATACGAGGAGATCTCGCCCAGATAATCGTGATACTCGGTGTAGCAGGGGGAGAGCACCTCTATGCCGAACTCGTTGCCGAGGTATTTCTCGGCGGAGGCGAGCGCGCGCCGACCGTATTCCTCGCCGCCGATGCCAGCCATAACGCAGAAGCCCTGCGGCTCGATGAAGATCCTTCCTTCGTCGTTTTCGCGGCTGCCGACCGGCCTTTCGAACGCGTCGTAGGCGCGGCGGAACCATTCGCCGTCCCAGCCGTGCTCGAGCGTCGCCCTTTCGATCTTCGCGACCCCTTCAAGGATCCTCGAAGCTTCGTCGTCGAGCCCGAGCTGTTTGACGAGCTCCGCATACTCCCGGCCGTATTTAACGAACATGCCCGCTATGAACACGCTCTCGGCCTTGCCGCTCTCGAAATTGGAGCAGGTCTGGAAGCTCTCGCCGGGCGTCGTGCTGAAGCAGTTGAGATTGAGGCAGTCGTTCCAGTCAGCGCGGCCGATGAGCGGCAGCCCGTGCGGCCCGAGATGGGTGAGGGTGTAGTTAAGGCTGCGGCGCAGATGCTCGATAAGCGGCACTTCGGTGCCCGCCTCGTTGTTGAAGGGCGTGGGTTCGTCGAGGATGGAGAAATCGCCCGTCTCGCGGATATAGGCGCACACGCAGGCCACGAGCCAGAGAGGATCGTCGTTGAAGCCGGAGCCCACGTCGGCGTTGCCGCGCTTGGTCAGGGGCTGGTACTGGTGATAGGTGCTGCCGTCCGAAAACTGGATCGAGGCGATGTCGATGATGCGTTCCCTTGCGCGCTCGGGTATCAGATGCACGAAGCCCAAGAGGTCCTGGCAGCTGTCGCGGAAGCCCATGCCGCGGCCCGTACCGCTCTCGTAATACGAGGCGCTGCGGGACATATTGAAGGTGACCATGCACTGATACTGGTTCCAGATATTGACCATGCGGTCAAGCTTCTCCTCGCTGCTCTTAACGGTGAAGCGTGAGAGGAGCATGGTCCAGTAGGCGCGGAGCCTGTCCATGGCGCCGTCGAACACCTCGGCCGAATCGAATTTAGCGAGCATCGCGTGTGCCTTCTCCTTATTTATGACGTTCGGCGCTTCGAACTTCGCGTCGGAAGGGTTCTCGGCGTAGCCGAGGCGGAACAGCAGCGTCCTCTCCTCGCCGGGGGCGAGCTTCACAGAAAGCCTCAGCGCGGCGATCGGCGCCCAGCCCGACGCGATGCTTGAAAAAGAGGTCCTTTCTTTGACCGCGTCCGGCTCGCTCCAGCCATTGAAGCGCCCAAGGAAGGTATCCCTATCGGTATCGAAACCGTCGATCGGCGCGTTCACCGAATAAAAAGCATAGTGATCGCGGCGCTCACGGTATTCCGTTTTGTGATAGACCGTGCTGCCCTCGATCTCGACCTCGCCGATGTTCCAGTTGCGCTGGAAGTTCGTGGAATCGTCCACGGCGTTCCAAAGGCACCATTCCACGGCGCCGTATACGGTAAGCTCCTTATAGGCAGCGCTCTCGTTTTTGAGCACGAGCTTCTGCAGCTCCATGTTCACGTGCATCGGCACGGTGACGGCGAGCTCCGCCGAAACGCCGTTCTTTCTGCCTTCGAAAATAGAATAGCCGAGCCCGTGGCGGCAGCGATAGCTGTCGAGCGGGGTCTTGGCGGGCATGAACGCGGGGCTCCAAACCGTTTCGCCGTCGCAGATATAGAAGCAGCGCCCGCCGTCGTCGTGGGGCACGTTATTATAACGGAAGCGCGTGATCCTGCGCAGCTTCGCATCCTTATAAAAGCTGTAGCCGCCGCAGGTATTGCTGATGAGCGAGAAGAACCCGTCGCTGCCCAGATAGTTTATCCAGGGCAGGGGAGTGTCCGCCCGCGTGATCACGTATTCCTTTGCTTTGTCGTCGAAATAGCCGTATTTCATATCAACCAGCTCCTTGAACCAGAATTCGATCATACGATCCGAACTTAATCGATTAAGTTAATTATACTCGTACGAATCGAAAAAGGCAAGCTTTTTTTTCGATTTTCCGAAAAAAGTGCGAAATAGGCGTTCGATATACCGAAATTTTTCGAAAAAAGTTTAAAATGCCTCTTGACGGGCGGCGAAAACAAGGTTATAATGAGCTTGGCGAAATCGATTAAGAAATATACTCACCGGAAAGGAAGCGTCGCAGAGCATGGTCACGATCACCGATATCTCCAAAGCCTGCGGCGTATCCCGCGCAACGGTCAGCAAGGCGCTCAACGGTGCGCCGGACGTGGCCCCCAGAACCGCGCAGCGGATAAGGGAGAAGGCGAGGCAGCTCGGCTACCTGCCGAACGCGACCGCAAGGGCCCTCAAGGTAGGGCGCAGCTACAATATCGGCGTGCTCTTCTCCGACGCGACCGGCGGCGGCATCTCCCACGAGTATTTTTCCCGAATCCTCGAAAGCGTGAAGGCGGAGGCCGAGGCCCTCGGCTACGACATAACCTTCATTTCCAAGGATCTCGGCGCGATGCAGATGGACTACTACGAGCATGCCAAGTACCGCAGCTGCGACGGCGTCGTGATCGCCTCGGCGGATTTCACGGATCCCGCGATCATGCGGCTCGCGATGAGCGAGATCCCGACCGTCACGCTCGACTACACCTTCGACAGCCGCACGTCGATCCTTTCCGACAACGTCCGCGGCATGGAGACCCTGGTCCGCTTCGTCTATGAAAACGGCCACCGGAAGCTCGCGTTCATCCACGGCGAGATCACCTCGGTCACGCAGAAGCGCATAGCGAGCTTCAAAAAGACCTGCGCCGAGCTCGGCATCCCGGTACCGCCCGAGTACATCCGCCCGGCAGTGTACCACGACCCGCGTTCGAGCGGCCTTGCCACAAGGGCCCTGCTCGAGCTCAACGAACGGCCGACCTGCATCTTCTATCCCGACGATCTCTCCTTCCTAGGCGGCATGAGCGAGCTCGAGCGCCACGGGATCTCGATCCCGAAGGACATGAGCGTCGTCGGCTACGACGGCATCCCGCTCTCGCAGGTCCTCCGTCCCAGGCTCTCGACCTACCGCCAGGCAGCGGAGCGCATGGGGCAGGAGGCGGCAAGGCGCCTCGTGGAGCAGATCGAGCATCCCGATACCTGGCTCCCGCAGCAGATAACGGTCGAGGGCGAGCTGCTCAGGGGCGACACCGTGCGTCGCCTGGACTGAACCCCGAAACGGGGCATTGAATCGGTTAAAACGCTCCGGCGTTTTGATAAATGATTAAAAGGGCCGAAACGGTCCTAAATAAAAAGGAGTAAAACCATGAAAAAACTGTTCGCGATCCTGCTTGCAGCACTGATGCTCATCGGCGTCGTCGCCTGCACCTCCAAGCCCTCGGATCAGCCCAAGGAACAGGGCAAGGTGTTCAACATCTATGCCTGGAACGAAGAGTTCAAGGGCTTCTTCGAGAAGTACTACACCGTTCCCGAAGGCGTCACCGTAAACTGGATCATCAACCCCAGCGACAACGGCGTCTATCAGCAGAAGCTCGACGAAGCGCTCCTCAACCAGGAGAACGCTGCTGCGGATGACAAGATCGATATGTTCCTCGCCGAGGCCGACTACATCGGCAAGTACGTCGATTCCGACTACACTATGGACATCTCCAAGATCGGCTTCAAGAATGCTTCCACTCAGTATGAGTACACCATCAAGGCCGCTTCCGATTCCAAGGGCGTTTGCAAGGGCGTTTCCTTCCAGTGCTGCCCCGC
>JAEEGL011574124.1_pt1 | contig 12873 bp, 9 predicted proteins | sample 9134231 | NCBI WGS metagenome assembly JAEEGL01 (sample SAMN16246548, study PRJNA631951) | gut metagenome | biome: gut microbiome; feature: rumen; material: fiber-attached | host: Bos | place: Iran: Karaj | collected 2018-10
GTGGGGTTCAGAAAAGCTTAAGCGGTGAGGAAGACAGAAAAACTCCTTTTGCTTTATAATAGAGCTGCGGTCTGGCAACTGCGGCGAAAAGCAAAAGGAGGACATTCGAATGGCGAATGACAACAAGAGTAGCCAATCTGCTTCTCTTTTTTCCTGTCTTCTCAGCATTTCCTCCTCCTCTGTCTTCTTTACTGTATATTTCGACACGCACACCCCCTTTCTCATTTTGATTTTTCACTTTTTGATGTTAAAAAGTCTCTCCGAATCATCACGGCGAGACTTTGTTGACGGTCTGAGGCACTATCCGAAAGACTTGTGCCTTTTTCTGCAAATAGGGGAGAAAAGTTTGCAAATATGCAAAATGAAAACACGGTTCATTTCGCAGGTGTTATCATTTTGTCACCGTTAATGTGGATTACAAGCTGATAGTGTCATCATGAATTGAGAAGCTTTTGAAAGTCGTGCTTGAAGCGTATAATAAGAAGTGTAATACATTTGTAATTGCAAAATATCGACAGTACGGTTAGAATAAAAACGCAGTTGCGAGTCTCAACCATATAATTGCCGGTTTAACACTTCCGAACAGTAACAGAATTTTGTGAGGGTAAATCATGTATAGCGTAATGATAGTAGAAGATGAATTGCTCATCCGCATGGGATTGACGGTGTCGATTCCATGGGAGTCTTTTCAGCTGAAAGTAGTTGCCGAGGCATCGAATGGTAATGAGGCATGGGAACTGTATAAACGCTGGAAGCCGGATCTGGTCTTTACAGACATCAGAATCCCTGGTATGAACGGCGTTGATTTGATGAAGGCAATCAAAAACGACAATCCGGACTGCACACTGATCGTCATTTCCTGTATCGATGATACGTGGACTATGCGGCAGTGCTATGAGCTCGGAGCGTGTTGTTACCTTGTTAAGGCGACAATGCAGCCCGATGACATTATCGATGCTGTTGAGAAAGCAAGTCGGCTCTTAAAAGAAACACCGAGAGGCAAAACGGACAATGAAACAAAAAATCCTTTTGCGGAAAAGATGGAAGCTTATATCATGGGCAGCAAATCCGCGGATGAAGCGGACAAGCTTGTCGCGGAATCAAACGGACTCATAAAGCATGAACTCACGGACGTCATCTATATCCGGTTTTCACGATTCGGTGGGATGACAGAGATGCTCTTCAAATCTGTATGCAAGCTTGTCAGTGACCGTATTGAGAAGCACGGGGCTTTTGTAATACCCGTATCGAATGAAGGCATGCTTGTGATTGGAAGTGGAGATAACCGCAACTGGTTCTTAGGTCTATTTTCGGGTCTGAGTAAATATTGTTATGAGACATTCGGCGTTGATGCGAAGGCGGCCATCTGTGCATATAAAATGGCTTTAAGCGATCTTCCTACTTATGTTACCAATGTGAGACAATTGTCGGTGCCGGTATATCTGTATCATAATGGTGCTGTTGATGTGGATATGAGCGGCAACAAGTACCTTACGGCTCTGAAGCAAAGCGTAGAGATATTGAGACAGAATGTGTGGATCTTCCGAAAAGGATACTCTCTGAGCGAAATAGAAATGCTAATTGACAAGATTGATGAGGATGAAACAGCGGGGGTTGCCGTGATCCGTAATGATATCATCATGATCGTCGGATATGTTGACGGACTGTTTGCAAAAGAGCAGGAGATCATGAGAAGATATAAAAATGCGATATCAGACGAATCTGATGTATTTGAAATGTGTAGTGCTCTCAATGAAACTGTGCTCCGTCCCGTGATCAGGGAACAAGAGCCAAGGCAGGAAATTGCAAGGGCCGTAAATTACATCATCAATCATCTGAACACTGAGATATCACTGAACGAACTGGCGAATGAGACGGGGTTCCATCCTGCCTATCTGTCGAGATTGTTCAAAGAAGAAATTGGTGTAGTCTACACAAAATTCGTATCGGAATTACGTATCGAGCTGGCAAAAACGCTGCTTCGTGAACATAATAAAAGTATTCAGGATGTAGCAAGAGAATGTGGATTTCCCGATATATCCTATTTCAGCAGGAAATTTAAGGAGGTTACCGGACATACCCCCGGAGAATGGAGGCATTGATGAAAAAGGTAAGACTTTCTTTCGCATCCTGCATTGTGATTCCCGCTGTAATCCTGTTTATCGTTATCGCGATTACGGTTAGCATGGTTATCTCGAATCGTTATACTACGATGATATGGGATAGGAAAATTGCCGAAACGGAAGCTTCGCTGGATATTTCCGTGAATCATATCGCGCAGGTCATGAAGAGCGCTTCAACAGCGGCAAGAACGATACGTGAAAATGAAGCTGTGGCAAGCTATTTGTTAGATGGCCATTACTCTGCCGGTGACGAAATGTCTGCGCGTATGTATGCAATACAAAAAATGAATTCCTATCTGGCTTCCAGTTCGTCACTGCAGGGTATCTTTTTCATATCAAGTGATGGATCTGTGACAGGCATCAATAAAAACAATACATACTTTGAGAGGGAAAGTGCAGAGCTGTTTCTAAACAACCCGAGGATCATGCAGTCTGGGTATAATCAAAGCATTTATTGGATGGCCCCGTACCAGCTCAATGATATATCCGCTAAAGCACACATGGATATATCAATGGAAAATACATTGATCATGTGTGTTATGACTGAGAAATACACATATTCCTATGACAAAAATGAAAAGACACTCGTTACGATCGGGGCGGTCGATATCAATGAACTATTAAGCTGCTGCTCATATCTGTGTGAGAGCGGGGACGCTGTATATCTGGTGAACGGAAGCGGAGAGTGCATATTGTCTGTAGGTGCGGAATGGTGCAATGGTACAATTGATTATTACGACCTGGTCAAATCGGAAAAAGGCAGTGTAAAACAGGAGAATGAAAATGGGCTGTTGGATTATGTTATATACAAAAAGCTGCCGATCAACAATTGGTATCTGATCAAGGTAATGCAGACCGAGGCCTATGTGGAGAATCTGCGGCAGATCAACAGAAATGTCCCCCTGATTTCATTTGCATTTGCGGGCATGATGATCATGCTTTATTTAATCTGGTCACGGTATGTCAACAGTTCCCTGAAAAAACTGAATGAAGGAATGAACCGAGTTAAAAACGGTAACCTATCCTTGCGCATCGAAGAGCCGATGCTTGTCAGAGAATATGATGATATTCGCAAACAGTTCAACCAGATGCAGAGCAGCATTCAGGAACTGATTCAGGTAACACGGAAGATTGAACATGAACGCGGTGAAATGGAGGCGCAGGCACTCAAAACGCAGCTGTCACCGCATATGATTTTCAACTCGATATCATCAATCCGTTGGATGGCAACGGTGATGGGCGTTGAGCAGATATCGCAGATGTTGGCGGCACTGGCTGAACTGCTGAAGCCGGCTTTCCGCGAAACCCGTCTGCTGTGGACGATGACAGATGAACTGGATAATTTGGGCAATTATCTTACCTTGCTGAAGCTGCGGTACGGAGATCAACTCTGTTTGGAAACCGACATACCGGATGATTTGAAAGAGACTATGGTGCCCTGCTTTATACTCCAGCCCATTCTGGAAAATAGCTTCGAACACAGGACCGTAGAAAGAGACATCCTGCTCATTTCCATCTCTGCATTTGCCAACGAAGAGGGAACAACAATCAGGATCACGGATAATGGGGGAGGGATGAAGCCCGAGCAGCTGAATCGTTTGAGGGACGAGCTGAATAACCAGAATAACACGACTAACTCGGTGCCTAAAATTGGCTTGAGAAATGCGAGCCGAAAGCTCCAATTACTGTGTGGAGGCAGATCCCGCTTATTTGTGAACAGCATTTCGGGAGAAAGCACAACGATAGAAATTTTCATAGATAATGTGGGATGATTGTAATAATTTAAGGGAAAATAGGATAAACTTGACATGTGGATATATGAACTGTAAATTTGATAAAAAATGTGAAAAATGGTGACAAACAGACTCATTGATGACAAGCAAACTTTGTGATAACATTTCATTATCTCAAGAAAGGAGAATTTTTCTTATGAAAAAGCTGTTGTCCCTCCTCGTAACGGTAGCACTTCTTCTAAGCATGAGCATTATCTCTGCTTCAGCGGAAGAACCGACTACCCTCACAATCGGCGCACTGAGTTCTCTTCCCAATATCTATCTGAAGAACCCCGTTGTTCAGAAGATCTGCGCGGAGATGAATATCAATCTGGAACTCGTCCAGTACGACACCGATACCTTCAATCTTCTGATGACCGGAGGATTGGCCGATATCACGATGGCTTCTGCAGACTATGCCGCAGCACTGGTCAATAATAAGATCGCCAAGAATATCTATCCTTATCTGGATGAGTTCGCCCCGAACATCAAAGGTGAAGCATACAGCGCCACTCTTACCTCCCTTCAGGAAATGTCCGGTTGGGATGATGAAGAACTCTATATCCTCCCCATGAACACCGGCATCGTAAGCAAAGGCGGTTATGCACAGCCCCAGAGAGGCTACGTTATCCGTTGGGACTATTACAAGGAAATCGGTTGCCCTGAAATCAAGAATGATGAAGATTTCATAGCAGCACTGGTTGAAATGCAGGCAAACCATCCTGAAACCGCAGCTGGAAATCCCACCTACGCGATCGGCGTTGAGCGCGGACTTGGCAACATGGGCGGCTATCGTGCATCTTTCCTCTCTTCTCAGGTCAGCCCCTGGGTTTTCGGTTCTTACCTGTACAGGAGCAGCTTCGTGGATAACATCCTGCATGACTGCTATACTGAAATGGATGTCTCTCCGTACTGGGTTGACGTAGACTTTTATCACAAGCTGAACGTGGAAGGACTGTTCGATCCGGACTCTTTCACTATGACTTATGATGACTTTATTGCCAAGGTAAATGAAGGCACCTACATGGGTCTGTACTACTTCTACAATGCCCTGTACGAAGAGTCGCTGAAGACCGATCCTGATACCCTTGCCGGTTATGTGGTCATCCCGTCTGAAGGTGCTGTCTCTTTTGCCAACGAGACTGTCCGTATCCTCGGCAACTATCCTGCATGGTATATCATCATTCCGGAAGAATCCGCCAACTACGAGACTGCTCTGAAATTCCTGAACTACATGTTTGATCCGGAGGTCATTAGAGACTTCTTCAGCGGTATCAAGGGTGAAGACTGGGATTATGATGAGAATGGAACCCCTGTTCTGTTCGACAGCGCTTTTGAGAAGCTCGCTGATGGCTCTCTGTATCCCGATACAATGTGGATTCCCTACAATGCAAACTCCATGGCTTATGACGGACAGCCCTACGATCTGTTCAATTCCGAAACCTACAGAAGTCTGTCTCTGAATAAACTGCAGAAGGACATGTGCGAATACTATGGGCAGGATTATCCGACTCAGAAACATCAGGAACTTGTCGAAGCCGGTTTGGCAATCGACCTGTCCAATAACCTCGACATGACCATCTATGCCTGCGTTGAAGACATGCCTCTTGATATCAAGCGCATCCTTAACTCCTGCAATGATATCCTGAGCCGTGCGATGCCCAAGCTGATCATGGCTGAATCCGATGAAGAATACGATAACATCGTTGCCGAAACCCTTCAGCTGATTGAAGAGGCCGGAGAAGCCACTGCATGGGATTGGGCGACTGAGCAGTGGAATACTGCTAAGGATAAGGTAGATACTGCCCTGGCAAAGGTCAACAGTAAGTAACCCCCGAATAGAAGTAAGCCGCCGATGGAACGGCGGCTTACTTTTTCTGATTGGAGAGTGAAAGTATGCTTCATTCGAACGCACATAAAAAGAAAAAAAGGTGGGAACTTTTCTTTCTCGTTCTGCCGCTTGAACTGCTGGTTATTATGATGTCCTATGTTCCGCTGTTCGGGTGGACCTTGTCGTTTTTTGAATATCATCCCGGCACTCCGCTTTTCAACAATGAGTATGTGGGCATAAAGTACTTTGTGAGTCTATTCTCATCGCGTGAAGTAATGAGAGCATTTGTAAATACACTCGTTTTCTCCGGAATCCGGTTTGCGCTCTTGCTGTGCCCGATGCTGTTTGCCATTCTGCTGAATGAAATCAAATGCAGCGGATACAGAAAAATCATTCAGACCCTCACGACCCTGCCTTACTTTATCAGTTGGATAATTGTGTATTCTCTTGCTTTTGCCTTATTCAGCACCGAGGGCTTCATCACGAAAGCTGCGGGAATGAAAATCAGTCTGCTTAACAGAACAGATGCCGTATACTGGTTTCAGAGTCTTGTGAATATCTGGAAGAATCTCGGCTGGGATGCGATTATCTATATCGCAGCAATCGCGGGTATACCGCTTGACCTGTATGAAGCAGCGGAGGTTGACGGTGCGAATAGATTCCATGCCGCTGTCTATATCACGATTCCCGAGCTGATGAATACATTCTTGGTACTGATGCTTTTGTTTGTAGCCAACTTTGTGAACAATGGTATGGATCAGTACTATGCGTTCAGTAATTCTATTATTTTGGATAAAATCGAAACACTTGAACTGTATACGTATCGTGTCGGATTGCAGCAGAGCGATTACTCCTTCGCCACTGCTGCAGGAATTATTAAATCAATGATCAGTATTGTTCTGCTGTTCGGAACAAATGCAATCGCGAAGAAAGTTCGCGGAACCTCGATTATTTAGGCGGTGATAGTATGAGTATCCGAGTGTCGCCATCACGCAAAATCTTCAATGTCATCAATTGGATTTTCTTCATGCTGCTTGCGTTATGCTGTATCATTCCTTTGTGGTATGTATTTATCCAGTCATTAAGCAGTAATATTTCCGGTAAGAACTTCTTTCTGCCCGACGGCTTTACCTTGAGCAATTATGCTAAGGTATTTAAAATGGGTGATGTAGTACACGCCACCTATATTTCAGTTGCCAGAACGCTGATCGGCACGGCAGCCACTGTTATGGCGTGCATGCTGCTGGGGTATCTGTTCACACGGGAAGATATGCCTCTCAGAAAACTGCTGTACCGGATTCTTATCGTTACGATGTATGTGTCGGGTGGCCTGATCCCTACTTATCTGGTATATAAGGCATACGGCCTTCTGAACAGCTTCTGGGTGTTTATTATCCCGGGCATCGTTAGTGCTTATTATGTGATCCTTGTCAAAACATTCGTAGAGCAGCTTCCGAAGTCTGTTGAGGAGAGCGCCATGATAGACGGTGCGAGTACTCTTACGATATTCGCCCGCATCATTCTCCCAATGTCCCTGCCGATTTTGGCAACGATTAGTGTATATGCTGCGGTCAGTCAGTGGAATTCATGGTTTGACAACCATATATATGCGATCACTAATAAGAATATCATGACGATGCAGTATATGCTGTATAAATACCTGAATGAGGCGGAAAAACTGGCTCAGCAAATGAAGGAAACGGCTACCGGTTCCTTTGATATGTCAGACGTGCTGCCCTCGAGAAGCATCCGAATGACGATCACGATGATCACGGTCTTTCCGATTCTGTTTGTGTATCCGTTCCTTCAGAGATACTTTATCAAAGGTATTATGATCGGAGCTGTAAAAGGATGAAGTGCAATAGTATTGCTAAGAAAAATTACGTTGTAATTATCTGTGACTCATTGAGACGTGATTTCCTTCATGCCTACGGATCGGATTTCATACCGACCCCGAATATTGACGCACTGGCGAGAAACGGAATGGTTTATGACAATGCCATCACCGCCTCGCCGGTGTGCGGACCTGCCAGGGCTTCTATTATGACGGGCCTCAATGAAGCTGCGCATGATACATGGACCAATATCGGTCTCAGACCCGAACTGACTACTTTACCGCAGAGACTGGAAAAACAGGGCTACATGACGGCTCTTGTAGGTTCCGTCGATCACGATGCCGGCTTCAATTATCTCAACAAGCTCATGGAGAGAGATCCTTCTGTTGGATGCCTCAAGAAAATTCGAGAAAAACATCCGGAGGCAAAAAGCGCCATCACTGCTTCGCCCGAGGACTGCAACACTTATGCTTTTTCGGAAGAGGAGCACTATGACAGATGGTGTGGTGAACGAGCGAAGGATTTCATAAATGCATACGCCGGTGAGCACCGGGTGCCGTCTGACGGCCGGCTCAACCGTACTGTGCCGCCGGATAAAAATGCGCCGTTCTTCCTGTACTGCAGCTTCTGGTCTCCTCATGAACCGCACATTCCTCCAAAGGAAATGAGGGGGAGGGTGGATATAAATAAACTCCCCGAAATTTGGATCAGGGATAAAGAAGTGGACCTGCCTGCTGTGGAAGAGAACAGGCGTGCGTACCTGAACCCGCACTGTGCTCTTGAAGACCCGAGATCTATGCTTGAAGAACGAATGAGGGACCGCCTTGCATACTGTGAAGAAGTATGCGAACTGGACGACTTGATCGGTGAGATCGTAGATACTCTGAAACAGAACGGCGTATATGAGAATACAGTGATAATTCTGACTGCGGACCACGGTAGTATGGAAAATGATTACAACATCGATACGAAAGGACCGTACCCATATACGCAGGATTTATTCATTCCTTTGATCGTTTCCAATGCCGGTATAACAGGCAGGTGTGATTGTATCTGCGGCAATCTGGATATCGGCGCAACGCTTTTGAGATGTTCCGGAGACATGAAAGCGTTTGGCGTGTCACGTTCTCTAATCGGAATGGCCGTTGGAACGGAACCGGAGCGGGATAGTATGATGAGTGAGTTCTGTGACAGCATTAAGATGATCGTTGATAAGCAGTATACGTTCAGCTATTATCCGTTTACAGGAAGAACTGCGCTTTATGACCGGAAAAATGATCCTAAATTCACCACGGTCCTACAGGACAGTGAGCTTGAAAAGCATTATTTGATGGAACTGGCGGATTGGCTAATCCTTGCAAAAGGAGTGCGCATAGAAGCTCATGATTTGGTGCCACAGGTGCGAGAGGGAATCGAGCATAAGCACACGGCTTTTCTGGATGACTTCACGATCGCTTACCCGCTGATGAATCAGAAAGAAGCAGATCGGATATATGAGGCAGGCCTGCCTGATGATTATGACGAATTCTGCAGGGATCATCACATATCTGCACAATACGGTGACTATATGAGTATTCGGCCAAGAACCGGAAAGAAATGAAGAAATATTATACTGGCTAATAATACAGTCAATGAAATAGAGACAGTATAGCAGACTGACTGTACTACAGTATCTTTCTGAGCATGGAATCGACGAAACAAAAGTACAGGAAGCACGAGAAGCATACATCACGAGCTCTGAATATGATAGTTGATTTCAGAAGGAAACAGATGCTTGTGCTGCAGCTGTCAACGTGGAATAAGTAATGAGGCCTTGGGGGTGCGTTCTTGCACCCCCGTGCATTATTATATATTGTGGAGGTAGGATTGTTATGGCTAACTGGGATGTCATTATAGTTGGCGGAGGCGTATCCGGATGTATAGCAGCTTTGGCGGCTGCAAGAATGGAGGCAAAAACACTGCTTGTTGAGAAATATGGATTTCTCGGAGGAACTCTGACAAATTCGGGTGTTGGTCCTATGATGACATTTCATGCAGGCAAACGTCAGGTCATTGGAGGTATACCACAGGAACTTGTCGAAAGACTGGTTAAAAACCAAGCTTCAACAGGACATATTGAGGATACGACAGGGTATGCCTCATCAGTAACTCCATTTGACAGCGAACAGTTAAAGTCGACCTTGGATGATATGATGAAAGAGAGTAATGTTGAAGTTCTCTTTCATGCCCAGTTGGTTGGAACAATAAAAGAAGCGAACAGAATAATCGGCATTTCAGTTATGACTTGTGCGGGAATATTAGAAATATTCGGAAAAGTCTTTATCGATGCAACAGGGAACGCTGATTTGGCATACATGGCAGGAGCATGCACGTTTCTTGGCAGAGAAGAAGATGGATTGTGTCAACCTATGACGACAAATATGCGAATCAGAGATGTAGATATTGACATGATCAAAGAGCAGATCAGGGAAAATCCAAATAACTTCCGCAATATCAATGTTACATCATTAGATAGATCTCCACGTTTATCGTTGGCAGGATTTTATAAAGAGTTTGATGAAGCTAAAAAAGAGGGAATGATAAGCACAAACAGAGAGGATGTGCTATTCTTTGAGACAAGTAATAAAAACGAGATTATCGTCATGGTCGACCTGCCCCAACGTGGAAACCCTGTAAAGGCACAACACTCTCTTCAACATCATCACCTCTGTCCGTAATTCGCCTGCAGCAGCATGGCCAGCACATCGTCGATCGCCGTTTCGTCTGCTTCATCGGCGAAGCATATGTTTACCTTCCATGAATCCTTCCGGACCGCTGCCTTTTTAGGATCGTCACTACTATTACCTCTGTCATCGGAACTTATCAAGTCAACTTTTGACGTAGTTTCCGATACCTGTGCCTGTGTGCGGGCACCACCCAGCCTGTTCCTCCGGCAGAAGGTTTTCACCGTATTTACGGACAGGTTCAGTTCAAGAGAAATATCGTTGTAGCTTTTTCCCTCACTGCGCAGTACGACGATTCTCCGCTGCTCCAGATCTGTCATGTTCTTTCCTCCAATCTGAAGGAAGGGTTTTCCTTCGCCTCCTTACGGACAGTTGGAGAGCGGATTTTCCGGGAAAAAGAAAAAAAAGAGGCGCTGCTTGCGCAACGCCCGGAAAACTCTATTATAGAAAAGCGTTTGTACGTATGCCCAGAATCATATGTTGAATTCATTATCTTCTTTGTAGTACTGTGCTTGTGCCTGCCAAAGTGCTGCATATCTGCCATTCTTTTCACCAACAAGCACTTCGTGACTGCCACGCTGCACAATTTCGCCTTCGTCAAATACCAGTATCTCGTCACAGAATCGGCAGGAAGACAGGCGGTGACTGATAAAGATCGCAGTTCTGTCACCTACAATGCTGCCCAAATGCGCGTAGATGTCTGCTTCCGCAATTGGATCGAGCGCTGCCGTGGGCTCATCCAGTATGAGGAAAGGCGCATTTTTGTACAGTGCGCGGGCGATGGCGATTTTCTGCGCCTCGCCGCCGGAAATGTTGACGCCATCGTCACCGAAATCCCGATACAGGCATGTGTCGAGTCCCTGCGGCAGTTCCCTTAGGCGCTCACCGAAGCCCGCTTCCTCAAGGGCTGTTTTAACCCTGTCGACGTTGTATTCCGCCGAGCCCGCCACGTTCGCGCCCAAGGGCTGGGAGAAAAGCTGGAAGTCCTGAAATACAACCGAGAAAAGATCCATGTATTCACGGTAATCGTACTTCTTAATGTCAATGCCATTGAGCAGGATTTGTCCTTCCTGCGGGTCGTACAGGCGGCAAAGGAGCTTTATGAATGTGGTTTTGCCGGAGCCGTTTTGCCCCACCACGGCGAAGCGCGTGCCAACCTTGAATCGGATGTTCAGATGTCTCAGCGCCCAGGCATCCGCACCGGGGTATTTGAAGGAGACATCCCTAAATTCCACATCGTATTCCCGGTCATTTCGCTTTTCGGTGGGAATCGTCCCTTGAACCATGAGGTTAGGAATCTCAAAAAAGCGATTCGCGGTTTTAAGATATGATGCATTTGCCATAAGGCAACCTGCAGCGCCAAACAGATTGATTATCGTATGATTGGCCAGCGCCAGCGCGCCTGCATACTGCGTGACCGAGCCAATTGTAAAAGCGCCGCCCAGCGCTTTAAGGCAGATCAGCACATACGCCCCGCCGGTAAAGAGCATCTGGCCGCCCTGGGACAGGCCGAATAGAACGCCGATGTTGGAGAGCACGAGCCTGTCCACGCCGCCGCCCGGGCCGTAGGCGTCCTCACTGCGGATGTGATGGAGGGCGATTTTCTCCTGACGGTACATCCGGATGTCCGCCGCGCCCAGTACGCTCCTGCCGAGCTTTACGAAGGTATCGCGCACGCGGTTGCTTTTGGCGCTCAGTTCCTTTCCGCGCGTCCAGTTGCTCTCCGCCTTTTTATTCAGCGCTCCGACCAGAGAACTGATCCCCATCAGCGCGAGAACCGCAGCAAGAATGATGAACGGCGAATTGAGCAGCCTGAGCGGCCCATCCGCAGTCACCTTCGATGTAAACAGAGTGACCGTTAAGCCGATCCCGCTCAAAACCGAGGTCAGACTATAGATGATGTCAGATAGGATTCCGGGCACAGCGCCGAAGCCAAAGCCCGCCGAGCGCTCGTTCTGCCGGATCTGCGCCAGCAGGTCGTGGGTGGAATGTTTGTCCACATCGGCAAAATCCATGCTGAAGAGCTTTTCCATGTAGAGGCGCTCAATCGCTTCCCCGCTGACCTCCTCCAAAAGCTGCGACCGCCTGTGGAAGTACCACACGATCAGCTCAACGATTAGCGCGGCAATGGCGCCGAAAACAGCCCAGCGAATCAATGCCCCGACGCGGCAAGGGCCCACAAGCTCGTTCAGTAGCCGCGCGGTAATGAAGATGAACAGATAATTGTTCACGGCTTCCAGCGCGTTTGCAGCTGCGAGGCTCGAGAACAGCCCCGGGCAGACGCGAGATATATCCTTTGCGGCCTTCAGATTGATGCGGATCGCCTCGGTGAGGGAAGGCTTCTTTTGTGTCTCTTCCATCAGAACGCAACTCCTTCCCTGTAATAGCGGCTTTGGATATCGAACAGTTCCCTGTATTTTCCGCCCCGGGCGATCAGGCTTTCATGCGTGCCCTCTTCGCTTATGACGCCGCCGTCCAGCAGCACAATACGGTCGCAGAAGCGCGTGGAGGCGAGGCGGTGGGAGATGAACAGCGAGGTCTTGCCCGCGGACATCGCGCTGTACTTCATGTACATCTCATGCTCCGCCA
>JAEEGL012957920.1_pt1 | contig 12873 bp, 7 predicted proteins | sample 9134231 | NCBI WGS metagenome assembly JAEEGL01 (sample SAMN16246548, study PRJNA631951) | gut metagenome | biome: gut microbiome; feature: rumen; material: fiber-attached | host: Bos | place: Iran: Karaj | collected 2018-10
GGAAAACTGGTTCGTGTCAGCGAGATGGATATGGGTTATACGGATGCTAACGGCAACAAGGTTACCACAGACAAGATAACTGAGGCACAGCACAAGAAGATGGCCGAGTTCTATGAGTGGATTTTCAATGAATTCTTCCGCTTGATACCTGCAGCACAGCAGTGGGGTATCTGCCAGTGGTGTCCTACCGATTCTCCTGCCAACAGCGGATGGCGTGCCAATGAGCCTGTAGGCATCTGGGATCTTGACTTCTACCGCAAGCATGTTTATGCAGGCTTTGTACGTGGTCTGAGTGGAGGAGAGCCCACCGCTATCAATAAGGTTAAGTCTGACAAGATCCTTGATACTTCGAAAGACATCTACAACCTCAATGGTATGCGCATGTCAGCAACATCGCTCGACGATCTCCCTTCTGGTATATACATCATAAACGGTAAGAAGGTAGCCAAATAAGGTATTTATATCCATAAAGAAAGCCATCGTGAGGATGGCTTTTCTTTTTGTCTTAACCGAACAAGGCACGAAGTGCCTCTTCTACTTTGCGTACGGGATGGAGATTGATGTGGAACTTCTTCTTGTCGAAGCCTTGCAGATTGTATTTGGGAATGATCATATCTGTGAATCCCAATTTCTCAGCCTCGGCTATTCTTTGCTCTATGCGGTTGATGGGGCGAACCTCTCCCGAGAGGCCAACCTCACCAGCCATACACCAACCAGCCTCAATGGGTGTGTCGACATTTGACGAGAGAACTGCTGCAATCACACTCAGATCCATTGCCAAGTCTGTGACTCGCAATCCGCCAGCAATATTCACAAATACATCTTTCTGAGCCAGTTTGAAGCCCACGCGCTTCTCAAGAACGGCCAGAAGCATGTTCAATCTGCGCTGATCGAAGCCAGTAGCTGAGCGTTGTGGAGTACCATAGGCTGCTGTAGATACAAGTGCCTGAGTCTCAACGAGGAATGGACGTATCCCTTCTATGGCGGAAGTGATGGCGATGCCAGAAAGGCCCTCACGGTCTTGGGTTAGCAGAAGCTCTGATGGATTGGAAACTTGTCGCAATCCGTTTTGCTGCATCTCATAGATGCCAAGTTCGGCAGTAGAACCAAAGCGGTTCTTGATGCTACGTAGAATGCGGTACATATAATGCTGATCGCCTTCAAACTGGATAACAGTGTCAACGATATGCTCCAGAATCTTTGGTCCAGCAAGGATTCCTTCTTTGGTTATATGGCCAATCAGAATGACTGGTACACCGCTTGTCTTGGCAAATCGTAGTAAGGATGAGGCACATTCGCGCACCTGAGCAATGGAGCCTGCGGAGGACTCTACATCTTCTGTCATGATGGTTTGAATAGAGTCGATAATAACCAACTCGGGCTGACAGTCCTTGATGTGGTCAAAAATATTCTCTAGAGAGTTCTCGCAGAGGATGAGGAAATTCTCATTTCCTTCGTGGGGTATACGGTTGGATCGCATTTTAAGTTGATGTGCACTCTCCTCACCACTGACGTATAGAATCTTCTTCTCAGGCATGCGAAGCATGGTTTGAAGTGAGAGTGTGGATTTGCCGATGCCAGGTTCACCACCTAATAGGACAATGGAACCAGGTACGAGACCGCCGCCTAATACACGGTTAAGTTCTTCGTCACGCATATCTATACGTGGATCGTCTTGGTCTGAAATGTCGTTGAGTTTCAGAATCTTGTTTTTCCGCAGAGCATGTCCGGCAGTAGCTGCAGCTGTTGTGGCGGCTTTTTGCTTTGTGTCACCAGCAATACGAACTTCCTTAAACGTGTTCCATTGCCCACATGCGGGGCATTTCCCAATCCACTTCGGCGACTCCTGGCCGCAGTTGGAGCAAACGTATGCAATCTTGTCTTTTGCCATAATTGGCAACAAAGGTACGAAAAAAAAGTGAAAAATGAAAAGTGAAAAGTGAAAAGTGAGAAAAAAGTTGTATCTTTGCACGCGTTATGAGGAGATTTTTTCTGATTATTGCGATTATATCATTGATTGTCGGATGTGGACAGTCATATGAAGAAACGAAACGCCTGAATCAAGCTCAACGTCTCAGACTGTTTCGCGAAGATTCTGCAGCCCTGAAAGTGGCTGTGATGCCAACACTCGACTGCTTGCCCGTGTTTGTGGCCAAGGAACGTCAGTTTTTTGATCCGGCAGTTGATATTCGTCTGAAGCAGTTTTCTGCACAAATGGACTGCGATACGGCACTGATGCGGAATCGTGTTGAGGGCTCTGTGACTGATATTGTTAGGGCAGAACGCATGATGAAGTTAGGTATTCCGATCAAGTACTGGACATCGACAAATGCATATTGGTTGCTTATCAGCAATAGGCAGCAGCGTATCAATGACTTGAAGCATCTGGACGACAAGATGGTTGCCATGACGCGTTATTCCGTAACAGACATGTTGAGTGATATGGCTGTAGACAGTGCGAAGTTGAAGCCTGAGCGTGTTTTCCGTATTCAGGTGAATGATGTTAACGTTCGCCTGAAAATGTTGGAGAATAATGAGATGGATGCCCTCATTTTAACAGAGCCCTACGCAACACAGGCTCTCCTGGCAAAACATAAGATATTGTTTGATACCCGCAAGTCGGACATGTATATGGGTGCATTTGTGTTCCGCTCAAAGGGTATGGATGATAAAAACCGTCAGCATCAAATGGAAGCATTCTTGAAAGGTTATAACGAGGCTTGCGATTCCATCAATAAATATGGTGTGAGGAAATATAGAAATATTATCCGGAAATATTTTATTGTATCGGATCAGACTCTGAAGAATCTTCCTGATACGCTTAAATTCCAGCATGCCGCACCTCCGAGTCAAAAAGATATTGAAACAGCCCAGCAATGGCTATCCAGAAAGTAAGGTATGGTACAGAGTGAGTCATTGAATCAGGTATTCGGCTACTTGAAAAGCCGACGTCTCGGTGAGGCAATCCAAACACTGGAAGCCTTCCTTTCAGTACATCCCCATCAGATCAATACTGACAGGCTCTTCGCCATCAGAACTGACTATCAGTTGATGGCAGATTATTGGCGTCGTGGTTTCAAAGATCCACAATTGCCAAGTCTTTATGAGAACCTGTTGCAGCGTATGTATGTGTTATGCTCAAATATTGCTATTAACTATACAGTACGTCACACTCCCTATCTTTCGTCCTTAATGTTGAAGGCCCACATGACACCGCGTGATTGGTCTCCTTTGGTCATACGTGAGGAATTGGAGTCATTCGTGTCTGACATTGCGATGGCTGACTTGGAACCAGAACACGTTTCGGAAACAAAAAAGAAAGAGATATACGCACGTCATCAAGAGTCAATGGTGGTTCTTTTTGACTATATTCTGACAAGCGGACTTTGGTCAGATGGCTTTGCCTCGTCAATGGAGGATATGATACTCTCGCCGACATTGGACACCAACGACCAACAGTTGCTCATCAGTAGTGTGATGCTTTCAGCCATCAATCAGTTTGATATGGCGAAGTTTCGTATGCTGGTGCATGTATATCAGCTGTCATCAGACGAATTCGTGCGTCAGCGTGCCTTAGTTGGATGGGTTTTCGCTCTTCATCCAGAAATAGGACAGAATATTTACCAAGAGAAAGTACAGTTGGTAGAGAAACTCCTCGAAGACGAGGCGGTCTGTCAGGAACTGGTAGAACTCCAGCAACAGATTATCTATTGTATCAATGCTGAGGCTGATAATGCCACTATACAACAAGAAATCATGCCCGACCTGATAAAAAGTCAGGGATTCCGTATTTCCAAGAATGGCGTATTGGAGCAAGAAGAGGATGAACTCAACGATATTCTGCATCCTGACGAGACTGAGAAAAACATGGAGAAGATGGAGGCCAGTTTCCATCGGATGGTTGACATGCAAAAGCAGGGATCGGATATCTACTTTGGAGGCTTCTCGCAGATGAAGCGTTTCCCCTTCTTTACTGAACTGGCAAACTGGTTCGTGCCTTTCTATTCAGACCATCCATCTGTTACGGAGGCTCTGGGTAAGTTTAAGAATAGCCTTTTTTTGCAGAAGATGTTGAATAGTGGTCCTTTCTGCAATAGCGATAAATATTCATTCTTGCTGGCATTCTCTCAGGTGATCAATAGTATCCCCCCTCAAGTTCGAGAGATGATAGATCGGGGAGAAGTTGCACTTTACGAAGTCGCTATGGAGGAAAGTCAGAGGCCTGCATATATCCGCAGAACCTATTTGCAGGATATCTATAGATTCTTCAGGCTCTTCCAACAGCGTGATTGTTTTAGGAATATCTTCTCACCGTCAGACGGAGGTTATCTCTTTTTCCAAAATCCCATATTTAGGAGTACTCATTTGGAGACTTGTTTCAATGAAATGACAGCCTTCCTGATTAAAAAGAAGAAACTGAATGAAGCTTTAAGGCTATTGATGAACTATGGTGACCACCGTCGTGACTTCCAATATTATATGATGGCCGGCTATCTGGGATATCAGCCTTTGGAGAGCTATGCCCGCGCATTGGAGATGCAGCCAGGGAATGAACGGGCCATGAGAGGCTATGCCCGCATATTGTTTGCAGAAGAACGTTATGGGGAGGCATTGGAAATGTATGACCAGTTGGTTGCCATTCAACCTGAGAAAAAGAGCTATCTGTTAAATCGAGCAGTCTGCCAAACTAATCTTGGACGATATGAAGAGGCTGAGAAAACTCTCTTTCGCCTGAATTATGAGTCACCCGACGATGAGCATGTGAATCGTGTACTTGCTTGGACACTGACCTGTGATGGAAAGTACGAACAGGCTGATCATCTTTATCGTCAGTTGCTTTCAGTAGAGGAGCCTTCAGAGGATGATTTGCTTAACTATGGCTATAGTCTGTGGTTCAGTGGAAGTATTGATGATGCGGCAGATTGTTTCCATCGCTATCTGAAGGAGTCAGGGCATGACAAAGAGTATATCATTGAGAATGAGGCTCATTTGATTCAGACCAAAGGCATCAGTGAGCCTGAGATCCAGATGATGCTCTATATCCTTTGATTCTCTTTCTGAAATTATCGTTGAGCCATGTAAAGCCGAGTGGGATACCTACTCCAGCTATTGTATATAGAATCCAGAAATAGTCTTGTTGAGAATACTCGTGGATTACCATGTGGCATCCTATTTGGTGGATGTCAAGTCCATAGTACCATATTTTTAAAAGACTGACAACCTTATAGGATATGATGTGGAAGATAAAGATATTGAGCGTATGATCACCTGTGTAAATAAGAAATTGCTTGAGCCTCCCCTCATGCTTATCAAGCCAGCTACTGATATTATAGGTCATCAGGAATCCCAATAGGGCTGGGATGGGCAGTGACAGGAACTGGGTATAAGTGGAACGCCAGTTCATGTTGGCTGTCAGATAAACGGAGAAGAGTCCGACGACAATACCAAAGAGTATGGTCATCCATACAGACACATAGTATCGAGATATCAGCTGTTTATATTCGTCGACATAATGCCTGAAGATAAACCCACAACCAAAGAAAAAACAGCCCATCAAATCACGATACCCTCCTTGTACGAGAGTAACAATTCTCAGTCCCACGTGTGTTTTCCATCCACAGAGAATAAGTATCAACAGGCAGATCAAATAAGGGATGGCTTTCTTTACCTTCCATGGCTTATTCATTTTAGTAGTCATGTAATTTGTACCATTATCTAACACTTTATATAATATAAGGTATAGGATACTGGCCACAAAAAGTCCACGGAAGAACCAAAAGGCGCCACATAGGAATTGGTCATATCCTCCCATAGCTGTGAAGATATTCCATAGATTCTGCTGTATCTGATGCCATGTATATGGATGGGTTACACCTCCCATTTCGTTGCCATATCGCTCGTTGAGAATCCCAATGTCGAACATCCAGTTGTGAATTATCAGGAAGAATACGGACCATTTCACGAAAGGCCAGTAGAGTCCTTTGATGCGTTTCTTGACAAAGGTTGCCTCGTCATCGAGATATTTCAGTGAAAAGAAATATCCAGCAGTGATGAAGAATAATGGCATGTGGAACTCGAAGATGAATTTGCAGAGCCAGCCTGGTGCTTCAGCATGGGCTATTACCATCAGAATAATGGCGATGCCTTTGCAAATTGATATCGTCGTATCGCGTTTCATTGATTATAGTAAGAAGGTTAACAGGTGACCAAACCATCCTTTGAATCTTTGCCATGTGGTGCGACTTTTCTTCCATTCCTCCATAGATATATAGTCGCTTTTACTTGTGTCTTCGATGAATTTTTGGTCTAACTCTTGAGTCGTTTGTTTGTCGAAGATCAGTGCGTTAACTTCATAATCATAGCGCAGACCTCGTGCATCAAGATTCGTGCTGCCAATAGTACAGAACTTTCCATCGACAGTCATAATCTTAGAATGATGGAAACCAGGACGGTAACGCCACACATGTACACCGCGCTTAATCAGTTTCTTCATGTTGTACATGACAATATCTGGTGTCAGCGGCTCGTCATATCTAGCTGAAATCAAGATATCCATCTTTACACCGCGTTCAGCACAACGCTTCAAGGCTTTGATGACTTTATTAGTAGGAACAAAGTAAGGATTAATGATTTTCACGGAATCCTTTGCATTGTCAAGTGCCTGCACATAAAATCTGCGCATAATCTCATTCGATGTATGTGGTTCACGGTTAGCGATACCCACCATTTTGTTGCCAGCTTTCGTTCCCTGGAAATATTTGGGGTCAGTCAATTCCTCTTTTGCCAACTTCTTCCAGAATCTGACGAATATCTTCTGCAGTTCATTGACGGCCGATCCCTCAATGCGGCAGTGCATATCCCTCCATTCACCCACCTGTTCTGTGCCCACAATATAATAGTCGGCTACATTCATTCCACCAGTATAGGCGATACGCCCATCGATGATTACAATCTTCCGATGGTCACGTGGCCAGATATGATTGACCCATGGAAACCTGATAGGATCGAACTCGTAGATATCAATGCTATCAGCGTGTAGTTTGTCAAGATGTTCCTTTTTTAATGGTTGATTATTGGAGTCGTTTCCGAATCCGTCGAAAGCTGCTCTTACCTCTACGCCTTCCTTGCGTTTTTCCCTGAGGATATCGAAGAGTAGGGAGGCGATTGAGTCATTCCTGAAATTGAAATACTCCAGATGTACACTTTGTTTAGCCTGGCGGATGTCTTCGAATAGTCTGGCAAACTTTTCTTTGCCCGACATTAATAGCTCTACTTCATTGTTCTTTGAGAAAACAATGCCTATTTCACGCATTTGACTGATGGTAAGCGAATCGCTGCTCTGTGCTTTGCTATAGAGAGAAATCAGCAGGAATAGTATGGTGGCTATTCCTGCTAACTGGTTCTTGTTGCTTGTCATTTGCGGTGTTTTAATCTGTATTCAAGGGGTGTCATACCAAATTTTTCCTTGAAGATATTAATGAAATTCTCTGCCGTCAGGAAACCAATATTTGTTGCCAGCTCACTCATGTTGATATTGGTACGTTTCAGAAGAATGCAAGCATGTTTCAGACGCATGTCGCGCACGACCTCAGCTGGTGTCTTATTTGTCAGACTTCGGATGCGGTGGAAGAAGGGAACACGTCCCATACCCATGGCGCTGGCCATCTCTTCGAGACTAATCTGGCCTCGACTCATATTTTGCATCACGTACTGTTCAATATTCTTCAACAACTGTTGATCCATCTCGTCGAGCATCGAGTAGTCAGATGTCGATTCCTCGCTTTGCTCATATTCGGGCAAGATGCCTTCAGGCAAATTACTACCCTTGCGGGCCAACTGGTTCTTCTTGTTGACAATAGTGGTATCGACGATATTCATGGGGTCATCACTCGTAATCTCTGTATCGGTATCAGGTTGGATTACCTCAAGTCCCATACTTTCAGTAGCAGTCGTCATACTTGTGTTACGGTCCTCAAGCATACGGGTTTCTGCACCTTCAATCAGGTTACTGTTTACATTGATGGCACCTAAGCCAAGTACCTTATTGAAACGCATACATGCTTCTTGCATGTTAAACGGCTTTGCGAGATAGTCATCGGCAGAAAGAGTGATGTTCTTAGAACGCATGTCCTGAGGTGTAAGCACACCGTCGGTCATCAGCACAAACTTCATCTTTTGAGTGACAAGATTAGTCTTCAACTGGTTGCAGAGATCGCTACCTGTCATAGGACTCATCTCCTGTTTACATACTACGATATCGCACTTCATCTCTTCCAGATCTTCTGCAGCTTTCTCGATATCGTTGTATATATGGAAATCGTATACATATTTCAACTTAGCGGAAGCGAACTTCAGGAAGTCCTCGTTGTCATCAATCATGACAACAGTGAACTTGGCGGTTGGTGAATCGAGGGCAGCTCTTGAACGTGTGCTCTCAGCCGTTAACGTATCACCAATTTCCGGCAATTCTATCTCGCCCTTGCCATTAAGTTCAAGTCGATCCTGAACAGTATTCTTGGCTTTCTCTTCGGGATTCTCGAGGTTCATCTGCATGTCGGCCACACGAGTGATGATCTGGAGCATCTGAGAGTGGAGCGCATTTAGTTGTTCCTTCTCCTCAAGTGTAGTCTCTTTCTCTGAGAGGTTACCAATGATGGAGGTCATGCGGGCCATAGGCTGGCGAAGGTCATCACTGGCGGCCTTAATCTCTTCACGTTGTAACTTCAGTTCGTTAATGACCGCATTCTTTCTCTGACGAATAGCCTTGATCTGTTTAAGTCCGATACGCCAGAAGTAGATGGTGACTACAGTCAGGATAATATAGGCAGCTATCATCCACCATGATAATAGCCAGTGACGCTCAATAGTGATTTCTAAGACACGCTCTTGGTTGCTGACAGCACCTTCGGCACTGATAGCTTTTACATGGAGAGTATATTTGCCGCTACTGAGGTCTTTAAATGTCACTCCGTGGGTAAGGGCATTACCGTTACGCCAGTCCTCATCCTTTCCTTCCATCCAATACATGAATTGCAGACGCTCACTTTGGTTATAGTTACCTGCTGCAAATTTGATGGTAAAGGTGTTCTGGTCATGGCCCAGATTAATCTTATTGGTCTCATTAAGAGCCTGTGGCAGTATGACTCTATCGCCATACTCATGACCAGTGAGGATTTCCTCTTCTCCGATAAACAACTGGGTTAGCATCACACGAGGCAGGGCGTCATTGTCATCGTTGCCTTTTTGGATGACCCAATTCACGCCAAAAAGACCACCCAACAATACATTACCGTCGTCACGAGTCAGAATTGAACCGTGATTGAACTCATTGCTCTGGAGACCATCGGAGGTGCTGTAATTGTACAAACCGTAGTTATTCGTACCGTCCTCATGGTTACGTTGTACCACGATGCGGCTCACACCCCGACTGGTGGTTACCCAAATACTGTGATTTTTGTCTTCGGCTATACCGCAGACGTTATTGTTGCAAAGACCTTGTTTCTCTGTCAAATAGTCAAGGTCGTCTGTTTCCATATTAAGAATGTTCAGACCTTCGCGTGTACCCACCCAGATTAATCCTCTTGAGTCTTGGAATACCTGTGTAATATAATTATTTGTGAAGGTCTTGATATTGTTGGAGTTTCCTGTTACCACCTTTTTCTCAGTGTTCGACAGATTCAGAATGACGAGTCCCTCAGCTGTACCAGCGAACATAATATTCTCTTTGCCGTTCTTGTTATAGAAGAGACAGGTAATATTGTTAGTATTTAGCTTGCCGTTCTCTCGGGTATAGGATGAGAAAGAATTCATTCTCGGATTGTACACCTGAAGACCTCCATTGGTAGCAATCCACAGATTTCCAATCTTATCTACGCACAAGTCGTTTACGTGATCATCTATCAGAGTGCTGATGCTATCTTTCGCTAATGAGAAGATGGTAGAGCCGCTGCTATTGATTCTGGTCAGTCCATTGCGTTTGGAACCGACCCAAAGGCTGCCATCAGGTGTTGTCTCCATACAAGAAACTTTCAAACTTGCAAGTTGTCCCGTATAGTCGATAATGCCACGATCACTCGTACCATACCAGATCTTACCATTGGCATCCTGTGTCATAGCTGTGATATCACCTAAAAGGTTGGAACCAAAACGATAGATATAGTCACCAGAGTAAGCTACACCGGATTTTTCAGTCCCCACCCATAGAAGATTCGTGTCATCGACATATACGCTCTGGATACCTATATTGTCCTTTGCTAATTGGTTATCATTGATATTGCGAGGTTGTACATTTTCAATCTGGTGGGTGTTAACATCCATCTTCAAAAGACCTAGCTGGTCAGAGCCAATCCAAATGTTGCCGTTACGGTCACCAGCCATGCTATTGATATTGCGGTCGACACCAATATTCGTCAGTCCCAACTGTTCACCGATAGATGATTCCCATGTGTCGGAACTCTTATTATACATATATAAGGTTCCTTGTCCATAGAGCCAGATATTGTCCATCTGATCAGAGAATGCTCTAAGTGATTTTGATCTGTGACGCTTCAATGTGGGGATGCCTTCTGCGGCCCACACAGTATGTTGCTGATGCATCACATCGCAGCAGACCATGCGCCCATCGTCGTATACGATAATGGCACCATCTCGGCATTCACTGATGGAACACATAACCCCCTGAGGCACTCCGTGTGCATCGTCGGTATAACCGAATTCATACAGCAGCTGTTGTTGCTGGTTGTAACAAACAACGCCCTTATTAGGGATGGCTCCCCAGAGATTCTTGTGTTTATCGATATATACAATGGACGGAATCGTTTCAATACCCATGCGTGCAAAAGTCTGCTTCATATCGCGCTCAAACGTTTCTGTCTGAGGATGATAGATACAATAGCCTGAAGAGGTTTGAATCAGCAGATTGCCGTCAAGCATTTCCTGAATGGAGTTGATATAGCTGTCGTTAAGCGATGAACCATCCTGAGAATCACTTTGGAAATTCCTAAATGAATAACCATCATAACGATAAAGACCTGCGGGAGTACCAAACCAGATGTATCCCCGTGAATCTTTTAAGATACAGTTCACCTGACTGGATGTCAGACCATCGCGTGCATCCAGTGTCTTAAACAGATAGTCAGCAGCTACAGCCAAAGGCAGAGTGAGCAGCAACACAATCAATATTTTCTTTATAGTCTTCATAAGGCCTTGTTTTCAATCTATTATATCATACACGAGTAGTGGTCAACTACCCCCAAAAGGTGGTTCTCGTCATCAATCACTAACACTGAATGTACTTTGTATTTATTCATAATTCTCTGAATTTCTGTAATCTTTGTCTCTGGTTTGACGGTCTTGGGCGTGCGTGTCATAATGTCGCTGACCGTTTGGTTGAAGAATTCTGCCTGCCACTTCTCCATAGCGCGACGGATGTCACCGTCGGTAATCAGGCCTACAATTTTTCCATTTACCTCGGCAATGCCCAGTCCGAGTTTTCCCTTGCTCACAAGGATAATAGCATCGCCTAAATGCATCTCTGGTGGGAGTACGGGCAGGTCGTCCTTAAACATTACATCTTGTGCTGTCGTTAATAGTCGTTTCCCAAGTTCACCACCAGGGTGGAACTGTGCGAAGTCCCTGGGTTGGAAATCTCGCTTTTCAATTAAGGCAATGGCCAGAGCATCACCCATTGCTAATTGTGCCATCGTGGAACTCGTAGGTGCGAGGTTCATCGGACAAGCTTCTTTTTCGACGTATACATTTAGGTGACAGGTCGAATATTTTGCCAAGAGTGACTGCGGATTACCGCTCATGCCAATGATGGGAATCTGCATTTGCAGAACCATTGGTATAAACCTCAAAAGCTCATCAGTCTGTCCTGAATGAGAAATGGCCAGCACCACATCGTCGGAAGTCATCACACCCAGGTCGCCGTGGAACACATCGAGTGGGTTAATGAAAAATGACGGTGTACCTGTACTCGAGAGGGTAGCGGCAATCTTTGCACCGATGTGTCCACTCTTGCCTACCCCTGTGACGATGATCTTTCCCTTACATTCATACATCAGTTTGACAGCTTTGTCAAAACTGTCATCAAGTTGTGAGACAAGCCCCAGCACAGCTTCTGCTTCGTCCTTGAAACATTGTATAGCGTATTCTTTAGCTTCCTTCATGCTTAAATCAGTTTTTCAACCAGTGCCTCCAGATGGTCTAACTCTAACATATTTGCGGCATCGCTGAGACCTTCGTCTGGATGAGGATGTACCTCAAAGAAAAAGCCGTTAGCTCCAAAAGCTTTTGCCGCTAGTGCCATTTGCGGTACAAATCTCCGATCACCGCCAGTTTTGCCATCAGACCCGCCAGGTCGTTGTACGCTATGTGTACAATCCATGATAACCGTAGGTACTAACTCCAACATATCGGGGATATTACGGAAATCTACCACCAGGTTGTTGTAGCCCATCATATTGCCGCGTTCAGTTAGCCAGACATCCTTTGCACCTGACTCAAGAGCTTTTTCAACAGGATAACGCATGTCGAGTCCGCTAAGAAATTGTGCTTTCTTGATATTCACCGTCCGTCCAGTCTTGGCAGCAGCGACAAGCAGGTCTGTCTGTCGACAAAGGAAGGCCGGAATCTGGATCACATCGCAGACTTCACTGACAGGCTCTGCCTGATAACTTTCATGAATATCGGTCAGAATTCTGAGGCCGTAGTTAGCTTTTACATCAGCCAACATCTGCAGTCCACGTTCAAGTCCTGGGCCTCGGAAGGAATGGATTGATGTACGATTCGCCTTGTCAAACGAGGCTTTGAAAATGATATCGGTACCTAGTTTGGTGTTGATTTCCACCAACTTACGCGCCACTGTGTCGA
>JAEEGL013682467.1_pt1 | contig 12873 bp, 6 predicted proteins | sample 9134231 | NCBI WGS metagenome assembly JAEEGL01 (sample SAMN16246548, study PRJNA631951) | gut metagenome | biome: gut microbiome; feature: rumen; material: fiber-attached | host: Bos | place: Iran: Karaj | collected 2018-10
AACCGCGTTTATTTCATCCACGAAAAAGACGAAGATAAGATATGGAAAATGTACGATAAGGCCAAAGCCTTTGACGATAGCGTTATCGACCGAGAGACCTTTGCGGCTTTACTCGATAAATACGATAATCCTCTTTCAAGAGCCGCAAAAGCAAGCGGCTACAGCATAACGCCGAGAAACTATGTGGAGTTTAAGAAAGTCTATGATACTTATGTTGATAGCTGCTTTAATGATTTGCTGAATAAGATGAAGAAATAAGAGTGAACCCTTCGGGCATCACACGTGTAAATGAAAAGTGCCGCCTTTCTTTTCGGGATCGGCGGCATTGTTGCTTGTTGCAGTATAAGCAAATACAGACCAGATTCATTTATCAGTATAGTTTGCCGGGTTCTTCCTATGCTATCGATGAGTCCCTGCTTTAGGGAGCCATCCCCATTAATGTTCCTATTCAAGGCATTACCCTCTCTATTATATAGCGAGTACGGACATAGGCAACCAAAATCAAGATTCTGCCGAAATAACTATACTAATTAGAGGAAATTTTCTTGTCTATTGTTTCTTATCGAAAATAATTGCTAATAATTTCACTTGGTGTTATAATTATATAATAAAATGAAGTAGGTGATTAGTATGTCATTAAATATTCAAGATGCCATTTTCGAATCTTTTATCGGAGAGATAGTAAATACGGGTGTGGAAATTGGCAAAAATTTTTTTAAAGACAAAATAGATGAAGTACAACTTAAAAAGTGTTTAGAAAATTATATTAAAGAACGATCCAAATTTAATGAGACAAGCTCACTTGACGAAGAAATTGATTTTGATGCTTTAGTACAATATGTACATAATAACTTATTATCCGATGTTGAAAATATGGTTTTTAACTCTGATAAAAAAATTAGAGGTCAAGCTAGAAATAACATAGCAAATAAAGTTGCTGAACTTTCAGGTGCCAAAACAGAAAAAAGTAAATCCAGAGTTAAAAATATCATTTTATCTGCCATCGACATAATCAAAAATTTTTACAAAGAAAAAATAAGCAGAGAGCAATACATTATAGAAGATGAAATTATTGAAGAAATAAACGAAAGAGCGGGAAAAACAGAAGAAAAAATTGCTGCCCATAGTAAACATACAGATTCAAAATTGGACAAAATAATTGACCAACTTACTGAAACAGCAGTTTTTTCTCCGGCTCATCTTCAAAAATTATCTAAGGCTAATGATATTACAAGTATAGAAGATTCACTGTCATTATCATTTGCAGCTATAAACTGTGTACACCCTTTAAAAGGATATTATAAGTATGAGTATAGTAATGGGCAACTTTTTAGTCAGCCATTATCCAAAGATGCAATAGAAAAATATCCGCCCAAAATGGTATGTAGCGGAAATATATTTATGGGTAGCACTAAATGGCACAATGATGATGAATCAATATTTGATTACGCAAACAGACATCAGTTAGAAATAAAATTCTCCATAGAGGAAGCAAAAAAATATTTAGGGGATATACCTGATCCAAGTCAACATGAAGCCGAAAATTTGATTGGAAGCACACTTGTATATAAGCCTAAGCCTTTTCCACCTGCTCTGCCATGTTGTTTAAAAGTTAATGGTATAACAATTTATGAATATATAGAATTACGGACTACCGAAATTTTGGATGATGGTACATATATTATTGACAATACCGAACAAAATGATATTGATACAATAATTAAACTTACATTTAATTTCAAAGATCCTTCTCATAAAATCAACTATACCATAAATGTTAATGGTTGTTCAACGGAAGAACGTATAAAGTTTGAAAATTTAATGAAGTCTGGATTAGAAGGATGCCATATTGCGATATATGCCTTAAAGCAACATAAAAATCTTATAGAAGGTGATGTGAAAATACCTGAGTATGATTCCGGGTTTCCATCGGTCGATGAAAAAATCGATTTCTTAGAACGCATCCAAGACATTGAGAGTTACTTTAATAAAGAATTAAACTATGCAAGAGATATATATACAAATGATTTATCATTAATTCATTATCTATCTGAATTGATTCGTGGTAATAGTGTTGAATGGGATCACCGCGAGTCATTTGAGTTCCATGTCGATATAACAGATAATTTCAAAGAACAATTGAAAGAAAACAATAATGAACCCTCCATAATTTGGCTACTTAGTAACATAACTGCAAAATTATTTGATGAAGAATTCAGCTTTAACATTGCTCGATGCTTCAAATCCGTTCCAATAAAGGATTATGAAAAGGTCAAGGAAAAAGTTAAGGCATTTGAAGAAGGCGATAAAATACGACTTACATACATCGTAGTTGGCGAGAAAAAAGTAGAGGATCACTTAATTGAAGGCGATCTTGACAGCTATGATTCTATACCCGTGAGCATACATGATTAAAAAAGTGGTTAAGGTCATTATAAGCCTTAACCACTTACTACTTATGCTTAATTGTCATAATCAAGCATTGTTATCCACCAAAAACTTGAAACTCGAATTCAATCTTACCGCATCATGTGGGATAATCGCATATTCCCAAGGTTTACCGCCATTTTTTGAGTTCCACTCGGTAACTGCTTCGCAATATGCTCTCGCAGCTTTTGCTTTTTGGATAACCATATCATTATCAACGTCTTTAGCCGCTTTTATTTCGACCATATAAATTTTGTCAGCTGTTTCTACTACAAAATCCGGCTCATATTTTTTATAATTACCTGTGCCATAATAAATTTCGAACTGCTTACTTGCAGGACGCAGCCATTTTAAGACTGTAGCATCGTTTTCAAGGACTATTGCAAAATCTCTTTCCGAGCTGCTGTCGAATTTATACAATGTATGGCATGCCTTTTTAAAGCCGTTGAAAATTTTATTTCTAACTTCGCCGGCAGAAACATTTGCTCTTAAATCATATATCTCATCAGATCTGAATTTTCCGCCAAAGCTTGTTTCCAACTTGCGGAAGGGCATCATTTGAGAGGCTTTATAGTTTACCTCTTCGTGGTAGAAATGCTGATTCATTTGAGTATAAATAAGTTCTGCAATCGTTTTTTGACGTTGTCTCATTACTTTTTCGGTATCTTCTTCAGAAAGGTAAGTCAAAAAATGCTGTTTTGCATCATTTATAAGCGAATATATAAGATCGGCACAAGTTGAATAGTCTATATTGTCTTCGACTATTATATGGCGAACTATTTCATTTTCTGCTGTATCAACTTTTTCTCTTGCTTGTTTGTCTGATTCAACAGTATAAGTTCTGCCGCCTTCCTTCAGCTCGGTAGCAATCATTGCATCATCACCCGGATGCCAATTCATGCTTCTTGTATCTAAAGTAAAATCATGAAAACCCTGCTTTGTTTCCGTAAAAGGCTGTACAACACTTTTAGGTATCGGTATCACTCTGTCGGTGAGTTCTTGCACGCAAGTATTTACTGCCTTTTCAACGACCTTTTCAAGTTCTTCTGTTGTAAATTCCATATCAGGGAATTGGCGTTTGGCTTCAGCAATAATTGTTGACTTAACAAAATCAATAGTTTCTTTATCATGTACCGCATCAAAGGTTTTGACCTGCTTTCCCAATTCGATAACTGTTTTTGATGTGTAGCTTACAACAAACTTTGCAGCTTCTTCCAGCTTTTCCTTTGGTTTTTCTTCGCCTGAATACTTTTGCACTTCATCCTGCAAAATGAATGTAAGCTGATTTGTAAAACTGGGATCGGTAGTTAATTCATCATAAACCGACGGCATTTCAACAGTTTCTCTTTGCTCGTCATTATGTTCTATTTCAGATTCATTTATATAATACACCTTGCGGACAAGCGAATCAGGATCATTTGCAAGTTTTACAATTGCTTCGTATTTGTCATGGCTTACAATGGATAATCTGTCCACTTCGTCCACACCAGTTCTTTCGCCGTAAGGCAAACGCAAACCTCTCCCAATAGTTTGCTCGGTAAGTGTTTCGGATGCAGATGCACGAAGTGGGATTATTGTATAAAGGTTTGTAACATCCCAACCTTCTTTAAGCATATTTACATGAATAACTATCTCAATTTTATTATCAGGCTTTTCAAGTTCAAGCAGTTTTTGTATATTTTCGTCTTTTTCAACGCCTTTTTGTGCAGAGTTTATCTCCATTACCTTGTCTGCATAATAACCTTTGAAGAAGTCATCTGATTTAATATATTCTGCTATACTTTTGGAATGCTCCGTATCTTTTGCGACTACAAGCACAAATGGTTTGACTATTTTTTTACCATTGTTACGAGCATATACCTCTAAGTGACTTTTTGTTTCTTCGTGTATTCTTAAACCGTCATTTAATTTTTCATGGTCAAGTTCTTCCTGCGTATATTCCTCGGGTCTGAAATCTTTTCTTGTGATAACAACGGGTACTTTAACATACATCTCATCATTAAGGGCATGAGCCAGACTATATTCATACACGACATTTTTGAATTTTACGGCTTTAGAGCCTTTTTGAATTTGCGGTGTTGCGGTTAATTCTACACCAAGTATAGGCTTCAACTCATTAATTACATCAAAACTCTTATCTGCATGATAATGGTGGCTTTCATCCATAAATATGCAAAGGTCATTAAGTGACTGTAAGTATTCAAAATAAGAACTGCCAAGAATTTCATTAAGTCTTTTTATTCTTCCCGGTTTGCCATTTTCCATTTTGCTGTCGGAGTTCAGTTTTGATATATTGAAAACATTTATTGTTACATCTCCGGAAATCTCGGTTTGTCTGTAATTATTGTAATTATCTCCGTCAATTATCCTCGGAGGATTGGCAAACAAGTCAAGTCCACGAAATACATACTTTGCACTTGACGGATCGCCCAAGTCTTTTTTTAATTTATTATAAATTGTAAGGTTAGGCGCCATAACAAAGAAATTTTTTATCCCTTTTTCGTAACGCAGATAGGCTATACAGGCACCCATAAGCCTTGTTTTGCCAATGCCTGTTGCCAATGCAAAGCAGAATGAAGGGAACTCCCTTTCAAAACTCGACAAAGTAGGGAATAAGCCATGTACCGCTTCTAATTCAGCATCAAGATCAGGGTCTTTGGATAGCGAAAGTATATCGCATAACCGTGCAAAAATCTCAAGGCTTTCTCTTTGCGGATGACGAAGGGCAAGAATATTTTCTATGTATTTAGAGTGATATGAATAAAATTTATCTGTATAAGGCTCTTTTAACATTCATCTTCATCCTCCCATTCATCTTCTTCTATTTCGGGTGGATCAATAATATTAAGATTATAATTATCAACACCGAATTCACACTTTTCAAGTACCGACTGGGGTATTTTTCTGACGTTTATGTTATCATAACGCTTGCTTAAACCTTTGTCAAAAGCCGGGGCACAAATAAGTAAGTTTTCAAAAGCTCCGACTTCACCTGCAATACTGTCAAACATTTTTGCATCAAGGTATTGCGTTGTTACAAAAATAAAGCTATTATCTTGGCTATGACCCTGTTTCCAAAATACTTCTTCATCGGGTGCATATATAAATCCATTTATTTTAGCAACCGCAGCAGTAAGCATTGTAGGGTTATATTTATCCGAAAAAACAGGATTACCATATTTGTCTTTTACAATAAGAGTCGGAGCAAGCTCATAAAACTTGTACCCTCCGCCGCCTTGCCAATTGACAGATATTGTTATACCACCTTTATCATAGCCATCAATAACCTTGTCCATTCGTACTTTACAATGAGTATAAGCGTGATCACCTAATTCTATTCCAATCCAACGTCTTTTCATTTTATGTGCAACTGCCGCTGTTGTACCCGAACCAAGAAAACTATCCAAAACCAAGTCATTTTCTTTTGTGCATAGTTCTATTATTCTTGATATAAGAGTTTCTGGCTTAGGGTATGGAAATGCTTTTGGATTTCCAAATAAGTATTCCATCTCTTCTCCTGCCGTCTTATTAGTTCCAACATCATTTAATATTGAACGTTGTACTTGACCGTTTTTCATATAAACCCTGTGATGTAATGTCCATCCGTTTTTTGATTTAGTAAGCCTAACCATTCCATTTTTTAATCCACTATCAATTTTGGCTTGTGAATCTTGAGAGTTAATTGATAGTGTTGTTCCATCAGGACAAATAACTGAAACAGGGATAGGGTTTTTTAATCCATCTCTTGCAACAGTATCCCAATAATATCTTTTACCTTCTTCATCTATTTCTTTATAACGTTTTAGATATTCAGCGGATTGTGCAGTTCTCCATTTAATCGGATGAACTTCTTTTGATATGTTTTTAGCGTAGACTAAAATATAGTCATGATCTAATGCAAGAAAATGCGAATCATTTCCGCCCCCTTTTCTTTTTTGCCATATTAAATCTCCTATAAAGTTTTCTCTACCAAATACTTCATCAAAGATTATTTTAGCATAGGCATGCTCACATTCATCCAAATTAATAAAAATAACACCATCGTCTTTTAATAACTTATGTAAAATTTTTATTCTATTGTACATCAAATTAAGCCATATGCTATGTTCTAAATTATCATCATATAAATCGAATGCTTCACCCGTATTATATGGTGGATCTATATAAATACATTTAACTTGTCCGGCATATTCCTGTTCCAATGCTTTCAATGCAAGTAAATTATCGCCATGTATCAGCATATTGGTACTATTGGGGTCACCATAATCTTTCGATGCATCATGCAATAATATACGAGGTTCAATATCAGGCTGTTTATCTTTACCTATCCATGTTAATTCAAGTTTTTGGTTTGCCATTGCTTATCTCCTCCAATACATTTTCACCTAAAAGATACTTAAGCTGTAAGTTCAAATTTCCAACAATAACATCATCTGCTGCCATCTCCAAAGGTATGTTATTTCCTGTTAATTTTGATGCGGTATTCATCGCCATAAAATATTCAGGGTGTTCGAGATTGAATTTTTTGTATTTTTCCAATGCATCACTCCTATCCAATTTCCCTGTTTGCAAATACTTTGTTATTATATCCTTATGTTCCGCAGCAGTTTTTAAAGTATCAATTTTTTCATTTAAGTCCTTTGCCATATATTATCTCCTATATTATTTCAAAAGAAATTGTCATAATGTGTTCTGTTGTAATATTTCCTGCTAATTTTTGACGTATTTCTTCCTGCAAGCGTTCATTTTCCTCGTCAATAGCATCTTGTTGAACATAGAGATCACGCTGCATTTCTTTTCTTTTAGCTTCTAATTTGTTTATTTCATCTTTCATTGCGATGATCTCGCTAAGAGGTTTATCGGTACTGGTCTTGAATATTTTTTTCTTTTCGGTAATAGTCTTTCGCATTTCTTTTATGTCACGTTCCAGACCGTCTTTTAGATCTTCCGAGTAAGCATCCAACTTTTCGCATTCATCAAGGTAATATTGTTTGTTAGCGTTCTCTATCACTTGTTTCTGCGCTTCAATTCGTGAATTGCAAATATCTGACAAGGCTGTTGTGTCATTTATGTATTCTCCGATTATTTCACCCGGCAATTCAAGCATTCTATTAAGTAAATCATCATCCAATACAGTTCCGTCCTCTGTAATAACACTATAAATAAGATGTTCTTCTGTGCTGATACCTGAATATATCAATTTATCTATTGAAAGTATGCCTTTTAAACCGATGTGATTATCAAAAAAAGATATATGACGTTCCGAGCCAGTATTATCAAACCTGATATTTACATTGGGCAAACTTAAACACATAACCTCATCAAGCCATTTTTTAAAAAAACCGTCTTCTTTACGCAGAAAAATATCGCCTTCCTTTTCTGCGTGTTCCCAATTCAGATTATATGTGACCGTACTTCCGTTATCCAAATTCATTTTAAAACGCATTTCGTTAAGTGGTTCAACTCTTTCGGCCCCATGGATAAGAAAAAAGTAATACATCCATTGATTAAATTTATTCAAACTTGCAAAAGTGTTGTCTTTGCAGTCCTTTAACCTTACTGCAACTTCTTCATCAAAGTTTTCAAGTATTGAACGCCTTGCTTCAATCATTTTATCATTTATCTGATCAGCAAGTTCTTCCTGTAATTCATCAAACTCACGCTGAATATCATCTTGATTTTTGCACTTTTGATATATTTCTGCAATTCTTTTTTCAAAGTCCACACCCGATTCAACAGAACCGAGTATTTCATCAGAAGACCCAAAAACCCCACTGAACAACTTGAACTTTTGGTCAAGCAGTTCGTATACACGTTTATCCGCAGCATTTTTGTTATTTAAGAAATTGATGACCACAACATCATTTTTTTGCCCATATCGGTGACAACGACCTATTCGCTGCTCTATACGCTGAGGGTTCCACGGCAGGTCATAGTTTACAATAATACTGCAAAATTGAAGGTTTATGCCCTCGGATGCCGCTTCTGTACCTATAAGGATACTTGCATTTGTCTTGAATTCTTCAACAATAGCAGCCTTTATGTCGGCGGTTCTCGATCCGGATATTTGTCCGTCATTTTTATGTCGCTCTTTCCACTGTTTGTATATGTTTTTAGATACCTCGTCATTATTCATACCATTAAGAAAAACTATTTTGCCGCTATATCCGTTATTTGACAAAAGATTAAAAATATAATCCTGCGTTCTTCTGGATTCTGTAAAAATAACAGCCTTTTTTTCTCCACCAAGTTCAGACATTTTCGTAAAGCCTTTTTTTAAAGCTGTTATAAGATTGTCTCCTTTTGAATTATAAGTAATGTTTCTGGCAAGTTCGGCATAGCTTCTAAGTTTTCCCAACTCTGCTTCTATACCGTTTTTATCTATAATAAGACTTGTCGTCTGTTCGGTATCTTCTGCATTTTCATCTGTATATTCATCATAGGTATCAAAATCATCAAATTCAAGTTCTTTTTCAACACCTTCAAGCAGGGATTCAAGCCTTTGTATTAATGAATTCAATGTTCCATGAATAGCAAAAGATGATGATGCCAGGAGTTTACGCAAAACCATAGTTATGAGGTTTCGCTGACCTTCGGGCAAAGCATAGAGTTTTTCTGTCTGTAAATAATCGGTAATATCATTATAAAGTGTTTCTTCATTTTTAGTTGGAGAATATTCCTGCAGGATAGCTATTCTGTTAGTGTATTTAACATATTCCGTAACCTGTTTTCGTAAAGTACGCTGGCAAAAATTTTTAAGACGATTTCTTAAAAACTTATTACGCACAGACTCATTATTAACCGAAACATACATTTCTCGAAATGTTTTATCATCACCAAAGATGTGGTCATCAATAATGCTTGCAAGACCGTATAATTCCATAAGATTATTTTGCAGCGGGGTTGCGGTAAGCATTAATTTTTTTCGGCCACTCAACGCTTCTTTTAGCTTATTGCCGATAACATTACTTTTTTTATATACATTTCTCAATTTATGGGCTTCATCCATTACAACGAGATCCCAAGCAATTCTTCTGAGTTCCGCTGCTTTTTGCGAAGCAAAGTTATATGAGCATATTATAACTCTATTGTTTATATCAAAAGGATTGATTTTGCCATTTTTCTTCTCTTTGTTAAAAACCGCAGATTCCATAATTACAGAATCTATGAAGAATTTTTCCATTAGTTCAGCTCTCCACTGCATACGAAGTGATGCGGGCACTATAAGAAGAATATGTCTTTTCCTCTCCGACCAATATTGGGCCAAAACCAAACCTGCTTCTATTGTTTTTCCAAGACCAACTTCATCAGCAAGAAGGACACCGTTACTAAGCGGTGATTTGACAGCAAATAAGGCTGCATCAACTTGATGTGGGTTTAAATCTACTTTTACGCCCGACATTGCAGATGCTAACCCGTCAACTGTCGATTCCGAACGTTTTAATGCAATTTGTTCAGCAAAATATCTTGCTTGATGTGGTGTGTATTTTTCCATGTCTCATCCCTCTGTAATATCTAAAACATAACAACCATTATTATAAATTATATCGTAAAAATGACAAAAATACAAGAGAAACGACAGAAAAACAGTAAAATTATAAAAGGCGGCTTGAAAGGCCGCCTAAAATGATACGAAAGATATTTTTATTCCTCTGCATTATCTGAAATAGACATATCAATAAGGCGCATAATTGTTTCTACAAAACACTCCGAATGATATGCGGCTATGTTTAATTTTTTCTGCAAATATTCTTTATGTAGCGATTCGATTTGGGATTTTAAATCTTTAAATCCAATGACAGTTTCTGATATGTTTATGTCTTGATTAGTTGTGTATTTTTCCCACATTTTATAGAATTCGGGATAAAAATAATTTTTTTCACTATTATCTAATTCTTTAAATGCTAATGAAGTTACACACGCCATTTCCTTATCAAATACTGAAAATCGCTTATTACTGAGTTGTACAAGTGCGGCTTTGGGATTATCTTTCACAAGTTTAAGATAATCTCTCCTGTTTTTTTCAAATATATATTCAGAGTTATTATATAAATCATATATTATTCGATATGCTTCCCATTCTTCCGAGGTAAAGTTATTTTTTTCCTGTTCGTTAATCATCATACTAAATAACTGGTCGTACTCATCCAATTTTAACTGCTGCTCTATGCGTGTTTTTATGCCATTAATAACTTTATCCCAATCAATTTTGTCTACAGTGATATTACATATTCTTATGAAATAAGAATTACGAATTAAGTTTATATACTCATCAAGGGATAAATCGCCGTCATAAGCTTGCTGCAAAACTATCGGAAAGCCGTCAAATATTACATTGTCATCAATGTATCTAAACTCCGTGTTTCTGACGATTTCTGCAGGCGTTTTCGCAGTGCTTTTCTTTAAAATGTATTCAATTTCTTCTTCTATTAGCTGCTTATTATATTCTCCTGTTTGTATCCATTTTATTACACTTTTAATTGTATAGGAAGAATAATAACTTCCTGAGTACAATATTTGTAATGTCCCTTCAGTATCATATAATTCATCCTGATTTGATTTTCCTATTATTCCAGCTCTAAATGCGATGTAATATGCTAAAAAAGAAAGGAGATAGTTTTCTATCTTTGAAATGCCTTTGTCTTTTAAAATAACATATATTCGCTCAAAGTCTCTTAATCCGCATTTTATACTTCGTATATTGTGAGGTTTGCTGTTTAATAGTTCTATAACTTTATTTTCGTGCTCTTTTTCCTCTTTTGACTTAAATAAATCATTGTATGAACTGTCAAAAATATCATTCGTATTAATATAATCAAATAGAGAAACAATAAAATTCATATTATCTTGAAGAAAATAATAATAAGAATTTTCTTTAAAACTCATATTAGTAATAACATTAATAAGTATTTGGTTAAAATCAGGCTTATAGTGTATTGTACGCTGTATGATTTTTTCCTTTATTTCCGAATAGCTTATTTTTGTATCATCGGCTTTTATTTTGTTTTCGTTTGCAACAATAATAGTAAGGAAATGCATATTTTCACAATATTCGTTTATACATCCTAATAGATCAGTAGTTGGAATATTTGCTCTTTCAAAATCGTCAAAAACCAAAACGATTGCCTTTTCCCCGACGATTGGTTGAATGTCAAAAAAATTTACAATATCCATTGAAAGTATATTGTTCCCCGCATTCTTGAACCCATCTGGAAGAAATTCTAACGCTGATGATAGTATTTGTTTGATTGGCTTTCCAATTTTTTCCAGAGTTTCAGCATCCTTCAATAAATTGTTTTCACGACAGACGGAAAAAGCCCATTTTTTTGATACTTCATGTTTTACTTCATCAACTGTATTTAAGCCAAATAAACTAATTCGTATAATAATGTGAGTTTTCTTAAGTTTTTCCGTTAAGATATGTTCTATAAAATATGTTTTACCACACCCCCATTCACCAGTAAGCATCAACGCTCCGACAGGCTTGGTTTCATTACAATAAAATAATAATTCTTCGAGAGTATTCAAATAAACCATCTCCTTTTTCGCACACTACATCATTATTATTCCATTATATCATATAAAATAAAATGGGTAAAGAAATCTTTCATCAATTATAAGGCGTTATTCTGTATAAATATGAAAATTTCCAATAAAAAAGACTTAACCTTACGGAAAAGCCTTTTTGTTCATTATTCGGTTATTAAACAGGCTGTACTGCCTTTCTTTTCTTTGCGATTTCCGAAACTTCAGCAAAGGATAACGGCACATACTTTATTATTTTCTCAATGCTCATACCGTCATCAAGCATTTTTTCCGCTGTAGAAATAGCTTGGTTTTTTACAATTTTATCTAATACTTCACACATATTGGCACGCTCCTCTCTATGCTCATTATAATACTGCACTTCAAATCTGTTATCTTTTGTTAATGCACTCATCAGCAAAAGCAGTTCCCAGATGTGCTGTGCCTTATCCGTCATAGGCTTGTATTCGCCTGTTTCACGCATTTGCACAAAATAGTCCGCAATTATTTTGAAATCACTTTTAAATTTATTTACTGTTTCTCTTGAGAGATATGCTACATCAATGACATTTATCTTGTAATCATTGACAAAAGGCTTTAATTCTTCGTCAAATGTCATTTCTTCAAGCAAAGTTTTGTGTTTTTCCCACTTTGTCATTGAAAAGTTTAGAACAATCGTTACCACCGGGCAGGGCGGTATTTTGTTTGCAAGCATATATTTGTACGATACTCCTTCATAGCCAATTACTCTGAAAGGCATTTTCGGATCTATGTTAGTTTGATTTTCTATACCCAAGAATGAAAGGATAATGTTATTTTTTGTCCATTTCTTTGAAATATCTCTTTCCTGTTCTCTGATTTGTTCATCTTCAATATAATATGACTTTGGGTTTATATCTTCCAGATCGTTCTCGCTGATAG
>JAEEGL014392686.1_pt1 | contig 12873 bp, 8 predicted proteins | sample 9134231 | NCBI WGS metagenome assembly JAEEGL01 (sample SAMN16246548, study PRJNA631951) | gut metagenome | biome: gut microbiome; feature: rumen; material: fiber-attached | host: Bos | place: Iran: Karaj | collected 2018-10
AGCAGGTCTGCTCTACATCGATGGCTGGATCTTCAGACTTGCAGCAAATTTATATACATTCAATGTACCTGAAAGTGACGTTGGAGCAGCCGCATTCCAAATCTTTGGAATAATATCACTTATCCTGGTTCTGATTTCTGCCGCTTATTTTGCAGTAACACAGTATATGTTTACTAAAAAGTTGAATTTGGATTAGAATAAAGTGGTGGCAGAAGATGTATTCTCCTGTCACCACGGAGGTCCAGATGAAAAAACTTTTTTTAGCAGCAGGTCTTGTATTATCAGCACTGCTGCTTTTTTCTTGTGCAACAACAAAAAAATCAGATACCGAAAATCAGGCAGATGTTGCTGACATAGATGAAGAATTTCCTTTTGCTTCAAAACCCTGTACAGATAATGAAATAATAAATACATATCATAGCGGAAAAATCATAAATAATTACGATGAACTTCCACCTTCCTTTGAAGATGCAGTCGTTTTTGAATGCGAATCAGAATATTATTATAATAATCAGACTAATACTTCTGTTTATGAATTAATATATATTGGTGTAAAAGCTTTTGACGACATAGAGGGCACTCTGGAAAATCACACTCCGTTTGCAACTGCGACAACAGAGTATCTTAAACTTGTCTGCCGTTCCAAAATTCTTGATAAATATCTTGTTTCAATTTCTAACAGCATTCCCAAAAAGTATAATGGATACTATTACTATATTCCAGGAATGCTTTTGAATACCACAATGAAGTACCTTGATTTTGCCAACATAGAAGAATTTTCCTACGACTGGCTTTACCATCATACTGTTGATGAACAGCCGGATGATCCAGACTGGTTTCCGGGAACTTCTTTTGTCAGATGGAATGCATATATAAAAGCCGAGCTTACAGACTATCCCGAATTATTAGAGGAACTTTTCAGTTATTCTGGTGTTCCTATGGAAAGTTTTACAAAGATTGAATACAAGGGCATTCCTTTTGAATTATATTTCCAGCCGGGCTTTAAGCAGTACCTCGAAGACGAATGCAAACCAGGCGACCAGATATATTTTTATGTGTTCGTAGATTCCTGCAATTTCTTCACAAAATCGTACACAGCCTATGTCCGCGATTTTTCAGCAGTATCCCCCGAAGAAATAATTGAAGAAAGAATTCAGATGATAAAAGAGAGGTTGGACTAGAGTTTTTTTTATTGAAGTAAGAAACTTTAAAAATCAGTCTCGAAAAAAACTCCCTTATACATTATAATATTAATCGATTATTTGTTTGGGAGATTAAATAATGGCTATCAATATTAAAGATTTGGAAAACGATTTGTGGGATGCGGCTGATGAATTAAGAGCAGGCAGTCGTTTGAGTTCCCAGGAATATTGTATGCCTGTTCTTGGACTTATTTATCTCCGTTATGCTTTTTCTCGTTTTAAGTTTGTTGATGAAGAAATCAGAAAAAATCTTCCTAGTCGTGGCGGTAGAACACTTGAACCAGAAGCTTCTGACTATAAGGCAGCTGGCGCAATAAAATTACAGAAAGTATCACGCTACGATTATCTTTTGAGTTTGAAAGGCGAAGATAATATTGGTAAGGCTGTGGACGATGCTATGAAGGCAATCGAGAATGATGTTCCAGAGCTTAAAGGTATTCTTCCTAAAAACTATGAGACTATTTTTAGCGGTGCTAAAGAAAAGCAGATTCTTCAGACTCTTCTTACCAAGTTTAACAGACCGGAACTTGATGAAATAAAAGATGATATTATTGGCCGTATTTACGAATACTTTCTAAATAAGTTTGCTAAGAGTATTGCCAGTGATGACGGTGTTTTCTTTACTCCTAAATCGCTTGTACGCATGATTGTAAATATCATTCAGCCGGACAAGGGAACTGTTCTTGATCCTGCCTGTGGTTCTGGCGGTATGTTTGTAAGTTCCGGTGATTTTGTAAATGAACGTGGAAAAAATGCTGCAAAGTCTATGGCTTTCTTTGGCCAGGAAAAAGTTGAGTTTAATGCAAAGCTTTGTATTATGAACATGGCGGTTCATGGTCTTAATGCAAAAATCATAAGCGGAGAAAGTGCTAACTCTTTTTATAATGATGCTCATAATCTTGAAGGTAAATGTGATTATGTAATGGCTAATCCACCGTTCAATGTAAACAAGGTTAATTATGAGAATGCACAGAATGCAGGCCGTCTTCCATTTGGACTTCCTGGATATAACGAAAAGACAAAAGAAATTGGAAATGCAAACTATCTTTGGATAAGTTATTTTTATGCATATCTGAATGAGAAAGGTCGTGCAGGATTTGTTATGGCATCTTCTGCAACAGACAGCCAGCATGCAGATAAAGAGATTCGTACAAAGCTCGTTGAAACTGGTGATGTAGATGTAATTCTTAGCGTTGGTAATAACTTTTTCTATACTCTTAGCCTTCCTTGTACTCTATGGTTTTTTGATAAAGGTAAGAAAGATGAAATTAAAGACAAGGTTCTTTTTATCGATGCCAGAAATTACTTTACTGTAATTGACCGCAATCTTAATGAATGGACCAGCTGGCAGATTAAAAACCTTTCCTGTATTGTTCATCTTTATCGTGGTGAAACTGAAAAATATAAAGTTGTAATAAATGATTATTGCAATTACTTTCATGATGTTGCAAAAATTTTCATCGAGCGCACAATGAAAGAAACTCTTGAAGTTTGCAAAGATGAAAATGATTTTGAGGCTGTTCATAAAGCAATTCAAGATGAAATTGAAAATATCAAAAATGAACAGAAACAGCATGAAATTGAGTTTGATAAAAAAATAGAAGCCGCAAATAAAGCCGGAGATAAGAAAAGTGCAAACCAGGCAAAGCGTGATAAGAAAATTGCTTTACAAGATTTAGAAGCTCTTGCCTCTGATATAAATGAAGTCCTTATTGTAGCTAATGATGCCCTCTGGCTTTCTGAAAAGTTTAGCGAAGGAAACTATACCGATGTCGCAGGCCTTTGTAAAATTGCTACACGAACAGAAATTGCCGAAAAGAATTACTCTCTTACTCCTGGTGCTTATGTTGGCGTTGCCGAAGTCCAGGATGATGACGAAAACTTTGAAGAGCGCATGAAAGAGATACACAAAGAACTCAATACTTTGCAGAATGAAAGCAATGATTTGATGGCTACAATCAATTCAAATCTGGCCACTGTCATTCCGAACTTGGTTCGGAATCTTTAGGAGGCGTAATTCATGGAAAACTTATCTTTAAGCAAGTTTAAGCTTGAACATACAGAATGCGACTTTAAGCGCGAAGTTGAACATAAAAAAACTAAAAGCTGGCTCAAAAGTGTTTGTGCATTTGCAAACGGAATTGGTGGTGCTTTAATTTTTGGTATTGATGATGAAAACCGCCAGTATTGTCCAATAGCAGATTTACAGGGAGAAATTGAATTCATAACTAATTGTATAAAAGACAGAATCTCTCCAATTCCAGAGTTTATTCTTGAACCAGATACAGTTGATGGAAATACAGTTCTTGTATTGAAAGTTTCTGGTGGCTTAAACACTCCTTATTATTTGAATGAAAATCAGACAAAGATTACATTTATCAGAGCAGGTTCTTCCAGCGTTCAGGCAGACACTCCAATTTTGCACGAGCTCATTCTTAAAGGAACTAATAAAACCTGGGATACTCTAAAATCTGAATACGAAGCAAAGGACTTTAGTTTTACATATTTTGAATCTCTCTATTACAACAGAACTGGAAAACGAATCGAATCAAAAGATTATTTGTCATTTGGATTAAAAACAAAAGACGGCTATCTTACAAATGCGGGTGCTCTGTTTACCGATGTCTGTCCGTTCTTTCATTCACGAATTTTTTGTACAAGATGGAACGGACTTACAAAGGCTCCAAGTTCTTTTGATGCAATAGATGACAAAGAATATAGTGGAAGCATTTTACAGCTTTTGAATGACGGTGAAAATTTTATAAAACTATATAATCAGAAAATCTGGTATAAGCTCCCTACTACAAGAGTAGAAAAAGAAAACTTTCCGGAACGCGCAATTCACGAAGCAATGGTAAATGCGCTTGTCCACCGTGATTATGGTGTTATAGGCAGCGAAATCCACATCGATATTTTTGATGACAGGCTTGTAATTCAGAATCCGGGCGGAATGTATGATGGAATTCCTGTGCAGAATCAAAACTTAGAAGATGTTGTATCTACAAGACGTAATCCTGTTATTGCCGATTTATTAACACGCATGGATTTTATGGAACGCCGTGGCAGTGGATTCAGAAAAATTATGGATGCTATTAAATTTGCACCAAACTATACCGATGCCAATTTACCGATTTTTAATTCTAATCCATATTCATTCAGCGTTACTTTTAAGAATATGAATTATGGCGTTAACCCTGTTGAAGGATTGGAAGAACAATTGCCTGAAGACTTCCCAAAGACTTCCCAAAGACTTCCCAAAGACTTCCCTGTAATTGCACAAAGAACTTTTGACGCCATTAAGAATAATCCTAATGCTAAGCTTTCGGAATTAAGCAAAAAATTAGGACTTTCTGACAGAACAATAAAGGCTCACATATCATTATTAAAAGAAGCAGGATTTATTGAACGTATTGGCGGTAAAACTTACGGTCATTGGGAAATTGTAAGCGGAGCAGAGAATGACAACTGAGTGGAAGAAAGTTAGACTTGGTGATATTGCAACCTTCTCAAATGGAATTAACTTTGGAAAGGAATCATACAGAGCTGGTGTGAAATTAATCGGAGTTTCAAATTTTGGAAATAGATTTTTTCCTGATTATGAAGAGCTTGAAGAAGTTGATGAAAATGTTTTGCGACCAAATGATTACTTAAAAAATGGCGATATAGTTTTTGTTCGTTCAAATGGAAATAAAGAATTGGTTGGAAGATGCATGTTAATACAGAATCCTCCTTCAACAGTTACTTATTCAGGATTTTGTATCAGAGCAAGATTAAACAATATAGATGAGAATTGTCCTAGATTTTTTGCATATTATTTTAAGTCAAAAGATTTCAGAAAAGCTATGTCTAATACTGCCGTTGGCGCAAATATTCAAAATCTTAATCAAGGACTTCTTTCTAATCATATTTTTCATCTTCCTCCACTAGAAACCCAACAAAAAATCGCTGGAATTCTTTTTGCATACGATGACCTCATAGAAAATAACCGCAAGCAGATAAAACTTTTAGAAGAAGCAACACAAAAACTTTACAAAGAATGGTTTGTAAAATTCAACTTCCCCGGCCATGAAAATGTAAAGATTGTTGATGGGGTACTGGATGGATGGAAAGAAACAGATATTAATTCTGTTTGTATAAAGATAAATGCTGGTGGAACTCCTAATAGAAAGAAATCAGAATATTGGAATAAAAAAGATATAAAATGGTTTAAAACAAAAGAATTACAAGACTGTTGGTTATATGATTCAGAAGAATATATAAGTCAAAAAGGATTAGAAAATTCTTCTGCAAAAATCTTTCCTAAAAACACAATCCTAATGGCAATTTATGCAAGCCCAACTCTTGGAAGACTCGGCATCCTAACTAAAGAGGCATGTTGTAATCAGGCTGCATTATGTATGATAGCTAATGAAGAAATAATTTCATACCAATGGTTATATCTTAAACTGATGGAATTAAGAGATTATTTTAATTCTGTAGCTCGTGGTGCAGGCCAACAAAATATTAGTGCAGATGTTGTAAAGAATAAAACTATTTTGCTTCCACCAAAAACTTTGCTTGAGAATTTTACAAAAGTAGTTAAACTTTATTTTGAGAATATAAAATCTTTACAAAAGCAAATCAAACTACTTCAATCTGCTCGCGACAAACTTCATCCACGGTTAATGAACGGAGAATTATTATAATCGGAGAACATTATGTCAAAATTGAATAAAGATTTCTTTTCTGAAAAAAAAGATTGGTCAAAGATAAAAGATGCTTTATTGTTAGGATATTTACCAGAATATTTTAGTAAAGTTTTATGTACAAAAATGCCTATTCTTTATATTGATTGCTTTGCAGGAAAAGGAAGGTTTGACGATGGTCAAGATGGTTCTCCACGGTTTGCCCTTCAAGCAAGAAAAAAAGCGCTTTTGCAATCTCATTCACCTTTCAAAAAGATAGAGACTGTTTTCATTGAAGCAAATTATTCTAATGAATTAAGAAATAATATTTCTGATTTTGAAACCGATGGGAATATATCTGTTCTTGATGGGAAATACGAAGAAGAAATCGAAAATATATTGAACACATCTCATGGGAAAAATATTTTCCTTTATATTGATCCTTATGGAGTAAAATCTTTGAGTTTTTCTTTTTTCGAAAAATTAGCAAAAGAAAATAAAGTTGAGTTTTTATTAAATTTTAATTCATTCGGTTTTTTAAGGGCAGGTCTTAGTGCATTACATATTACGGGAATCAATTTCACTTTTTATGATGATGAAGAGTTAAATTCTGTTGAACCGGTTTATTCATTTGAAGATACATCAGATTTAGCTACTAGACTAGATGATGTTGCAGGAGGAAATTATTGGCGAGATATTGTAATTGATTTTAGGAATGGACAAATGGATTCGTATCAAGCGGAAAAGCTCTTTACACAAAAATATATAGAACAATTACAAAAACTATTTAAATATGTATTAAACATGCCAATCAAATTAAAATCATCTTTTCAACCAAAATATAGAATGATTCATGTTTCTAACCATGAAGATGGATGTTATTTAATGGCTGCGAATATTTCAAATCAAACAGATAAATTAGTAATAGAGATTCAAAGCCATGGGCAACAAAGTTTATTTGGAGAAAGTGTAGAGAATGAGATTATAGATTTACGCGATATAAAAATAAAAATTCTTTCTATGCTTGTAATAGCGATACATTTAAAAACTTTTGTAGTTTCATTTTTTAATAACTATGGAATGATTTGTAAGGTTTCAGATGTAATAGCTGCACTCAAAGAATTGGAAACAGAAAATAAGATAAAGGTGTTTAGAACACCTGCTTATACAAAACAGAATAAACAATCTAGATTCTGGGAAGAAAAAAACGATAAAAAGGTTCTTATTTCGAAGGTATAAAATGAGTAAGAAAGTAGCAGGTTATATCGAACGAAAATCAATGCTCTATAAAACCGATGTTGAATATGGTGATTATACAATGAATCATGTACAAGGCTGTGCTCATGGATGTAACTATCCATGTTATGCTTTTTTAATGGCAAAACGCTTTGGAAAAGTAAAAAGTTATGATGACTGGTTAAAACCCTATTTGGTAAGCAATACTTTAGAATTACTTGATAAAGAGATTCCAAAATTAAAAAATAAAATAAAAATGGTTCAACTATGTTTTACAACGGATCCGTTTATGTATGGATATAATGAAATCCAAAAATTATCTTTGAATTCCATTAAGAAATTGAATGATGCAAATATTCCTTGCTCAGTATTAACAAAAGGTATTCTTCCCAGTGAACTTTCAAATTTTTCAAATAAAAATACTTATGGAATAACTCTTGTTTCACTGTCTAAAAAGTTTCATGACGAATACGAACCTTTTTCTGCAGTTTCAGAGAAAAGAATAAAAGCATTGCAAAACTTGCATGAAAAAGGATGTAAAACTTGGGTAAGTATAGAACCTTACCCAACTCTAAATATCGTTGAACAAGATATAATCAATATATTAAACAAGATTTGTTTTGTTGATAAAATTGTATTTGGAAGAGCAAATTATAATAAGGCAATTAGTTCATTTCATAACTATAAAGCCTTTTATAATGAACAAGCTCAGATTGTAATTGATTTTTGCAAAAAGAATAAAATAGATTTTCATATAAAGACTGGAACTTTGACAAAAGGAGTTTGATTATGAACGCAGATTATTCAGAAGATAAACTCGTACAGGAAAACGCAGCCGACATACTTGAAGGCATGGGCTGGGAATCTTATTTTGCCTTTGATAATGAAATTCTTTCTGATAATGAAAAACTGCCTTTGGGAGAACAGGCTGACGGAAAAGTTTTTCTTGGCCGTTCATCTCAAAAACAAATAATCCTTATTCCATATATCAAAAATGCACTCAGACGTTTTAACCAAGAAATTACCGATACTGAAATAAACAAGGCTATTTCTGTTCTTCAGGATTATTCATTAAACAATGACCTTTCTATGATTGTTCAGCAGAATAAAACTTTTTATCCATTCATAAAAGACGGGGTTCCTGTAGATACTACTGACGATGCCGGAAACAATGTAACTAAAACTTTTAAAATAATTAATTTTAATGAACAGGCAGATTCTCCTGAAAATGAAAGGAATGATTTTGTAGCGGTTCGCGAGCTCTGGATGGAAAGCCCGATTGGCAAGCCTATGATGAGGGCTGACATAATCGGTTTTGTAAACGGACTGCCTCTTTTGTTTACAGAATTAAAACGTCTTGATGTAGATGTTCGCAATGCTTACAACGATAACTATAAACGTTCTCTGGAATGTGACCCGCATCTTTTTTACTACAATGCAATGGTAATTCTTTCCAACGGCATGGAAGCAAAAATTGGTACTGTTGGTTCTAAATATAAGTTCTTTAGTGAATGGAACCGCAAGACTGAAGATGATGAAGTTGATGATGATGAGCCTAAAATGCACATTATGCTGGAAGCGGTTTGTAATAAACAGACATTCCTTGATTTAGTTGAAAACTTTATTATCTATGACAATTCATCAGGTAAGGTTGCAAAGATTCTTGCAAGAAACCATCAGTATCTTGGTGTAAATCAGGCTTTTGAAAAATATAAAAACCGTCAGATGCTGGAAGGAAAGATTGGTGTATTTTGGCATACTCAGGGCTCTGGAAAAAGTTATTCAATGCTCTTCCTTTCGGAAAAGATTCACCGCAAGCTTGGCGGAAGTCCTACTATTGTAATTATTACTGACCGTTCAGAATTAAACAAACAGATTAGCGGCACTTTTGAAGCTACCGGCTGTCTTGGTGCAATGAAGGCTTCCCGTTATATTGCTTCGAGTGGGGACGACCTGATTAAAAAACTTAGTAAAGATAATCCGAAATATATTTTTACTCTTATTCAGAAGTTTAATAAGACGAATCCTGAGCCGGTTTATGTGGATCATGACATTCTTTTGATTAGTGATGAAGCCCATAGAACTAACAATGGTATTTTTGCAGACAACATGGTGGCTCTTCTGCCGGAAGCAAGCCGACTTGGTTTTACCGGAACTCCACTTTTTTCTAACGATAATATTACAAAACGTACTTTTGGTGATTATGTTTCTGTTTATGACTTTCAACGTGCGGTAAAAGATGGTGCTACAGTTCCTCTTTATTATGAAAACCGTGGAAGTAAGCTTAAGCTTGAGAATCCTGAAATTGATGAAAAGCTTTTGGAAATAATCGAACAGGCAGAAAATGATGAAGATTCTGATTACGATGAAAAGGATATTGAAAACCTTAAGAATCAGATTAAGAAAGAACTTCATATTATTTGTAGCGAAGAGCGACTTCGTAAAATTGCAAAAGATTTTGTAGACCATTATTCAGAACTATGGCTTAACGGAAAAGCCATGTTTGTTTCAGTTGATAAAATTACTGCTGTTAGAATGTATAACTATGTTCAGGAATACTGGGAGTTAAAGATTGCTGAACTTGAAAAAGAATTAAAAGATCTGGACCAGCAGGAGTTCCTTGAAGCTAAACATAAAATTGAGTGGATGAAAGAAACTATTATGCGAGTTGTGATTTCTACTCAAAAAGGTGATGACGAGCGCTTTAAGAAATTTGGTCTTGATTTATCTACTCATATAAAAGCAATGGAAAACAACGAACTGGATAAAGATTTTAAGGATGAGGATAATCCGTTCAGAGTTGTTTTTGTATGTGCCATGTGGCTTACAGGTTTTGATGTTCCGAGTCTTGGTAATTTGTATCTTGATAAACCTCTTAAGGATCATACTCTTATGCAGACTATTGCACGTGCAAACCGTGTGAACGAAGGTAAGGAAAACGGCCTTATTATTGATTATATTGGCATTGTTCCATACCTGGAAAAAGCACTTGCTGATTATACTGTAAACAAGAAGAAACAGAAGACAAGAGTTACAATTGACCGTGAAGATTTGATTAAGAAAATCTATGACCATTGTGCAGCTATTATTGATTTCTTGCATGATAAGGGAATTGAACTTTCTGACATTGTTGACCAGCAGGATAAAAATGTAAAACTTAAAGCTATTAAGATGGCGGCAAATATTATTGCTGCTCCTCCTCTTGATACAAAGAAGCGCTTTAATCTTATGACTGCACAGTTCCTGCGTCTTTATAAGTACGCTACAAATAAAGAAATTTCAGCTGAACTGAAAAAGAATAAAGGCGGAATTGAGGCTATCTATAAGAGACTGAATATCCGCCGTCAGCCTACTGATACAACTGATGTTATGATGCAGCTGCAAGAAGTTATTAACGAGTATATAAAGCTTGAAGATGCTGATGTTGTTGAAGAAGGTGTAAAACTTGATATCAGTAAAATCAACTTTGAAGTTCTGCAGGCAGAGTTTGAAAAAGTAAAACCTAAGGAACTTGTAATTCAGGAGCTTTCTGCAATTATTGAAATGAAGGCTGAAGATCTGCTTAAAAAGAATCCGGCAACAACAGAATACTATGAGCACTACCGCCAGGTAATTGAAGAATATAATAAGGCTCAGGATAAAGCTGAAATCCGCAAAGTATTCGAAGAACTTTTGAAAGTTGCAAAGTCACTTTCTGATGAACAAGACAGATGTATTCGCGAAGGATTTACGGATATTAAAGAGCTTGCTGTTTATGACATGCTTTTTAAGGATACTCTGGATAAAAAAGAAATTGAGCAGATTAAGGCTATTGCTAAAAAGCTGCTTGCAACTATAAACGAACGACTTGCTGAAATGACTAATCCGTTTGGCAACAGCCAGAACGCGGCTGACATTGATGTTCTTATTAAGAATACGTTGTGGAGTGAACTTCCGGAAAGTTACGATGATAAGGCTGTTGGTGAATGCAGAAAGAAGATATTTGAGTATGTTCAGAGCGTTTATGGGGATGTGGCATAAAAGAACTTATGAATAAAGAAGATTGCCTTTCACGACAGCCATATATAGACCTTCTCAAATCGATAATTAAGAATCAATCTCAGAATCCTAATGGTTATTCTTTTGCAATTGATGGTGAATGGGGCTCTGGTAAGACATGGATTTTATCAGAATTGGAAAATCAACTTTTACAAGAGAAAGATAACAAATATCTTATATTTCATTACAATGCCTGGGAAAATGATTTTTATGAAGAGCCACTTGTAGCATTACTTTCCGTCATGATAGGAACTCTTAAAATTCATAAGAAAACTATAAAAGAAAGTGGCTCTGTTGGCAGGGCTATTTCAACTTCGATAAAGACATTAACAAAAGTTGCAGGTAGTGTAATTGAGAAAAAATATAGTATAAATCCAAGTGATATTATTGAATCATTTAAAGAATCAGGAAAATCAATTGCAGATATAAAACTTACAAAATCTGATTTTAATACAATGTTACCGTTAGAAGGGACATTAAAAAAAATAAAAGAAGCAATTAAAAAACTTTCTGAAGAAAAATCTATTATTCTGATTGTAGATGAAATAGATAGATGTTTGCCTGAGTATTCAATAAAAGTATTAGAAAGACTTCATCATATTTGTAATCAGATTCCAGTAATACAAATTCTTGCAATAAATAGAAAAGCGTTGTGTGATAGTATTTTAAATGTTTTTGGTAAAACTTACACACAAGACGAGAAGAAATTAGGTATAGATGAAACATTTACAGAATCCTATTTACAAAAGTTTATAGATAATATTATTCCTTTATCAACAGGAAGAATAGATAAAAGATTAGATGTATTAAACGGTTTAGAGAAAAAATATAAAACTTATATTAGACCTGATAATATGGAACGGGATTTTATCATTCTTAACGAAGATTTTCTTGGAGACTTTATTTCTTCTATTATGGATGGGGTTCCTAGAAGAACTCAGGAAAAAGTGTTTAAACAAGTTGCTTTATGTCATGAATTAACAATTAATAGTGGAATTGCATATGAAGAAGATAATATAACATATGCATATTTAATTTATGAAATTCTTTCTTGTATACGAAAATTCTTATTTCATGAACCAAGACAGTATTCAATACAAGAGACTCAAGACCAAAAGATTATAAGGTTATGTGTTACTGCTAGGGATGGTCTTACAAGAAATACATATAATGAATTATTTAAAAAAATAAATTCTAATATTGCAAGTTTTTTTCAAATACAAATTAATACGGATATGTCAGGTATGCCTTTTGATAATGTTTTTATCCGAGATACAAAATCATATTTAATGGCTTTTTTTGTAGAGAAGCCAGATTTTCCTTATGTAAATTTTGAATATTATGTATGGAACTGGATATCAAAAGATAAAATCTTTCTCCAAAAATATGATGAAATTATGGATATGCTTGTAACATAATAAAGATTATTACGGGGTTTTAGGGGCGGAGCCCCTAGGAGAAAGGGGTGTGGTGAAGACAGTTTACTGGCTGAACCCAGGGGGAAGGCTTTCCCCCTCATATTAGTTCCTGAAACTATGAATCGGTGCAGGTATCTTGCCGCCGCGGTTAATGAAATCTGCGCAGCCAAACTTGCTTACTGGCATTACAGGGCAACCGCCTAACAGTCCGCCAAATTCTACCCAGTCGCCGGCTTTTTTGCCTGGGGCCGGGATGAGGCGGCAGGCGGTTGTTTTGTTATTAACCATACCAATTGCAAATTCATCTGCAAGGAT
>JAEEGL014622383.1_pt1 | contig 12873 bp, 12 predicted proteins | sample 9134231 | NCBI WGS metagenome assembly JAEEGL01 (sample SAMN16246548, study PRJNA631951) | gut metagenome | biome: gut microbiome; feature: rumen; material: fiber-attached | host: Bos | place: Iran: Karaj | collected 2018-10
CCTGGACGCCAAGCTCAGGAACCAGATGCGTGCCGAGATCATCCTGCTCCGGCAGAAGCTGAACACCACCTTCATCTACGTGACTCACGACCAGACCGAAGCCATGACCCTGGGCGATCGGATCGTCATCATGAAGGACGGCTACATCCAGCAGGTCGGCACCCCCGCCGAAGTGTTCGAGAAGCCCACGAACCTGTTCGTGGCCGAGTTCATCGGCGCGCCCAAGATGAACATCGTCAAGACCGACCTGGTGAAGGAAGGCGATCGCTACTTCGTGACGCCCTGCGGCTCCAAGATCGAGGTCACCGGCGAGAAGGGCGGCCTGCTGAACGAGAAGTGCGTCCCCAGCGGCGAGATCCTGCTGGGCGTGCGGCCTGAGCACATGAAGCTGGCCTTCGAGAGCGGCGAGAACACCATGTCCGCCCGCCTGGAGGTCAACGAGATGATGGGCAGCGAGCTGCACCTGCACGTGTACACCGAGGACGGCACCCGCTGGATCGTCCGCGTGCCCACCATCGACCTCACGGCCCAGCAGCGCGCGTCCCTGGTCAACGGCGCCCAGGTGTACATCACCTTCGAGGGCAAGGTCATGCACTTCTTCGATCCCGCCACGGAGAAGAACCTGATCTATTAAGGAATTGTTGCAAGAAAGCCCGGCCGTCCGGCCGGGCTTCTTTTGTTCCTTTTGTTCTCTTTCGACAAAGAGAACAAAAGGAACCGAAAAAAAGAGAAACGCAAGAATTACTAAAGGGATAGCGGTGGTGCCAATATCCCTTCCTAAGCTTCTCTTTTTTGTGCCGCTTTTTTCTCTTCACGGAAGAGAAAAAAGCGGCAAAAGAAAAAACTCACATCCTTTCCCGTTCTTTCCCCGCCACGAAGCGCTGCATCCGTTCCAGGGACTCGGGGCTGATGCCGTGCTCCATCTGGCTGGCGTCCCGCTCGGCGACGACGGGGTCCACGCCCATGGCCAGCAGACAGGATGTCAGGATATGGTGCTTGTCGAAGGCCTGCTCCGCCGCGTCCCGTCCCGGCTTCGTCAGGCGGATCCGCTTGTCCCCGTCCATGGTCAGATATCCGCCCTCCCGCAATCGCTTCATGGCCTTGCTGACGCTGGGCTTGGTCACGTTCAAAGCCCTCGCCACGTCCAGCGAGCGTACCGACCCGTTCTGCCGCTCCAAAAGCAGGATCGTCTTGAGATACTCCTTCCCGCCTCTCTGCAGTTCCATAGCCAAGCCTCCTCCCATCTCCCGTATCGTCAGCCCCCGTGCCCCAGGGGTTAGTATAATCTAACCATAATTATACACCTTTTCCTTCCGCTGTCAACGGCCCCCTGCCCCAGGGGATGCTGCGAAAAGTTTTGGGAAAAAACGCGGCAAGGGTATTTTCAAAACGGCGGCGCTGTGCTATACTTCGAAGTTAGAGAATGCTAACTTATAGCAAGCATTATTGATTCACAGGAAGGGAGGACTGCCCATGCGCTGTCTGGGGATGCCTGGGGGGATGTGGACCCTGTTCGTCGGAAGCTTTCGTCGGCAGCTGACGAAGGAGCTGGGGTACGACGCCCCGACGGCGGCGCGGATCACGAGGGAGGCCTGCCGGGAATACCGGGCGCTGATCGGGCGGCTGCCCGCCTTCGAGAAGGGCGACCGGTTCAAAATGAACATCGTGAGCTGCGCCATGCTGAGCGCCTTCGTGCTGAGGATGCCCCGGCGGCCCACCGTGGATGAGCTGACGAGGTACTACGCCGGGGCCATGATGATCGGGCCCATGCGTTTGTTCTGTCGCCTGAGCGCCCGGCGGAAATTCAGCCCCGGGGACGTGGCGGCCATGGAGGCCACCGCCGCCCTGAACGCCGCCGATCGGAACCCCTATTCCTGGAACATGGTCTTTTTGCCCTATCCGGACGGCAGCGGCTACGAGGCCCGGTTCAGCCGCTGCGGCATCTGCACGTTGATGAAGGAGCTGGGGCTCTTCGACCTGGTCCCCGCCATGTGCCGATTGGACTACACCATGAGCGAGGCCGGCGGCGGCTGTGATTTCGTGCGGGAGCATACCCTGGCCGCGGGCGGGCCCTACTGCGACTGCGGCTATAAGAAGAAAGAGAGGAACGCAACATGATCAAAACGACGTTGAAGATCGACGGCATGATGTGCGGCATGTGCGAGGCCCACGTGGCGGAGGCCATCCGCCGGGCGGTCCCCGCCGCCAAGAAGGTCTCCGCCTCCCGGAGCAGGGGAGAGGCCACCTTCCTGACGGAGGACGCCGTTGACGAAGGGGCCCTGAAGGCGGCCATCGACGCCACGGGGTACGCCTGCTTGTCCGTGGCCTCCGCGCCCTGTGAGAAGAAGGGCTGGTTCGGGTGGAGATAAGAACGGTGCTGTGGGGGCTGCTGATCCCCTTCCTAGGCACGGCGGCAGGCGCCGGGTGCGTGTTCTGCCTGCAGAAGGACCTGAAGCTCAGCGTCCAGCGGGCCCTCACGGGCTTTGCGGCAGGGGTCATGGTGGCGGCGTCCATTTGGAGCCTCATCGTCCCGGCCATGGAGCAGAGCGCCCCCCTGGGCCGCTGGGCCTTCTTGCCCGCCTTCATCGGCTTCTGGCTGGGCATCGGGTTTTTGCTGCTCCTCGACCATGTGATCCCCCACCTGCATCGAAGCATCGACCAGGCGGAGGGCCCCAAAAGCCATCTATCCAGGACCATCATGATGGTCCTGGCCGTGACGCTCCACAACATCCCCGAGGGCATGGCGGTGGGCGTGGTCTACGCGGGGCTTCACACGGGGTCCGCCAACATCACGGCGGGAGCAGCCCTGGCCCTGGCCTTGGGCATCGCCATCCAGAACTTCCCGGAGGGCGCCATCATCTCCATGCCCCTCTACGCCGAGGGCAAGAGCAAGCCCAAGGCCTTCTGGCTGGGCGTCCTCTCCGGGGCGGTGGAGCCCCTCTTCGGCGGGCTGACCGTGATCGTGGCGGGGATGGTGGTCCCGGCCATGCCCTATCTGCTGTCCTTCGCCGCGGGGGCCATGCTCTACGTGGTGGTGGAGGAGCTGATCCCCGAGATGTCGGCAGGGGAGCATTCCAACGTCGGCGTCCTGTTCTTCGCCGTGGGCTTCAGCTTGATGATGGCCCTGGACGTGGCGCTGGGGTAAGGCGGCGGGGGAACAGAGCTTGCTGCGGCAGCCGCCGCAAAACGATTTGACAGGGGCCGGAGCCTTTGGGTATACTGGCAGCGACAACCATACGAGGAGGATGGATCATGCGGATTCTGGTCTACGGCGCCGGCGTCATCGGCGCCAATCTGGCGGCGGACCTGTTCGCGTCCGGACGGGACGTGACCCTGTTGGCGCGAGGGCCCTGGGCGGACACCCTGGAACGGAAGGGCCTGACCGTGAAGTCGGCCTTCTTCCCGGGCAGGCGGACCTATCTCATCCCTGTCGTCCGGGAGCTGAAACATGACGACGAATACGACGTGATCTTCGTGGTCCTGCGCTTTTCCCAGCTGGAGGGCGTGCTGCCCATCCTGGAAAGCAACGTGTCGAAGAACGTCGCCTTCATCGGCAACGACCCCTGCGCGCCGGCCTGCCGGGCGAAGCTGCCGGATAAGAACGTCCTGTTCGGGTTCTACATGGCGGCGGGCCACCGGGAGCCGGACCGGGTCGTGTCCTTCTCCCTGAAGAAGATCACCATCGGCCAGCTGCGGGAGGACCCCGGCAACGAGGCGCTGATCCGCCGCGTCTTCGACGGCACGAGGATCCGGGCCGTCTATCAGCCCAACATGGAGGATTACCTCCTGTGCCACGCCGCCTTCGTCCTGCCCATAGCCTTCGCCTGCTACCACGCGGACGGGGACCTTAAAAAGATCCGCCGGGACAGGGCCTATCTTAATCGGATCATCGACGCCAACATCGAAGGGTATCAGGCCATCGAGGACGCCGGCCGCGAGATCCTGCCCGCCGCCGACAGGGACTATCACAGCGAAAAGTACCGGAAGCTGTGCTACCGGGTCTATAAGATCATGTGTTCGACGCGCATCGGCAAGGTCTGCGCCTCCGACCACGCCATGAACGCCGTGGAGGAGATGGCGGCGATGAACGAGGGCCTCAAGGGCTTCTTCGACGCCCACGGGGCCAGCTATCCCACCTATAGGGCGCTGGAGGGGGACGCGCAAAAGCATCTGGAAAGCAGAACGGACAGGGGGGAACGGAGGATATGAGAGGCGTCGCGTACGGCGTGGGCGTAGGCCCGGGTGACCCTGAGCTGATGACCCAGAAGGCCATCCGCCTCATCCGGGAGAACGACGTGATCGCCGTCCCGGGCCAGGCGGCCGAGGCGTCCGTGGCCTACGGGATCGCCGCGGCCATGGTGCCGGAACTGGCCCAGAAGGAGCTGGTGCCCATTCCCATGCCCATGGTCCGGGATCGTGAGCGGCTCCGGGAGGCCCACGACGAGGGCGCCCGTCGGATCGAGAGCTATTTGGATCGAGGCAAAAACGTGGTCTACCTGACGCTGGGCGACCCGTCGATCTACGGCTCCTTCAGCTATCTGCAGCGGCGGTTGCTGGCGGACGGGTACGCGGTGGAGACGGTGCCGGGGGTGCCCTCCTTCTCGGCAGCGGCCGCCCGGCTGGATCTGCCGCTGGCGGAGGGGGACGAACCCCTTCACGTGGCGCCGGCGGCCCAGGGGACCGACGAGATGCTCCGCCTGCCCGGCACCTGGGTCCTGATGAAATCCGCCGGCCCCCTGGCGGAGACGAAGGCGCGGCTTGTCCGCAGCGGCAGGGAGGTCTTCGCCGTGGAGAACTACGGCATGGAGACGGAGCGGCTGTACCGGACCGTGGAGGAGCTCCCCGACAGCGCCGGGTATCTGTCCCTGATCGTCGCCAGGGAGCCCCGTCGGCAGGAGCCGTAGCGGAGCCCCTTGCACAAAGGGCACCCGGCGAAAAAACACAAACAAAAAAAGGGATACCGATGCGACCCGGTATCCCTTTTCGTAACGCGCTTATTTCCCGTTGACGGTCAGGCGGATGTCCCCCGTGCTGGTCTCGGCCTCGCAGCGGCCGCCCGCCGTAGTGGCGGGGACGCTGACCTTCCCGGTGGAGGTATGGGCGACGAAGACCTTCTCGGTCCGGATGCTGCCCTCAATGTCGCCGGTGGAGGTGGAAAGGTACAGGTTCGCCCCGTCCACGTCCGTGAGCCGGATGTCCCCGGTGTTGTTCTCAGCCCGCAGATCCCCGGCGCACACCACGTTCGCCAGCACCAAGCGCCCCGTGTTCAACGACAGGTCCGCCGTCTCGGGAGCCATGCCGCTGATGCGGATGTCGCCGGTGCCGCCCCGGACCACCGCCTTATTGGCCTGGACCCCGTCCAGCGTCAGGTCCCCGGTGTCGAGCTCCGCTTCCAGCGCTTCGAAGGACAGGCCCTTGTCGGCGGTGAAGTCCCCGGTGTCCAGGTCCGCCTTCAGCAGCTCATACTGCCCCGCGGGCAGGTACACGGTGATCTTGGGGCTCTTGAAGGCGAAACCGAACAGGCTCCAGCGGGTGCGGCCGCGATCGGGCCGGATGACGAGAGTCCCGTCCACCGCGTCCACGGTGTACTTCTCCCGGTCGTTTTCAAAGCAGACCACCTTGCAGTCGGCCTCGCCCTCCGCCACCAGTTCCACGTCGGCGGTCTCGCATTGGACGTCGATGGCGTGCACCGTGCCCATGGAATAGGTGTTGGTGGCGTACTCCGTCCGGTCCAGCCCCTTGAAATCGTAGCGCACGGCGCTGAGGCCGGCCAGCACCAGGGCCCCGCCGATGGCCACCACCAGCACGGCGATCAGAATAGCGATAGCAGTCTTTTTCATCTTATTCAGCCTTCTTTCCTACAAATATTTTTGTCAGCAGTTTTGCCGGTTTTGCCTGCAAAATCGCCGCGCCGCTCCGCGGCGAAGACGAAACTGCAAGCGTAAAATCCCGAGTGTCAGTTCCTGCTTTTTCCGCCTACAAAGAGGGATTTTACGCCGGTCCAGACCCACTTGCACAGCTTTACCGTGCCCACGGTTAGCAGCTTCATCAACAGATACAGCAGCGCGCAGAGGCCCAGGCACACCAGCCCGCCGCCCAGCAGCACCAGCCCCTGGGGCACGTGAAGCCGAACGAGCTCGAAGACGCCCGCCGCTATGGCCGCCACGCCCGCCAGGATCACGGCCAGGACCACGGCCCACAGGGCGATGACCACGGCCCACAGGGCGATGAACAGGGCGAACAGCACGGACGCCACCGCGATCAACACCGGCAGCCATACCGGCGCGCCCAGGATCAGCAGCACGATCCACCAGTAGGAACCGCCTTTCTTCTTGGTCTCCTGGACCCGGGTCTGGACGATCTGGGTGAGGGGGGTATCCTTGACCACGTTGGCCACGATCTCGTCCAGGGAACCCAGGCGCGATACGGCTTCCTCCTCGGTGAGGCCGTCCTCCACGGAATCGGCGATCAGCTCGCTGTAGTACTCCACCGTGCGCTCCACGGCCTCCTGGGGCAGGCCCGCCATCCGGTGGCGCAGCTCCCCGATGAATGCATCTCTGCTCATGCTTGAACCTCCCTTGTGATGAACCGGTAGATGGACTCCATCTCGTGCCAGTCCCGCTTGAAATCCTCGATCCGGCCCTTGCCGGCCTCGGTGATGTGATAATACTTTCTCAGCCGTCCGTTGTGCTCCACGGAGCGGACCGTCAGCAGCCGCCCCTCCTCCAACCGCCTGAGGATCGGATAGAGGGTGGATTCGGAGACGTCCACGTACGGGCGGATATCCTTGATGATCTGATACCCGTAGGAATCCTCCGACTGGATGGCGGCCAGGACGCACACGTCCAGCAAACCGCGCTTCATTTGAACATCCATAGGTCTCATGCCTCCCTTCGTGTGATACTATACTACGCATAGTATAATATGTCAAGGGGTATTTTGCACAAAGGGCAGAAAAAATTTACGGCTTTGTCGAAAGGCGCTTTGCGCCTCCGCCCTCGCCACAGGCGGATCTCGCGCATAAAAAAGGAGCCTGAGGGCTCCTTTTCATACATTTCGCTCGCCGTAGGCAAATTTCGCTCTACTTCTCCGGGTTCAGGAGGAAGTCGTCGAAGGTGCCCCAGCCGCCGCCCTGGCAGCGGACGTAGACGCCCACGGTGATCTCGCCGGAGGTGCAGGGGACGTGCTCGACGACGGCCTCGTGCCAGTCCACCCAGCCGGTGAAGGTCAGGGGGGCGGTGTAGGTCTGTCCGTCCGCGACGACGTAGAGGTGGATGTCGGCGTCGCTGCCGGTGTCGCCGCCCTGGCCCTGGACGCTGACGCGCCAGGTGCCCGCGGGCAGGTCATGGACGGTCTGCTCACAGGTGAACTCCACCGCCGTGCCGTTCCAGAAGTGGAGGGAGACGTCGCCGGAGTGGGCGTCCAGGGCCTTCACCTGGAAGTCCGCCTGGGGCTCGGCTTTGAGGGGCGTGATGGTCCACATGGACAGGTCCTTGTCCTCGAAGCTGTAGTTCTCCAGATAGTTGGCCTCCACCACGTTCACGTAGCACAGGGCGGGTTTGCCGTCGCCGGTGCCGTGGATCACGTACTGGCCCACGGTCTGGGTGTCCACGGCCTTCACCTGGGCCTCGTCCCAGGCGACCTGGGTCTCCGCCTGGGAGCCGTCGGTGAAGATGGCGGGGACGGAGGCGGGCAAGGTCAGGGCTTCACCCACCCGCACCGTTACCTTGGCGCTGTCCAGGGCGTCCGCCTGGAGGGGGGCGCTGTTGCCGGTGCTAAGGAGGCCGAAGGTCTTCATGGATTCCAGGGGGTTGCCGTCGAAGTCGAACAGGGCCTGGTTGTCGCAGGCGCTGCCGCCGTAGTATTTGCCCGCGTCGTTGGGGTCGTACTCCCCGGCGTAGGAGCTGGCCCAGCCGCTGCCGTACTGCTCCCACTTGGCGCTGCGCGCCGCCCAGTCCGCCCCGGGCACGGGGATCCAGCCGATCTCCCAGTAGAACACGCCGATGCCGCCCGGGACGGAGGCCACCAGGGCCGCCACGTCCCTCAGCTCCCGGCTCTGGCCCTGGACGGTGAAGGGGTAGGGCTTGTCGTACTTCAGCTCCTCGCCGATGGAGTTGGGGCTGTCGTCCCCGTCCTCGGCGGTGTAGGCCCACTGGGTCTCGGCCACCATGACCTGCTTGCCGTACTTCTCCGCCACGGTCTGAAGCTGCTCCCGCAGGTTCTCCAACGTTCCGTGCCAGTAGGGGTAGTAGGAGGTGGCGAAGACATCGTAGTCCACCTGGTTGCTGGAGAGCATGTAGGCCAGCTTCCCGAAGTTCCCGGCCTCAGGGTTGGTGAAGTGGACGGCGATGAGGATGTTGGGGTCGAAGGCGCGGACCGCCTGGGCCCCCGCCCGGTAGAGGGCGCACATCTTGGGCACGGCGGTCTCGCCGCAAAGGCCCTTGGTGGTCTCGTTGCCGATCTGGACCATGGCGATGTCCGCCCCGGCGGCGCGGATGGCCTCTAAACTCTCGGCGGTGTAGGTTTTGAGCTTATCCGCCTTCTCCTCCACGGTGAGGCCCGCCCAGGCCTTGGGGGCTTGCTGCTTGCCCGGGTCCGCCCAGAAGTCGGAGTAGTGGAAGTCCACCAGCAGCTTCAGGCCGTATTTCGCCGCCCGGGCGCCGATCTCGCCGGCGGTCTTCGCGGTGCAGTTGCCGCCGCCGTAGCCGTGGCCGTCCTTGTCGAAGGGGTCCACCCAGACCCGGACCCGGACGCAGTTGATACCGGCCTCCGAAAGGGTCTTGAGCATGTCCGCCGGCTGGCCGTCGAAGCCCTTATAGACCACGCCGCTCTGCTCCTCGGCAAGAAGGCTGGACACGTCCGCCCCCAGGAAGAAGCCCTCCGGCAGGTTTTCGATCTTCTCCACGTACAGGCTGTCCGATTTCACGGCCGCCGCCTCCTTCTTCGCTTCGGCAGGCTCTTTGGCGGTCCCCGCGCAGCCGGCAAGCAGGGCGATGGTTAACAGTACAGCAGCGATGCGTTTCATGGCGTTTCTCCTTTATGGGAATGATTCAAAGCCCACACCTTTTCTTGAAAGAAAAGGTGTAACCAAAAGAACTTAAGAAGACAAAAAGCTTAAGCAAGGATCGCAAGAATCCTTATTACGTTTCTCTTTTTCTGCCACTTTTTCTCTTTGTCTAAAGAGAAAAAGCGGCAAAACAGGCATAGATATAGTATACGATAGAAACAGCTCCGGCGCAAGGGCCGGAGCTGAGAGGATAAATCAATAATCCGTGATTCTCTTTGTGGATTTAAGTAACAATGCCGTCTCAATGTCTGTTTCATAGAATGTCCAATCAAAATAATCATTATCTAGCAGAATCAATATTTCTGGCTGATTTTTCCATTTAAAATGAAACCAATTTGACCAAGTCATGCCGCTATCATGGTAAGTGACTTGCAACCCTTGATTTAGGTCACCTGAATCTATCTTCACCCTTTCACAACTATTGTCTCCGTTCCCTTCAATAAACCTGTAAACATAACCTTCTTCAAAGTCGATAATAATATAGATATAATTATTTCCACCTTGATAAGCAAAGACACCGGAATCACCTTTTTTTGCTATATCACGATTGTTGGATGAATGATTACTTGCAGAGGCAGATTTCTTGGAAGTTTTCGGCGTGGCAGTTGCTGTAGAGGGTTGATGGGTGGATGACTTTGTATCAAGAATCCACCCATCATCGTCTATTATTGGCGTTGGTGTGGCTGTTCCTGTATAACTTATCGTAACAACGGCAGTTCTGGCTACTCCGCCATATTGGCGGGCATCCGTCGCGACCCACTCTGCTTTCGTCTTCTTACTCATGGATTTTATATCAGAATCCATGCTTGAACCGGAACTGATTTCAAAGCGAATCGAAAACCCAGCGTCATTTGCTAGTTGCTGAATATCATTTACGTTTTTTCCGACATATGTGTTTTTGAAATAGTCATTCAAGCTGATACACGTTAATTCTATACTCTCGCTTTTTTGAATTTCCGTGTCGACGGCGACGCTTTGCTCCAGCACTAGCCAATTGTCATTATCCCATATGATGTGATTGCCGATCGTCTTATAGGAGATGTTACCGAATCCGCGCTGCGTCAATTCAGTTAAAGCCTCAGAATACAGCAGCCCCACTGTATTCGGCATCGTTGCCATTACTCCGTCCATAGTCTCATAAATATAATTGTTGAATATTTCTACGCCTGAACTGGTAGCTTTGATATGACAAACGAATGTGGAATCCTTCTCTATTGTGAAATATGTGGAACCGCTATTGCTCCCGCCCACTTCTTTGAAGGAAATGGTATGGCGGCCAGCGTTGATTTTGTGGAGAGACACATAGTATTTCCCATGTATCAAGGTGTCCATATAATTATCATCCAGGTATAGATCGACATTGTATTGAGAAAAGATGAGGTTCTGTACAAAATCGACTTCAATTGCAAAATTGATATCTTCAGGGGCCGCCGTAGGCACATCGGTAGGGCTGGGCACAGGCGTTGGTTTGGCGGTAGGCCGAGGGGTAGAGGTAGAGGAAGGTTTTTTGGTGGGGCGAGTTGTTTTGACAGGTTGAGCCGTGGCGACGAGAGCGGAGGATGCCCTCCCTTCCGGAGGCTGTGTTGCACTTTGATAAACAGAGGATGAGCTTTTCTTTTTTGCGTTGGTTCCCCATGAAAAACTCAGAATCAGTAAAACTGAAAGAAGAAGACAGCCCGCCGCAATTACATATTTCAGCCAACTGTATTGTGTGACGATGTATTCCTTGTGCATCAGTACCACAACGACCAAGCCACAGATTTGCAACAGCGCAATGATCATGGCGGCGGTCTTATGCGCAAAGGCTGCACCTAAAATTACCAAAAACAGAACTGCACCAAAGATGGCGATGCATTTGAAAAACAAGTCCATCTTGTTCCAGATTTGGGCAAACTGTGTATTCTTACCATTTGATTGAGTGGGCCTGCTCTGATTGCCGACTTGCGTATCACCGGGAACATTTTGCCTGACAGCATCTCCGGTGGTTGCCTGACGAGTTCCTTCGGACACAGCACGAGTAATAACAGGCGGTTCAATTCGTTGTCCGCAATTCGTACAGCATTTAGCCCCTTCTTCGAGCTCTGCGCCGCAGTATTTGCAGCGTCGTTTAGGAGGAGGCAGCTTTATCCCGCAATCTCGGCAAAAAATAGAATCATCTAAAAGGTCAGCGCCACAGTTCGGACATTTCATTTTCATCAATCTCCTTAACTAAAACTGTGATATGAAATAGTTACTTTAGCGTTCGGGGAATGCTTGCGCTTTGCTGAAGATATATCTGTATCGTTGATTTTGATGGATGCAACTGTGTTTTCTGCCTGTATTGCACGCTGTCGGTTGAATAGACTTTTTTTCAAATCGTGGAGCGAAACGCAGTAGATGTTAACGAACCCTGCTTTTCGGAATGCTTCCTCGGCATCGATAAAGCTGCGTCCGATGTAACCACTCACATATGGTGGGGTATATACCGAATCGCCGAATTCGTTTTCGTCATCTTCTTCACAATTCTCGCCGGCTGCCCATATTAATACTAAGGCTGTTATGGCGAAGACCCCGACACCGGCTGTTCCAAGCATCTTGATCTCCCAAGATTTGCTACGTATGAGACAAATTATACTGACAAGAATAGAGACGCTTATGATAAAAAGAGTTAGGATGGCCTTGACTTTTAGACGCTTCTCCTTTGCTTTCTGCTTCTTTTCCGCATATTCGATTCGCTTTAGATCGACTGTCTTTCGAGCCTCTGCTTGCTTAACTTTAGCTTCATCGACATGTCGAACGATATGCTCGTTTTCGTTGGTCATCATGATGTTTGATCCGCAATAGGAACAAAACATTTGCGTTCTGCCTTCCTCAATGGGCAGCTTCGCGCCGCATGCAGGGCATTTGATAACTGTGAGTTTTATCGCCACTTGTTTTCCCCCAATAAACAAAATGTGCAAGTCAAGGCTGTGCACGAAAAACCTGACTCCGCTTCTGCCACTAAACCATATGTATACCACAAAGGAAAAGCTGTTATTTGTGCACCTGTTGGGAAGCGCACCTTTCCGTTCAGAGGCAGATACGTTATATATAAGTATATCAGTTCGTAATAGAAAACGCAAGCTGCAACCAATAAATGCTGCTCCTACTACGCTTATTTAAAAACAGCTCCGGCGCAAGGGCCGGAGCTGTTGGATCGGTGATATGCCGCTTTGCGGCGCGATATGTTTCCAGCAGGCTGGAAACGCGATATACAGTCGCTGCGCGCCTATGCGATATGATATAACATCCTGTCATGTCCGCAGACATATCGCTGCGAAGCTATATTGCGCTCCCGCAGGGGGTATATCGCGCATCCGCAGGATGTATATCGCTGAGGGCGTGAAACGCCCTCACTGCTCGCCCTTCCAGACGGTGACCTGGGGGAAGGGGATCTCGATACCCTTTTCGGCGAAGAGGATCCGAAGCTCCCGATTCAGCCGCCGCCGGGCCACGAACACGTTCTGCTCCTTGCAGGACACGGTGAACCGGAGCACCACGGCGGAGTCCGCCAGCTCCTCCACGCCCATGTAGTCGGGGATGGCTTCGAACACGTCCTTGTTCCGCTCGAAGATTTCCGGCAGCGCCGCCTTGATGATGGCCTCGGCGTGGGGGATGTCCTCGCCGTAGGTGATGCCAATCTCGGACACGGCCAGGGACAGGGCCTTGGACCGGTTCTGGAAGTTGCGGATATCGGAGTTGTTCACCACCTTGTAGTTGCCGCCGGGGTCCACCACCGTGGTGGTCCGGACGCTGATTCGCTTGACCGTGCCGCGGAAGTCGTCCAG
>JAEEGL015242424.1_pt1 | contig 12873 bp, 19 predicted proteins | sample 9134231 | NCBI WGS metagenome assembly JAEEGL01 (sample SAMN16246548, study PRJNA631951) | gut metagenome | biome: gut microbiome; feature: rumen; material: fiber-attached | host: Bos | place: Iran: Karaj | collected 2018-10
AATGGTTACACATATTTTTTGTCTTATCTGGTCGGATTTTCCCCAATTTATACAAATGTTACGAAATTGTTAAATAAAATTGTTACGAAATTGTTAAATTGTTAAGAAAATATTACAAAAAGTTAATTGTTTTATAATGATATTGTTATAAAATTGAAACAAAATATGACCTGTTTTGTAACAGTTTCTATTGATTTTGTAACAATATTCGCCTATAATGGGTACTGTCAAGGGCGGTACTTAGTATCCGCAGTTGGTCACTTACTCAAAGTGACGGCGGCCCGGCAGGGTATAGCATTAAAGCGCCATATTTCAATTACAATTTAGGAGGATGAAAACAATGAAAACCACGAACGAGAACACCAACAGCAGGGAAAAGTACATTACCCGCACAATCACTTGGTACACTGGTATTCAAATTAAGGCCAACTATGAAAAGCGCACATTCGATGAAGTACCTTTTACGGTGTATGATGAGCTTGAAGTGCCGCGAAATGCTGAAAACGTACAAAAGCATGAAAAACTATTGCGAATGAAGTTGTCTGATTTTATCCGGCTTGCGGAAGAGATTGAAAAGTGATTTTCATACTACGGGCATGGTAAAAACGTGCCCGTCAATGAAAACCACAAGGTTTTCAAGAATAGGAGGTTGATAGAATGACAAAACGTGAAATGATTCTATATCGTGGTATATGGAATAGGTATCAGCGCAAATATCATTACGCCCATGATGTAGAATATCGTGCAGTAGCTTGTGAGAGAGTGCTTACACTCGAAAAAATCCTAACAGAATTGACAAATGGAAAACTAAACGACTCTGTATTCGATTCATGGGCAAAACAGATTAACTATTGCAGGGAGGTTTAAAAAATGAAAAGCCGTAAACTTAAAAACATGCCATACGCGGATGCTAAAGTCTATGAATATAGAAAAGCGGATGGGGATTCGGGAAATTATGATATTCTCGTATCGTATACTACACCAGTATTAGAAATCAACTATGATTCTTGTTTGGTAACTTGTGGGGGATTATACAGCCGTACAACTATAAAGCATATTTCTTCATTCATGCGTGAAAAGAATATGAACTACTACATTGCAAAACGTTGCTATAACGATAACATGAAATACAACTTCATGACTGGTGAATACATAAAGATAGGAGAGAATTGAAAATGTACAAGAATAAATGTTCAGTCATATGCGTATTCGACCCACTTCATTACACAATCGTATCATTGCAATTGAAAACAAGGAACGGAGCAGTCAACCTGCTCCTTCCCTTTGACAGATTCGACCACCACAAATCAATCCAACACTTAATCGTTGACATTGTACTGCGTTGCTGGGCAAACAACTACTATATACCATACAGAGAAAACTTTGGCTGTACTTGGTACGATATAGACTTCATTGCACTTTCAAGCGGTGAAATACTTCAATACGGTTTAACCAACGGCCCGGTTCACTTTAAAAGAGGGAGGAGCAAAAAACAATGAGATTTCATACCGAATATGTAATTGCTATGGAGCATCAGGTGAAGCAGGATGGTAAAATTGTAGATTGTAATTTATCTTACATAGTTGCATTAGGCCCTGCGAATGAAAAAACTGCAATTGACTTCTTTGAAAAAACAAAAAATAATTCATATACAAATATTTACGGTGTAGAAAACTCTGCCACAGTACGGGCAGTATATAGGAGGTTTTACAAATGAAAGCATACTTCGGAAAAGAAGCCCGTGAATATCAGGAAATAAATCCAAAGGGTTTTGAAAAATCATTCAATTACTACATGCGATCACTTCAAAGCCGTATAAAAACATTTGAAAAGCATGGAAAAACAAAATCTAAATCTGTAAAACGATTAAGAGAAGTTTTATACGATGTACAAAATGCTTATACAAATGAAGAAAGAGCAAGTGCATTTTCAAGAGCATCATTTGCTCTAACATCGGCCAGAGGTAGTTATACCAAATCACGAAAAATTGATATAAAAATTGTAAAAGCATTAAATGAAGAATTTAGTACACGCGACCCTGAAACTGGTAAAATAATAGAGAAGTTTATAACTCTTGAAGAATTAGAGGATTTTGGTGAAATGATGGAGGAATTGAGAGATTCTGCTTTGAGTAATATTTACGGTTCCGATCAAATATCACGAGCGGTTAGAGAAGTGCTTAATAATAACAATGGCGAAAAACCATTAGACTGGCGTTCTGCTGTTGAAGATTATCTTGGGAGGAATAAATAAAATGATGTACGAAGTAAGCACAATCAATCTATTAGAAGTATTAGGAACTCCCACAATCCACAAGCGCCAACAAGGAAAACGTGCCGGAAAAGACAAAAGAAAATATGTTAATACAATTTCAGCATTTGACATTGAAACCACTCGTATTCCCACAATCGACAATTCTGTTATGTATATCTGGCAATGGCATTTCCGTAACCTTGACAAAGAGGATGAAGGAATTACAATCTACGGAAGAACGTGGCAGGAATACATTGACACTTGCAATAAAATTAAAGAGTGGATTTCACAAATACAATCCGCTGAACCTGTCTACCTTGTCCGTCTTGTTCACAATCTGTCCTATGAATTTCAATTCCTGTCAGGCATTTATCCCTACAATGAGCATGAAGTTTTTGCAATAGAAAAACGCAAAGTGGCTCGTGCTGATTCCTTTGGATGTATTGAAGATCGCTGTACCTATATCCATTCCAATCTATCTCTCCGAAAATACGCAAAGAACTGGAACGCAAAACATGCCAAAGAATCCGGCATTGAATTTGACTACGATAAGCCCCGTTTTTCATGGACACCATTAACCACCAGAGAATTAGATTATTGTGAACATGATGTTCTCGCAGTAACAGAAGCCTACATAAATGAAATGAACCACTACAATGACACATTATATTCAGTCCCTTTACTTCAACGGGATATGTGAGGAGGGACGCCAAACAAGTATGGAATAGCTTATACTACACAATGCGCAAAGAATGGATTCCAGACATTGAAACCTATCTACAATTAGCACGAGCATTTAGAGGAGGAAATACACATGCGAACAGATTTTTTATATCTCCTGCGGAAGAACTACCTTATATTAACTATAATGTTCATTCTTTTGATCGTGCTTCATCATATCCTGATGTAATGTGTAACATGCGATTTCCTTTAGGAAAATGGAAAAAAGAACCTGGAATATTTGATGGTAAAATAATAGAACGCATGGTAAAATGGGATAAGGCATTTATATTTGATGTGAAATTCAAAAACATACGGCTGAAAACAATACGCTGGGGCTGTCCGTACATATCAAAAGATAAATGCTGGAATTTACGAAAAGTTAGAGCATCAAATGCAAAACAATCATCAAAAAGCTATACTACCATATACCACATAACAGACAACGGGCGCATAATCTGTGCTGATGAACTCGAAACAACCATAACAGATATTGACTACAAAATCATTTCCTATGAATACACTTGGGATGAAATAGAAATCACTAATCTGAAATATTGCCGCTATCAAAAACTACCGACACCATTTATCCAGCTAATTCAGCAGTATTTCAAGAACAAAACTGAATTGAAGGGAATTGATGAAAAGAAATGGCTCTATAATGAATCAAAATCAAAAATCAATTCACTTTACGGAATGTCAGCACAGAAAACTGTACGCCCTGTTCTCGAATATCTAAACGGCGAATTTGTAGAATCAGAAGGTGATGCCGCTAAAGCAATGGATTTTGCAGTAAAACGTGCATTTCTCCCCTACTCTGTTGGTGTATATGTTACCGCATGGGCACGATACTGGTTAGAACGTGCGATAATCCTAATCCATGAAACAGAAGGTGCTGACTTCCTCTACACAGACACGGACAGCGTAAAATTCACAGGTGAAGTTGATTTTACAGAATTAAACAAGGAAATCCAATCTAATTCTGAAAAAACAGGTTCCTATGCTACCGACATTAAAGGCAAAATCCATTACATGGGAGTGTATGAGTATGAAGGGACTTATTCAGAATTTGCGACAATGGGGGCTAAAAAGTATGTATACCGTGATGATAAAGGTTTACACCTTACGATTAGCGGTGTTGTCAAGTACGATGAAAATGGAACAGAAATATCTGCAAGAGAGTTGGAATCGTATGGAGGTATATCAGCGTTTAGATCAGGAACGATATTTAGAAAAGCTGGGGGCCTCGAAGCGGTATATAATGACACTCCGTCACAGTCTGCAATTGAAATTGACGGCCATGAACTCGAAATAACTAAGAACGTGTGTTTGCGTCCGTCAACTTATACCTTGGGATTGTCAGGTGAGTACAATAGAATTTTGCAAATGATAAAAATAGGTATTGACAATCCTAACCTTTTATGATATATTTGATATGTCCCCGAAAGGGTGAACATAAATAAAAATTGGGAGGACTACACCATGAACATCATCAAATCCACCGCGAACCTGAGCATGAAGGACAAGTACGACCTGACCCGTAACCCCGAAACGGAGAAAATGTCCAATCACAAGGACGAAATTCTCACCGTAGACCAGTACATGATTCGGCAGGAAGAAAAAGCCGATTCTGGTGAACTCGTTACCATCGTGAGCATCAAGTCTGGTGAACAGATTTATGCCACTAATTCTGCCACTTTCGTGAGGGAATTCTCTTCGCTGGTGGAAATGGCCGAAGAAGCCAACGACACCATCCATCACATCAAAGTGGTTTCCGGTAAATCCCGTAACAATCGTGAGTACATTTCCTGCGTCTACATTGATTAAGGAGGAACAACCATGAAAAAGACGATCAACAGAACGGTCAAAGTTACCACCGGAAAACAGCTAGTGCCTAACTACGAAAATAGGTGCTTTGACGAGAAGGAAGTAACGCTTCTGGACTGCGAAAAAGTCCCCGAAAATGTGCATGTGGAGCATATCTGTATGGTTCGTGCTTCTATGCCGTTGGAGCAATTCTTTGAACTCGCTAATAAGATCGTAGTTGGTCAGCAAGCAGAAATGTCCCCCGATCAGATTGACGAGTAAGATTCTCGTAAAATAGGGCTGGCGAAAGCTGGCCCTTATTTTATATAGAAGGGTGATAATATGGATAGCGGAATTTTGTACTTAGAAAATGGTTTTGTAAACGCTAAATGGATTAACGATTTACCATACCCATTTGTATTCTGTTTGGGTGGTCGTGGTACAGGAAAAACCTATGGTGCTCTTGACGATGCAGTATCTAACCACTCTGGAAAATTCCATTTAATGAGAAGAACACAGACAGAATTAGATAACATTTCAAGCGATGTAAACAGCCCATTCAAAGTATTAAATGCTGATAAAGGATATGGAATAACTGTAAGAGCGCATAAAAATAACGCTGGAATTTACGGTAAAGACGGTGAACTGATCGGGCAAATGGTAGCATTATCTACTGTATCAAACATTCGCGGTTTTGATGCGTCGGATATTGAATTGACTGTTTACGATGAATTTATACCAGAAGCACATAAAGCCCCTATCAAAAATGAGCATCTTGCTTTCTTAAATTATTATGAAACTGTAAACCGTAACAGAGAACTTCTTGGAAAAGAACCATTAAAAATGCGCTCTTACTCTAACGCAAACGATATTATGAATCCACTTATAGTAGGTTTAGGTTTAGTTACAAAATTAGACAAAATGAGAACCAAAAAAGAACAGATATATATTGATAAAGAACGTGGCTATGTTCTGATCGACCTATACAAATCTCCTATCAGCGTTAAAAAACGTGAAACAGCTCTATATAAATTTGCTGGTGAGGGCGAATTTTCCAACATGGCTATTAAGAATGATTTTAATTCTCCCCTTTCAAATCCTGTTGCCCGTCCATTGAAAGAATATGTTCCTGTTGTTCATGTCGGTGAAATTTGCATTTACCGCCACAAATCAAACAACAAATATTATGTATCAACTAAAACCTCTGGTACTCCTGCTGAATATACCATGAAAGATACTGACTTGAAGCGTCTAAGATTGAACTTCTTCTGGATGGGCGAGAAATACTTCTTGAAGCGAATGGAATTTGAAAGCCCCATTTGTGAAATTCTATTCCTTAAATACTGGAAAATTGTAATTTGACTATCTTTGACTATTGACATTTTTAGCACTTCATGTTATAATCATAAATGAGGGAGGGCCAAAGCAACAGCCCCGGAAGGGCGGCCATGCACTTGTTGCGGTGCAAGACTCCCTCTTTTAATTTTATAAGGCGGTGAAAATATGATTACTGCTGAAAAATTTGTAGATCAAGCACGAACCGGAAACTATCTTGGAATCAAATACGAACAATTAGACTGTCAGGCACTCATTGAACGCATCCTTAAAGACTGCGGAGAAAAGCATGACTGGCGTGGTTCAAATCATATGTGGCGTGAAGCTGTTACTGCAAGACTTCCAATTGACAATATTGATGATATTCCTGCTGGCGCTCTGGTATTTACTGTGAAAAATGACGGTGGAGAAAAGGAGCGTGGATATAATGACGATATGGGGAACGCTAAACATGTTGGAGAATATCTCGGAAACGGGAACGTTATTCACTCCACCAGAAATGCCACAAGTAACGGCGTTCAAATAGATGTTATTTCATCCCCCCGATGGACACATTATGCTTTGCTGAAATGTGTTCAATATAATAAAGAAAAATCCTCTATTATCGACTGTCTGCGTCTATTAGGCGATTCAAGCCTATTAGATATATACAATGCCGCAAAACAACTATGGGGGTGATACCATGCAAGAACTACTTTCTGCATTAAAAGATTTCATTCGAGAATTAGGATTTCCAATTGCTGTTGCTGTTGCTCTTTTCTGGCAGAATACTAAATTGAATGAACAGCACAAAGAAGAAATGAAAAAGGTAACAGAAGCACTCAACAATAACACGTTGGCATTGACAGAATTGAAGGATAAAATAGGAGGAAATTAAAATGGATGTAAAAGACATTGTGGCGCTTGCCCATGCCGGATTCAATGCTGAACAGATTGCAAAACTGGCTTCTATTCCTGCTCCTGCCCCTGCCCCTGCTCCTGCTCCTGCTCCTGCTCCTGCTCCTGCTCCTGCCCCCGCTCCTGCTCCTGCTCCTGCTCCCGCTCCTGCTCCTGCCCCTGCTCCTGCCCCTAATCCTGAACCCGATACCGCTACCGTAATTTCTAACAAAATGGATGAATTTATGAAAATGATTATGGCTAATAATATTCTGAACAGTAATCAGCCTAAACCTGTTACTGCTGATGATGTTATTGCCAGCATCATTAACCCCACTAAAAAGGAGGACTAACCTATGGCCACCAATGCTCTGGAATTTAATCAGGCCGCAACTGTTTTGAACGCTATTCAAAATCAGGTGACGGGTCAATCTAACCCTGTTGCGGTAGACGCAAGTCAATTTGCAACTGTCGCGGACATTACTCTCAAACAGGGATATGAAAAAGTGTACGATGCTATAAGTCTGGTAATGGGCAGAACTATCATGGACACTCGCCCCTACAATCGTAAATTTAAGGGCTTTGAAATGACTGCACCTGAATTTAAACTTCGCACTCGTAAATTGCAGATTGTTGATAACACTTTTGAGGACAACGATACTATTAAATATCCTGTTCATTATGATTCTGGTGAAGCTGTCCCCTCAGGTGACGGTCAGAGTGTCGATCAGCAGATCATTAAAAAGAACAAATTCGTCGAAACTAATTTCTATGGAATGAATACCTATGCAGATCACTATACAATCTTTGATGAACAACTGGACGTGGCCTTTACCACTGCCGAAGAATTTTCTCGTTTCATTTCTATGATTACGATGAATATTTCTAACAGGTTTGAACAGGCTCGTGAAAACTTTGCTCGTTATACCCTGCTTAACTATGCTGGCGCTCTGTATGCTAATGGTTCTTCTCGTGCTATCAATTTGCTGGCTGAATATAATACTGCTACTGGTGGCTCCTATACTGTTGAAACCATTTACAGTCCTGCTAACCTTCCAGGATTTATGAAATGGGTATTTGCTCGTGTGCGTCAGATTTGTGCGGAAATGACTGAACGCTCTATCAAGTATCAGAACCCGATCAATGGGCAGAATATTATTCGTCATACTCCGTATGAAGATCAGCGCCTTTACATGTATGCTCCTGCACAGTATCAGATGGAAGCCAGTGTGCTTTCCAGCGTGTTCAATGACACCTATTTGAAGCGCACTTATACTGAGGAAGTAGCTTTCTGGCAGAATATCAATCAGCCCGATGCTGTTCTGGTTAATCCTATTGCTACTGGTACTAACGGTACTCCTGTACAACCGGGCAATCAGCAAATTGACCACCTGTTTGGTGTGATTTTTGACAGGGATGCGGTTGGTTACAGTATCGTAAAATCTACCATGAAAGCCGCTCCGTACAATGCAAGGGCTGATTACAGGAACTTCTTCCTTAAAGACTACCAGAAGAATTTCAATGATGTTTCTGAAAAAGGCGTTCTGTTGTATTTGAAAGACGCGGAATAATTTTTTGAAACGGGGACGTGGATGCTATTTCTGCGTCCCCTTTTAAGGTGGTGGAAATATGAATGTGAATTTTTACACATTTGCAAAAAAGAAAAATAGTACAGCTCGGCCTTCTTCTAACCCCACCACATATGCTTGCATAGTAAAAGAAGGATGCTCTGTAATGGCTCCTGCTATTGGATTAGATATTGGGCGATTAACTTCACCTTCACAATATAATTATGCTTATATCTCAGATTTTAATAGGTACTACTATATTGAGGACTGGTATTGGGAAAAAGGATTATGGTGGGCAACAATGTCTGTTGACATTTTAGCCAGCTTCAAAACAATTATTCTGCAAAATACTGCATACGTTTCAAGAGCAAGTAAAACTTATGACGGTCTTATTATGGATTCTCTTTATCCATCAAAATCTAATTTCTATAATCCAACAATTGACTATTGGGGTAATTCATCAACGCAAACCGTAAATACACCTTGGACTAATTCTCCATCCGGTGGTTTTTACGTTGTGGGTATTATAAATAAAGACACTTCTTCTGTTGGTGCTGTTTCATATTATGCATTTAATAGCTCACAATTTGCTGTGTTTAAGGGGATTTTATTAGGTGATACTACATGGACAGGTATTATGACAACTAATCCTGATATTGGTGAAAATCTTTATAAATCATTATTTAACCCGTTCCAATATATAACAAGCATATTATGGTTTCCGTTTTCATTACCTACTGGTTGGGGAACACAAATTAACATTCTTGATATAGGTTGGTGGGAAATTTCTGGTGTATATTGCACAAGGTTGACTATGTTTAGATGTCCAATAACAGGAAGTTTTAGAGTGACTGAACATCCGCAATCTTCTTCAAGGGGAAGATACTTAAATTCTGCTCCATATTCTGAATACAGGGCATTTTTTCCACCATTCGGACAATTTGAACTTGAAGCTTCTAAAATTGTAGGATATGAATTTACAGATGGGTATTTAACGCTTGGATGTAATATTGAAGTTGATCTAATAACAGGAACTGCAAGACTTATAATTTTCTTAGGAAATAATGAACTTGTTCATTGCACGACACAATTAGCAGTCCAGATACAATTAGCACAAATATATAGCGAAAACACAAAAGAAGATACAATAAATAAATTGATAAATACTGGTGTATCTGCTGTAAAAGAATTGGTATTTGGTGCAGAGGACGGCGGCGTTCTTAATAGCGGCGTTCTTGATGCTTTATCAGTAGGCGAAATTCATTTTTCACAAACAGGGACAAATGGTAGTTTTGCACAATTTGCAGATTATTGTTTTGCTGTATCACTACATCATGTTATGGCAGATGATGCACTGGCTGATAAAGGAAGGCCACTATGTCAAGAAAAACTTCTGTCAACATTAAGCCCCGGATATGTTATGACTATTGGCGCTCATATTCAAATTGCTGGGACTGAACAAGAAATCAGGAATATAAATAATGCTCTCGACAGGGGTGTTTATCTTGAGTAGCTGGATGGAATATGGCTGGTATGTGACAGATACCTATGGTGGACTATCACAAGCAGAAAAAGAACATAACGCTTCTCGTGCAATGTCGCTACTTAGGCAAAACGGATTTACTATATATTCTGCCGCTGGAATTGTAGGTAATATGTGGGCAGAATCTTTAATGAATCCGGGACAATGGGAAGGTGACACACCATATTCTGGCGGCTACGGTTTGGTTCAATGGACACCATACACTTTATATTCTGATTGGGCTGTAACTGATTGGGAAAATAACGGCCCTAAAGAAATACAAAGAATATTATATGAACGTGATAACAGATTAGAGTTTTTCCCATCAACACAATATCCAACATGGAATTGGACTAAATACGAGAATTTTGTTCCAGAGGAAGGACTTACAGATGATGAAACTGTAAACGTATGTGCGTCAGTATTTCTATATAACTATATACGTTCTTCCAATCCCGGTGGCTCCGAAGCAAACAGAAAATACCATGCAAGATATGTATTTCATCATTGTGCTGGGACTGTAATTCCTGCTTGGCTATTGTTCAAATGGTCAAAGCTAAATAGGAGGGTGTTCACATGAGTGGAAATAATAACAATAATAACAATAATGATTTTAAGCCTACTCCGCCGTTTTTCTATGACTACGCTATGACATGCCAATCATACATCCAGCCGGGAATCATTCATTGTTCTGATAATGGATTGCAAGCATATTTTGCAAGATATTTACTGAAAGAAGCACTTAGCGTATATGAATGGACTATGCCTAAAGAATGGAATGAAAATTACTTCCTATACATTCTTATGTGTTGCGGCTATATTGCTATCATTGAAACTGATAAATATGGTGTTATTCCACAGCAATGCGGATTGTATGGATATAATGTGATGTATCAGCCTACTCATTGCATTATTGCTAATCCATTGCTTAAAGGAAATCTTAGGCCACAGATTGACAAAGAATGTACGCTAATTAAATTGCAACCCGACTATACCGGGATTCTCGATATTGTTCTATTCTACGCTAATCTTATGGCATGCGCCGCAGAATCTACAAGCGTAAACCTGATTAACAGCAAATTCTCGTATACCTTCTTTGCTGAAAATAAAGCACAAGCTGAAACCATGAAAAAATTATATGATGATTTCTCGTCCGGGCATCCTGCTGTTGTTACTGATAAAAATTTGCTTACTGATGATGGCAAACCTAAGTGGCAACTGTTCTCTCAAAATGTAGGCCAGAATTATATTGCAGATAAAAACTTGGCTGTCATGCGTAGAATCAAAGAAATGTTCTGTACTGAAATTGGTATTCCTAATACTAATGAGGATAAAAAAGAACGTATGCTTACAGATGAAGTAAACGCTAATAATATTGAAACGTATAGCAAAGTATCTTTGTGGCTGGATGAAATGAAACGTAGTTGTGAAAAAGCACGAAAAATGTTTGGTATTAAACTTGATGTTAAACTTAGGGACTATGACGATAAAATCCTATTCCCCCTTAAAGATAGCACTAAGGCTAATCAAGATCAGGATAGGGGTGGCTGATATGCTGGTATCAATTGTAGCAATTCATAATTATGATGATACGATTTTCGATGATATGAGTATTCCAGACGGAATGAACGGCCAGACATTAAAAAACATGATTCTGTTTGAACTTGGAGAACTAAGCGTATATTACAGCGACCCGGAATTTCTTAAAGTGTATATCAAAAATTGGAGCGAATCAAGAATTTCTGTATGGCAACATTTATGGGATTTAGCAACTGAAGAATACGACCCGTTAGATAACTATAACAGGACTGATACTATTACCACTCAACATGGGCATAAATTGGTTATTGACAGAGCGGCTACAAATAGCAGATCAGATAGCGGAAGTAATAGCAATAGCGACACTAATAATGAATATGTATATGGATATAATTCAAGCACAAGAGCACCCAGTAAAGACAATCTGCTTTCCGGCTCCGGTCAATTCTCGCAAACTGGCACGAGCAATGAAACTGGGCAGGATGTGCATACCAACATGGGCACCGATACAGAAACAAGACATGGCAAAGGAAATATTGGTGTTACTACTTATGGCAAAATGATTAGCGAAGAATTGGAACTGCGTCCTAAACTGGATATTTACAAATTCATCGTTACAGAATTTAAAGAGCAATTCTGTGTCATGGTGTATTAAAGGAGGATGATGGTATGCCTATTTTCCATGAGTTTCCGTATGGGAATATGCACGATCAGAACATGGACTGGATTCTGAAAGTTGTCAAGGATTTTTTCGATAAATATAATAATGTTGAAAGCCTGATTCAGCAAGCGGTTGATGCTATCAATGAGGGTAAGACAGAAGCGCTTGGAGAAATTGATGTTGCATTGACGGCGGCGCTTAACGATATTACGAGTAATCAGGCAAGTGCATTAAATGCAATTGGTGATTCTAAAGATAATGCTTTGGCTTCTATCGCTACTGCGCTTGGTAATGCTACGGATGCGATCAGCACTTTGAGTAATACGGTGCAGACGCAAATTACTACGCTTAAAAATACCAGTATTTCCGAAATCACCACGGCGCAGGGAACGGCTATTTCTGCCATTACTGCGTCTCAGAATCATGCTACTACTATTATTGAACAGCTTTACAATACACTTCCGGCGAGCGCACAGGATATTCTTGGGCGACTGGATTTACTGGATAGTATTATTACTGGAAATACTATGGAATCATTCACTTGGTTGCAAGGTAGTTATGTATATCCCGAAGGTGTAACGCCGCCGACTCCT
>JAEEGL015336043.1_pt1 | contig 12873 bp, 6 predicted proteins | sample 9134231 | NCBI WGS metagenome assembly JAEEGL01 (sample SAMN16246548, study PRJNA631951) | gut metagenome | biome: gut microbiome; feature: rumen; material: fiber-attached | host: Bos | place: Iran: Karaj | collected 2018-10
ATTCAATCGTCGGCGCGGTCAGCCCGGCACCCGTCCACGCCGTCGTATCGGTAAGGCTTGCTCCGGTATAAGCGCTGCCGGTATAGGTCGTATCGGTGGCGCTCAGGGTCAGAGTTGCGGGAGAGCTATGCAGCTCACAACTAGTATCATCGCAAATCGCCGTAATGGTTGCGCCGCTGGCAGAGTAAGTAAAGTTATGAGTGTGAACTGGAGTAAATCTGACTGCTTTAAACTTTTCATCAACGTTTTTATAATACGAGGAAGAAGTACCTACATCAACAGCAGATCCTGTCATACTAACATTTTCCCACCCCTCACTCTTTGCACCAGTTCTGACGAATGCTTTAATTGCGGCGGTTGTACCTGTAACGATTACTCTTGATGAATTATCTATTTCAATATTTCCAAAACCGTTGTTGCAGCGTATTCCATATCCGATTCCATGTGCTGTTACATCCGCACTAACTATACTTATATCTTCAGTCGCAGATATTCCATAACAATATTGTGCAGCAGTGCTAGTTCCAACATTTGCATTAACCTCTATTGTACAGTTTTCTATACGAATGTTTTTTCCGGTAGCAGCATTCATTACTCCGCAACTTGTGTAAGCTCCACTAACCTCGGCATTATTTATTGTCAGCTTATCAGACTTGGAAGAACCTTCTATCGAAATATCACCCCCGGAATAGTTATAAATTCCCCTCTTAGTAGTATCACTTGATAAGTTGCTAATTGTGATTATATTGGTGCCATTTAAATGAATCAGCGTATCTTGATCTGCACCTATATAAATCCCATTATATCCATTTTGTTGATTACTTCCTTTTCCACTATACTGATAATTTGTCAGTGTTAAGACTTTCGTTTCAGGATTATAACTTGCTGTTCCTGTTTTCGTTCCGTCTGTTGCCGGAATATCATTCTTATTTGCACTCGTCACCTGTGTACCGCCGACGTAGAGGGGGTACTGTGTTGGCACAGAGAACGTGTTGCTCCCAGAATCAAACGTCACCTTTGACAGATTCAGTTTTAAAGCGGGACGCACTCCGAAAGCATATTCGTACGCCGCGGCATCGTCACGGACATCGCCATTTTCGCCGTTCACATACGCCGCAAGGAGCGGATTGCCGCCGGGTGAGCGGAGCCACCATTGTTTAGCGCTGCAGTTTTCTCCTGTAAATTCTGCCTTACGAACATTCACAGGAAGAGATCCCGCTTCCTCCGTACTTAATAGATACAGTTTTACTCCATTTACAGTCTCATATACCTCATTACTATCATATTGATTGATTGTCAAATTGACTGTCTCAATGGCATCCGCCACACCTGCGAAGGCACCACCTGTCCCTGTCATGCTATCAAGATAAGCCTTCACTTGAGAAGTGCTGTATATGTTGCTGTAACTATCATCAAATTCAAATTTTTTTATGCCAAAGCTTGTATCTGCAGAAAGCAGCGTAACTGTTCCACTCGTGGCACTTGAGGAATTATCCTCAATTATATACCATTGTCTTCCATTGCAAGTAACCTGTAATGCCGTAAGGTCATCACCGTTCTTGGTCTTGTTCGTCTCTGTAGTCACATCATAGTCGGCGTACGCCTTCTCAACCGTCGCCAGCGCCGTCACCCCCATCCCCGGCATCAGACCGACGACCATCGCCAGCGTAAGCAAAAAGCTCAGCAGCTTTCTTCCTAATTTTCTTTTTTTCTTCATTCAAAATTCCTCCTTGAAATTATTTTTATATAAAAAGACCGCCGAACCTGACAGGGTATACTTACCCCGTCAAATCCGACGGTTATCCATCACAAATGTAGTATTCAGTTTTAAGTGCCTCGCTGCCACAAGACGCAAAAAGAGCGCAGTTAGCCTGTGCTGTGCTGTGCCGTTAACAAGCTATGTTTATTACACATAGCTGTCAAGTACTTTTTAATATTCAAAATCATCCCCCTCATACCATCAAATTAATTGACTCATATATTATTTTATATAATTAATTCTAAAAATAGTATTATTTTTTTCGCAAATATTTATTAAACAACCTTTTCGATAGCAATTAAAGTAAAAATTAATTAGAACCTCTTTCATTATAAAAATCCCTCATACCACGCAAGTGATATGAGGGATTTTAGCTACTTATTACATTGGTCCAAGGAAGCTCTCAGGCAATTCCTCGCCTGTCCTGTGGAGGACAAACTTATCAAAAACTACTCCGGCATCACCGGCATAAATTGTGATTGCATTAACTCCTTTATTTAGGGTTACCTGCGTACTTGCTACATGCTCATGTAAAAGCACATCTTCGCACCACTGTCTGCAGGGGAAGTCTGTAAAATATCCTTCTGCTACCCCGGTTTCGATATTGATTTTTCCATCATTTACAGCATAACCAAACTTCAGTATTCCACCCTTAACTATGGGATTGGTCATGGTCAGATGAAAATCAAGAACATATTCCCCGTCATTTTCAGCAAACACATTATACTTCACGCATGGAACATTTCCGCTCTGTATATCTTTCTCACTATAATTTGAGATTGAAGGAAGTACCTTTATGGCAGGCTTCCCGGTTTTTCCGAGGTAGTCTATTTTCTCAAAGCCTGCTGCCGACACATCCTTTTTCTCATGATATTTCTCGGCATTTACAAGTATTATTCCGTTATTTTCCATACAGAGATTTTCACTGCTGTAGCCGTCCGGATATACTTTCTTGTCTGCTTTGAAGATAATATCAACTTCAGTGAATGTGCCGTTATCAAAGCTGATCTTTACCTTCCCTGTTGCCTCGGTCTTTCCCGTGATCAGTTCCCTATTTACTCCAAATGAAACTGTTGATCTTCCTGTCTTTTCTAAAGTCTTATCATCTGCAATCTTTTCAGAGGCCTTACCATCTTCTATCTTTTCTGTTATTACATTAGCCTCATATGGTACAGGAACCTCTACTCTTCCCTTAGGTTCTTTGCATATAATCCAATCAGTGTCGTTTACAATTTCATATGAGTAACTCACATCTCCTCTGCTGTCGAGGTCAAGAAGCACCTCTTTCGTCTCCGGTCTTGTGAAGCCGTAGCTTACGGGAGATGGAGGGCATTGCCAGTGTGCACCGTAGTTAACTGTTTTCTCGCCTCTGAAGGATACTGCAACCTTCGGTCCGTGAATCGGAGTCACAACCGACACCGTAGGATAAGTCCAGTCATACGCATCCCAGGACCTGAAATTAGTGTGATCAGAGCTCATCATGTGATTCCATTTGCCATCGTTAAACTTATGGAATTCTTCTACATAACGAATGTCTTCAGCTATCCTTTTTCTTACAGACTCCGCATATTTATTGGCATAAACACAGCCTCGAAACGCAAGCTCTCTGTTCATTCCTGCCTCTACGTTCATGAGGACATTGTTGAGGCTGGCTGCTGCCTGATAATAAATCATACTCCTGTAAGCTGTGAGTGCCTCAGCTTCAAGTTCCTCATTCAGTCTGCCCGCAGTATCAAGTATATCCCCGGCATCCTGTAATACTCTGTCGCCCTCCATGAAATTCACAGGATTATATACATCAGCACTCATAGTCTCGGGAGTTCTCTGAGCATTAAATCTGGTATATCCCTCGATTACCTTTGCTATGTCTTTTTTCTGCTCGTCTGTCACCCCTGGGAACTGTCTGTCTATCCAGCCATGAACATACTCTTCTATCCTGTTTACAGACTTCTCACCGTACTTTTCATAGTCATATGCAAGATCCATGAAAAATGAAAGCGGATATTCATTGAGTTTCAGATCCCCAACATTTACAATCCACATCTGCCTTACACCTGATTCGTAAGCAAGACTCATCTGCTCCCAGGTCTTGGTAAGTCTCGTGCAGTTAACCCATTCATAACTTATGGGGGCACCGTGATAATCGAAGTGATAATACATGCCAAAGCCGCCGGGATGATTTCTCGTATCATCTGTAGGAAGTGCTCTTACATGACCATGATTATCATCGCTTAATAAAAAGATCACATCCTTAAGATCATCCCAATCCTTAAGTCCTTCAGCTGTTTCATCACCAAAATAATAGTCCTCAACCTCTTTGTAGATTGCCAGCATTCTGGGAACCTTCTGAAGTTCCTCGTTAACATTCTTTTTTATAAGCTCGTTCTGAACTCTTATTGCCTTCTTTATGACCTCAATGTTGTCCTTTAAGGTAGCATCCTCGGGCATAAGCTTGGAATCAGCCTCTCCGCGCATGCCTATGGTTATTACATTTTCAAAATCCTTATTTCTCTTTACGCCATCCTCCCAGAACTTTGTTATGCCTTCCGCATTGGATAAAAAGCTCCAGGTATTATCGTCGCTGTATTTCCTGTACTGCTGCTGCCACTCATTACCGGCTCTGCACATGGGTTCATGATGGGACAAGCCCATTACCACGCCAAGCTTATCCGCAAGCTCTGCACTTTGAAGCCCCGGACCATCCTCTGAAAAATTAGAATTCCACATGGCAGGCCACATGTAGTTGCCTTTAAGTCTTAGTAAAAGCTCAAATATCTTTCTGTAGCACCTGGCATTAACATCTCCGAATTTCTCTGTAGCCCAGTTTCCAAAGGCCGGCCACTCATCATTTATGAAAAAGCCACGATATCTTACAGAGGGTTCCTTTGAAATGATTTCTTTATCATTTTTTATAATAATCTCATTCTTTTTAAGCGGAGCTACGTCTCCAAAGTATATAAGCGGGGATACTCCGCACATCTCAGATAATCTAAACATACCGTAGATAGTTCCGCGCTTGTCACTGCCTGCAATAACAAGTACTTCTTTTAGTGATTCATTCTCTGAGAATGGTGTTTCAACGCAGGTTATCTTATATACCTCTCGCTTTCCATTGATATCATCGAGATTTATTTTTCCTTCTTTGCATAATCTGTCCAGCATCGGGCTGCTGCCTATTGTAGCCATTAGGACGGCACCGCTGCCTAAGGACCTGCCTCCCCCATCATCTGCAGGCTCTGATTCCAATATTTTTTTCACATCTTCAAAAATCTCCGGCTTTACTCCCGTGACAGCCTCCATGTCCTCAGCCACAGTTTCGCCAATCATTTTTATACCTTCAAAGCTTTCACTCTCTATAATGAATGGTGCACATATATTATCCTTAAACAAATTAAAATCATGCATAAAAATTACCTCCGTACTTTCAAAGTATTACACATAGAAAGTACGAAGGCTTGCAATTTGTTGCTATTATTCTATTTGCTTTTTGCTGTTTTAGATTGCTGCAGCTTCCATCTCCTCAAACTGCCTTGAGAAAAGCTGATGATAATAGCCGCCCACATTTTTCATAAGTTCCCTGTGAGTTCCGCACTCTATTATCTTGCCGTCTCTTACAACCAGTATCACATCTGCATCCACTACTGTTGATAATCTGTGGGCAATCATAAATGAGGTTCTGCCTTTTATCACAACGGATATGGCATCCTGAATTGCTTTCTCCGTAACCGTATCAATGGATGAAGTTGCTTCGTCAAGAACAAGGATTCTCGGATCAGCAAGAATAGCTCTTGCAAATGACAGGAGCTGTTTTTCACCGGTTGAGAGCATATCTCCTCCCTCACCAACATCACTGTCAAGTCCATTATCCATTCTCTCAACAATTCTGTCTGCCGACACAAGTTTTAATGCGTCCCATATTTCCTTATCAGTCGCATCGGGATTACCGTATTTTAGATTTTCCCTTACACTTCCCGAAAACAGATGTGGTGTCTGTAATACATATCCGATATTACTGTGAAGCCAGAGCTGTGATCTCTCCCTGGCATTTTTTCCATCAATAAGGACCTCTCCGCTTGTAGGTTCAAAGAATCTGCAAACAAGGTTTACCAGAGTAGACTTACCTGCCCCTGTCTCTCCAACGATAGCAACATTGGTACCCTGTGGAACCTTAAGGTTAAAGTGCTCAAGCACGTATTCTGTCCCGTCAGGATAGTGAAAAGATACATCCTTAAACTCAACATCTCCGATAAGCGGTTCCCAGTTTTCCTTCTTAGGATTGAAGGTATCACCATATTTCGCAATGACCTCAGGTGTATCTGCCACATCAGATTCTGTGCCAAGTAGTCTTGTAAGTCTCTCAACGTTGACCTGTACTGCTATAAGTTCGGAGATTGTAACAATAATGTTCTGGATAGGTTCAAGAATTCCGAGTGCATAGGACAGGAATACCGAAAGCGTTCCTATCTCCATAACTCCCTCCATCGTTATCATTCCGCCTCTCCAAAGGACCAGCGCAAGAGCGCAGGAAGAAAGCATTGTCACTGACGCTGAAAACATTGCGGAATAATGTGTGGCATGTACTGCATTTTTCCTGTAGTTTTCAGTATCTTCCCTGAAGTCACTCTGAATTCTGTCCTCGACAACCAGTGTCTTTATAGCCTTTGCACCGGTTATGCCCTCGTTAAAATTGCCTGTGATGGTAGAGTTCAGTTCCCTGATATGCCTGTTCAGGAGTATCAGGTGTTTCTGAAAATAGATTACAAGGAATACAGCTATCGGAATCAATACCAGTATGTACATGGCAAGTCTCACATTTATTGCAAGCATGACAATCAGCACAAACAGAATGTAGCTCCCATTCCAGACGATGTCCATCATTCTCCAGGCACACATAACACCTATTTTTCCAGTGTCACTCATAACTCTGGCGTGGATATATCCCACATTGTTCTGGTTAAAATATGAAAAGGACAGCTCCTGTAGATGATTAAAAGCAGCATTTCTTAAGTCTCTGTCAATTGACATCTCGATTTCTCCGCACATATTCGCGCTGATAAAATCCATTACAAGCTTCGCGAGAAGTGTCAGAGCATACGCAATTGCAAAAACTCCTATTCCTTTAATCGTGCCCCTGGCAACAAAATTATTCAGTGCATATCTGTTAAAGAGCGGCACAAAGGAATCCACCATGCTGACCATACTGCCCAGGAATATCATAACCGCCATCTTAGGAAGATAGGGCTTTAAAAAGGGCATAATTCTGGGGATTCCAAACCAGGGGAGCGAAACAGTCTTATTTCTTTCAGTCTTCTTCTCAGGCAATGTCTTCCCCTCCTCCCTGAATCTGTATATCGTAAATTTTGCGGTACAGACCATTTTTCGAAAGAAGCTCCGAGTGAGTTCCCTCCTCGGCAACTTTTCCATGACTAAGAACAATTATGTGGTCTGCATGCATAAGCGTAGTTATTCTGTGTGAAATTATAATAGTCGTCGCCTGCCCTACATGCTTATCAAGAGCAGCACGTATCTTAGCATCTGTCTCAGTATCAACCGCAGAAAGAGAATCATCGAATATCATGATAGGAGGCTCTGAGACAAGCATCTGAGCAATCGCAGTCCTCTGCTTTTGACCACCTGAGAGAGTAACTCCCCTCTCACCTACAAAGGTATTGTATCCATCGTCAAAGTTTTTGATTGTCTCATCAAGAGAAGCCATTTTTGCAGCTCTCCTGATATCCTCCATGCCTGCAGATTTATTGGTTATACCAATGTTTTCATATAATGTTCTTGAAAAGAGAAAGGGCTCCTGAAGTACAAGTCCGATGTTCTCTCTTAAGTAGTGCATCTTTACATCTCTGATATCCACACCGCCTATGGTTATGGTTCCGCCATCTTCCGGAAGGCTATAAAGTCTGTCCAGAAGATACATCAGAGTTGATTTTCCGGAGCCTGTACCTCCGAGTACACCCACTGTCTCCCCGGCTTTTACAGTAAAACTGACGTTTTTCAGAATCTCTGCTGTCCCATTATCATAGGAAAAGCTTACATCCTTAAACTCAATGTCCTTATCAAGAGGAGGCTCTCCTGCACCATCCCTGTCACTCTCAACCTCTGAGTTCATGATATATCTCAATCTGTCTATTGAAACTCCCGCCTTACTCATTTCGGAAATAACTCTTCCGAGGATACGTACCGGCCAGGAAATCATGGCATTGTAGGAAATGAATGCAATAAGTTCTCCGACGGTAATATTTCCCTGAACACAGAAAACAGAGCCTGCTACAAGCACCGCCATTCCCTGCATTCCCGAGATCATATCATTGGATGTCCAGAAGGCAGCCAGTAGTCTCATAAGGTTAATCCACATCCTGGTATAATCCCTGTTTTTAGCCTCAAAGCGCTCACGTTCAAATTTTTCTCTTCCAAAAGCACGGACGACTCTGACACCTGTAAGATTTTCCTGCGCTATGGCTGAAAGCTTACCCTCTTCCACGTCTGCATGCTCGAAGGCGCTTCCTATCTTATTATGAAAAAATAAAGAATACAGAACTATAATTGGAATAAATGCAGCAGATATAAGTGACAGCTTTACATCAATCTGAAGCATAAAATACATTCCGAGAGCAATCATTATCACTATTCTAAATAGGGCTGTAAGCTGCTCTGAGAGAAACATTTTTATAGTCTCAACGTCTGAGGTGCAACGCTGGATGATATCTCCCGTATGGTTCTCACCATGCCACGAAAAAGGCAGATGGCATATATGCTCAAACAGAATATCTCTCATCCTGCATATCAGCTTCTCAGCAGCCATGGAATTAAACAGCTTGTTAAAATAACGGCAAGCTGCGCCCAAAAGCGCTATAGCAACCACCACAAGCGCTATTATGAAAATATGTCCTCTCAGGTAGTCCTTACCACCTGTAATATTTACTATTATCTGCATATAAAAGGGCATAACCGACTCGGAATCTCCGATCAGGTAGTCTACTGTATACTGGATAATCTTGGGATTTACCATATCCAGAAAAGCAACTGCCATGGAAAAAATTATGCCTATAATGAATAACAGAGTACTCCCCTTAAGGAAGAACAGGACCAGTGATGCTTTAGTAGGAAATTGTTCTTTAGTAGTTTTCATAGTCCTCCAATCGTTGTTAAAGTATAGCGACAGTAACCAGTGGTACAGCATTTTCGCCTACGCCCGCTACGGCATCTCCCAGGGTTCTATATGCCCCCTTTCTTACATAGGCTCCACCTTCTGCCCTACAATAGTTATTATGAATATAGAAACCGTCCGATTCCTTGGAAATGCAGACCGTGTGGAGCTGTTCCCTGATATTCTCACGGTTCCAGTAAAAGGTCACAATAAAAGTATGAAACTCCTGACCAAGCCTGTCTATTACCAGTTTTTTTCTGGTGGTAACTTTTTTTACCTTATATCCTCTTTTTCTTAAATAATTGGCGGGTGCTGAGGGCGTAATTCCAAAACCGCCTTTAAGCGCAGCGCCTTTTTGTTCGAAATATCTGATAAGCTCTGATATTGTTGTATTCCTGTCCCCAAGGCACAAAAGAGCATTGTAGGTAGCAATTATCTCACAACCGGAATACGACATATTTGCATTTTTATGACTTCCAAATAAAACACTCCCCCATTGCATTTGATTTTCAATGAGTCTCCCCGAATGAAAAAAAGCATCCCCCTTCTCCTTCAGAAACCGCTCATTTTCCTCGAAATGCCTCTCTCTCAGCTCTCTCTTAACGGGGCCGCTGAAGAATGCAATTATTGAAAAAAAGGCTAAAACTACCCTATTGGGAATATATTTTGGAATTATTTTTTCATATAGTTTTGGTTTATTTGACATTTTCTTTCACCACGTTTTAATTTTTAGCGAAACCAACTTTACAAACCCTGGTTTCCTATGTTTTAATTTATAAGGTTACAAAAGTTCAGGTACAAATAAACAAATAAAAATATGAGAGGGAACAATGAATATCACAGCACTTGCTCAGGGGACAGAGCTTACTGTAAGTACACTAATCGATAATATGCCGGTCAACATTAAGACACATGCCATATCCGTGATGGATGATGCTCTTTTGGTTGCACCGCTAAAATACCATGGCAAGCCAATTCCTGCTGCTACTCAGGCAACAGCGATCGCTGTGCTGCCTCCAAGAAATATGAAGGTAAGCTACCATCTGTATTCGATTGTTCCTTATGAAAACTGGAATGATACCTATTACCTTATAAAAGGGTCTGAGATCATAACCGAAATTGATAATCAGAGAAAAGCAGAGCGCTATGTTGTAAACGCTCTGGGTAAAGCTGTTATCAATCATGTAAACACCACAAGCGCAATTATTTACGATATGTCAATTCGTGGTATGTCACTTCTTCTTGGCAAAAATGCTTATGCCAATGAAGGAGATATGATAAGACTTACATTTAAGCCTGAAGGTTATACAAAAGCCTTTGAAATAACACTTAAAGTAGTCAGGAACTTCAAAATAGGAACCTATGAAGCTGTCGGATGTAAGATGCGCGGAATCGACAGTCAGCTCATGACCTATATCATGTACATAAAAAAACAAAAAGATGAGATCAGGCGTGTTCAGTCCCAGTCCAGGGTGCTGGTACGCGATGAATCTGAATCGGCATGAGAATTACATAATAATAATTTACTATACAAAAAAGGAGCTGTGTTAAACAACTCCTTTATTTTTTATCATCAGCCTGCTGCCGGTACCATCTCATCCATTACGTCTGAGTTATCCATATTTTCATTCGTAACCATCTCATCCGTCTTACGCGGAGCGCGAACACCGAAGCTTCCCTCGTATCGCTGTTCCTTAAGTATCTTACGGATAGCTGCCAAATCCTTACTCATGTCCTCGCGTCTCTTACAAACCACTGTAGGTACGCTTCCGTTCCCCATCTCTACAATGTATCCGGCCTCACCGAGAATCTTCTGGATCTTAAGCTTATCTGTGGTACGAATCTCTGCAGGTGTCTTATCTTCTCTCCCCACTACAAACCTCCTATTACATCTACAATTAGCAGAATTTGTGTTTCAAGTTTCTTATACCACAAAATATAGCACATCCAAAATCACTTTGCAATAATTGGTATTACTTTAACAATGTAACATCCGCATAGAATCTACACTTCTTAGGATATCTGCAACGGAAATTCGTTAATTTTTATTTTTGCTTCATATTTGGCCTATTTTATGTTTATAAACATAATATTTTTACTTTATAAAACAGTCATATTTTGGCAACAAATTTATCCTAACATATACCTATCAGAGATGAACAACATCTTCTGAACCCCAAAAAACTTTTTTCATACAACATGGCCATGCGACTCCCCATCGCATGGCCACCTCCCATTAATGAGGATTTTCCCCTCATCCGTCAGCTTCGCTGACACCTTCCCCCCAAGGGGAAGGCTTTATTTTTTCCTTTAAATTTTTAGAGAATAAGTGTTTATTATTCTTGTTTATCTTTTGTGTAAGCTTTGATAAAGAAATCCTTGTCAGTCTGTCTGATCATGGCAGTGCCGCTGACATCCTGCAGGTAGCTGTGTCCACTGGCCATATTCACGGTATGAATAGCTCCGAGATTGATTTTCCATTCGTCCATGTGTTCATCTGTTGTGTAATTCATGGCCTTTTCGTATACAAGCTTTGTCTTTTTACCGGGACGTATCACAATTAGGTATTCCCGCCCGGCTTTAATATCAAACGGTTGCTTCAAAGAGAACGTATGGTATCCTCCGGTGATGGATTTACATCCCATTGTTATTTTGGGTTTTCCCAGCTCATCCAAATCGACATACTGAGGCTCATCAGGCATTTCAAAAAAGCCGTTTTCATCCAACATATTTATAGTATCAGCAAACTCCTTGGCATCGATATCAGGCGCATTTTTTTCAGGCAGCTCATAGATGTATAGCTTATCATCCGTGGCCGTACTCATGGAAAAGTAACCTAACGCCATAAGAGTCTCATCCTTGGAAGGCGTAATTGTAATACCATAGCGAGCGTCATTATTGTCATACATATAAACAACATTTTTCTGATCAACCATGGGATCCATAACGTGCGTGATAAATCCGGCATACTGGTAATTATTATCATACCAGTTGCTATCTCCGGGCATGGCTGAGTCATATGCCACCACGTTGTTATTGATGAGAATTTTATCCTCATAAGATAAATAAAAATATCCCGATGCTCCCTTTTCGGTGCCCCAGCTGTTTCTGCATATAAAGGCTCCATCCGTGGAAGGCTTTGTAATAAAATTCTGAGCGGGATAATCATCATTCCATCCCACAATCAGAATCTCATGATCTGCATAGTTGCCCTCTCCGTACTTTTTATAATCGTAAAGAGCCACCTTTTTTCCTGTCCAAAATCCCCTCTCAGTATTCACGCTGGCAGTGACGCTTCCATGTTCCATTATCATCCTCTTAATAATGTCTCTGTTCTTTTCGGAGGCAGGAATTTCATATACGTTTTGTACATGACAAAATGTATTTTCGTAAGGCGCAGTCGGAATATCAGCGTTTCTTGTATAAAGGTCATTTACTCCCTTAAGTACATGAATGGAATTACTGCCTGTATCGACCATCGGTCCCTTCCAGGCAGTAAGGATTGAGAGGCAGTAATCCGTAACGCCTCCCACCGATAAATAGCTCGTGTCATATTCACTTAGATATTTGTCCTCGGGATTAAAAACAAACTCTCTGTAATCATTATCAATTCCACCGTTTTGTGAGCCAGATGCGCGGTGCATATTGTAATAGGCGCTATGCTTCTCTGAAAGATTCAGTTCATTCGGATCAAGCTCACTGTGATTTATAAGGAGATCACTCTCAACAGCCCCCAAGGCTGCATAATCCCAACAAAGTGCCGTATACCCCTGATTCCTCACATCTGTTATGTAGTCCTTGCCGTCAGCCTGGTCAGAAGAATAGAAGGAAGGCAAATCATCTCCTGTCACAATGGAGTAGTCTACTTCAGAGCCTCTTGCGACGTTTTGAAGGTCCTCCTCTTCATCATCAATAACAATTGCTTCACTAATAACCAGCTCACTTAATTCAAGCG
>JAEEGL015336341.1_pt1 | contig 12873 bp, 6 predicted proteins | sample 9134231 | NCBI WGS metagenome assembly JAEEGL01 (sample SAMN16246548, study PRJNA631951) | gut metagenome | biome: gut microbiome; feature: rumen; material: fiber-attached | host: Bos | place: Iran: Karaj | collected 2018-10
GTACACATACACACCCTTCTTCTCGATGGATTTAATGCCCTGGACCTGACCGCCTTCGATGGTCAGGACAGGATTGTACTCCTTGCACGCGAACAGTGCAAGGGCTGCTGCTAAGCAGATGATGATGCGTTTCATGATGGATGGATATTTGATGTTGGTTCAGTTTCGGGCTGTTACGTGGCGGCTTGTGTTCACAAATATAGCCATATTATTTCAAAGAAAATGTCCTGTCAGGTTCATCTTCTTTCATAAATAATCCGTATCTTTATACCCTTATGAAAGAAAACTAATAATCAATAAAAGCAACTCATAGTTATGGACATCAAACGCATTGTATTAGGCTTCTTCGCTGCGGCCGCCGTGCTCGTCGGTTGCCAGGAGAAGGAAGAAGATTTCGGCGTGGCCAAGATCGAGGTCAGCACGACTGCGCTTTCGTTCAATTCCTCGTCTTCGTCACAGACGCTTCAGGTCACTGCTTCCCGCCAGTGGACCGTCACGGGCCTTCCCGACTGGATTGCCGTCGATCCTGCCGGCGGCGAGCCTTCCAAGAGCCCCCAGACCGTTACCGTCACCGTCATTGCCAATGACGGCTTCGACCGCGAAGCGGACGTGGCTTTCTCCATCGGTCTGATGAAGGAGTATGTCAAGGTCTCCCAGACGGGACAGAAGGGCCAGATCGACTACGGAAAGGGTACCCTGGAGCATCCGTTCTCCGTCGACGGAGTAATTTCGTACATCAACAGCCTGGACAACCCTTCCACTGACAGCCCCGAAAAGGTCTATGTCAAGGGTATCATCTCCTCCGTCGGTGAAGAGTATACCGCCCAGTACGGCAATGGTACGTTCGACATTTCCGATGACGGCACCACCGGCTCCACCCAGTTCAAAGTGTACCGCGCCAAGTATCTCGGCAACAAGAACTACACTTCCAAGGATACCCAGATCAAGGTCGGAGACGAAGTCATCGTCTATGGAAACGTCGTCCTGTACGGCAGTTCCGCGCCCGTTTACGAGACTTCCCAGGGCAACGCCTACCTGTATTCCCTGAACGGAGTTACGGGAAGCACCACACCCGCCGGAGATCCTAAGGGCAACGGCTCGAAGGAAGATCCGTTCAATGTCGCCGCCGCCCTTAAGGTGGTCGAAAGCCTCAACTGGACTTCCAACGACAGCTACGAGAAAGTCGGACCGTTCTATGTCAAGGGCAAGGTCTCCCAGTTCGGAAAGGATAGGGATACAGGTGAAGACCAGACTTATACCCAGAGTGGAACCTACGGCAATGCTACGTTCTACATCTCTGACGACGGAACGACTGACAACGAGTTCTATTGCTATCGCATTCTCTATTTGGGCAACAAAAAGTTCGTTGCAGGCCAGACAGATGTCAAGGTCGGTGATGAGGTTATCATCTATGGCGAGTTGATGAATTACCGCAAGAATACTCCTGAGACTGTACAGGGCACCGCCCATCTGTATTCCCTCAACGGTGAGACAGGCGACGTAACGCCTCCCGCTCCTCCTGCGGGCGACCCCAAGGGCACTGGTACTCAGGCCGATCCTTACAACCCTGCCGCTGCGATCAATGCGGTAAAGGATCTGACATGGACTGACAACACCACATACGACACGACAAGCGAGGTCTATGTCAAGGGCAAGATATCCCGCATCCCCGACAAGGGCACCTTCACTGAGGGAGGCACCTACGGCAACGCTTCCTTCTATATTTCCGAAGATGGCTCAGAGTCGGGCGAGTTCTACTGCTACCGTGTCCTTTACCTTGGCAACAAGAAGTTCGAGGCCGGCCAGACCGACATCAAGGTCGGAGACGAGGTGGTCGTCTATGGCCAGTTGATGAACTATAAGGGCAACACCCCTGAGACAGTAGCCAACAAAGCCTACCTGTACTCACTTAACGGAGAAACCGGTGGTGGCGATACGCCTCAGCCGCCGGCAGGCGAGACCGATCATGGCGCCACTACCGTGGCCAATTTCCTCGCCGCTTCCGAGAGCACCACGGATTGGTATGAGCTCACGGGAACCATCTCCAACCTCAAGGCTGACGACCAGTATGGCAATTTCGACCTTACCGACGACAGTGGAACCGTCTATGTTTATGGCGTTCTTTCCACGAAGGGAGGCGAGAAGAAGAAGTTCCAGGAGCTTGTCGAGAAATACGGTATCGCCAATGGCGGCACTATCACCATCAAGGCCAACCGTGGTTCCTACCAAGGCAAGGATGAAGCTATGAACGCCTATTTCGTCAGCTACAATGGCCAGGGCGGCGATACTCCTCAGCCGCCGGCAGGTGATGTCGAGCACGGAGCTACGACAATCGCGAATTTCCTTGCGGCTGCGGAGAGTACATCCGATTGGTATGAGTTGACCGGCACCATCTCCAACCTCAAGGACGGAGACCAGTACGGCAACTTCGATCTGACAGATGACAGCGGCAGCGTCTATGTCTATGGCGTACTTTCTACCAAGGGCGGTGAGAAGAAGAAGTTCCAGGAGCTTGTCGAGAAATACGGCATCGCCAACGGCGGCACTATCACCATCAAGGCCAATCGTGGTTCCTATCAGGGCAAGGATGAAGCTTTGAACGCCTATTTCGTCAGCTACAATGGCCAGGGCGGTGACACTCCCGGAGGCGGCGGAGAGCAGACTGAAGACGGATATAAGATTTCTTGGTCTGGTCAATCTGATTGGAGTGGAGTATCAGATGCTGCAGAAACAATCAGCCTTAAAGCCGGGAATTATACTATTAGCGCTTCCAAGGGAGAAGGAAGTACAAAGCCTACGGTTAACGGGACGTATAACGACTGCCGTGCCTATGCTTTGAATACTGTTAAAGTTGCCAATTCTTCCGCCGATATCACCAGTCTTACATTTATCATCTCTAATCAGGGGAAGAAACGCCTTACTGACATTAAGGCCAGTACGGGTGAAGTTAAGATTGACAAGGAGAACTGGAAGGTTACTTGGACCGGCTCCGCCAAAGAAGTGACCTTCACCGTTGGAGAGAAAGCCACATATGGAACTGATGGTGACTCAAAAGCCGGTCAGTTCGACTTCGACTATATTGTTGCCAAGCCTTAGAGCTTTATGAAGCTTCGTAGGATCATAGCGGCGCTGGGCGCCGGGCTGCTCTTGCTCGGGTCGTGTAACGGACCCGAGCCGGAAGAGCCCGTGCTGCCCGCCGCCTTGACTGCGCCGGTACTGCAGCTGGAACCTGCCTCAGGCAGCGTGTTCCTGTCGGTCACGGCCAGCAAGGCGTGGACGATTTCCGTTGCCGGAGGAAGCTGGGCGACCGTGTCGCCCGCCTCCGGAACGGGCAGCCGCAACAGCGTGATCCTTTCCTACGAAGCCAACACGGGCGAGGATGCGCGCAGCGTCACTCTGACCTTGAACGCCACTCCGGGCGGTCAGGCCACGCTGACACTCACGCAGAAGGCGGTGGTAAAGCCCGTCGGGCCGGACCAGCCGCAGCAGTACGGCTATGGCTACGACGTAGCCGCGCCGCACTGGCTGGAGCTTCCTGCCACCAAGGCGGGCGACGGCAAGGAGTGGTTCGCCCACGATATGACGGGAGGCGACTATTTCGCGAAGCCCGGCAACAATCGCAACTGGTCCTTCTACTATGACTATGGCTCATTCCTCTCCACGTGGGTTGCATATCCCCTGAACAACGGACTCATAGGCAGTGGCAGGCGCTCGGATGTGTGGGGTTTTGACCCGCTCATTCCGGCTGCCCTGCAGCAGGCCATCACCAATGGCGCATACGGTACGGGACATTCGCGCGGGCATCAGATCCCGTCTGCGGACCGCCTGACATATTCGGCGAATGTCTCGACATTCTATGCCACGAACATGACGCCCCAGGATTACAACTTCAATGGAGGCATCTGGGCCAATCTGGAGAACAGGGTACGCAGCTATGCCAATTCGTCGGATACGCTTTATGTCGTTACCGGCTGCATCGTGGATGACCGGTCCGGGACTCTTATCGACCGCGGAGGCCACCGGGTGCGTATTCCCTCCGGTTACTTCAAGGCCCTGCTGCGCTACTACGAGGCTTCCACCACCGGTGAAAAATATACCGCCTGCGGATATTTCCTTCCCCACGATTCGAGCATTTCGAACGGTAGGTATCTTGACTACATAATGTCCATAGACGAGCTGGAAAAAAAGACCGGCATCGAGTTCTTCGTGAACCTCGCGGAGAAGGTCGGGGCCGAAAATGCACGGAAAATCAAGTCCCAGGAGCCTTCCTCCTGGTGGAAATAACCAATAACCAATCAGATGAGAAAGTCCTTATATAAACTAACCTTAGCGTTCTCCGCATTTCTGCTGCTCAGCGGATGCGGGGCCCAGCGTCAGGTCCCTGTCTCTATGGAGCGAAGCATGCCCGTACAGACGGGTAAAAGCTATGTCATCGGCTTCTACAACCTGGAGAACCTCTTCGACACATACCACGACGAAGGCAAGAACGATTACGAGTATCTCCCCGACGGTGCGAACCAGTGGACGGAGGCCAAGTACCAGAAAAAGCTCAGCAACATGGCACAGGTCATAGCTGCCATGAAGCAGGACAACGGAGCATGGCACACCATCCTTGGAGTGTCCGAAATCGAGAACCGTCACGTCCTCGAGGACCTCGTGGCCGACCCGCAGATCGCAGAGGCCAATTACCAGATCGTCCATTACGACGGACCTGACACCCGTGGCGTCGATGTCGCACTGTTCTACAAACCGGACCAGTTCACCTATCTGGACAGCGAGAGCATCCCGTTCGACTTCAACAGCCGGGCAATCTCCTTCAGCAACATGACCCAGGAGGACAAGGATAGCTTCCGCACACGCGATATCCTGATGGTCCACGGCACGATCGAGGGGGAGCATTTCGCATTCTATGTCTGCCACCTTCCTTCCCGCCTGGGCGAGAAGAGCGGCGATCTCCGTTCGCGCGGAGGCGAGATCATCTATCAGCATTCCAGGCAGATGATGCAGAAGTATCCCGGTATCAAATGCGTGGTGATGGGCGACATGAACGACAACCCTACCGATGAGTCCATGGCCGTCTATCTAAGGGGAAAGGAGACCATCGACGAGGTGGGACCGGAGGATTATTTCTCCCCGTTCCTGTCCATGCTAAAGAACGGATTCGGTTCCCTGGCCTATCGTGGCGAGTGGAACATCTACGACTGCATCCTCGTAAGCGATTCCCTCGCTCACCCGGCTCCCGGCACACTGGGCATCATCCCGATCACCAACCAGAAATACTACGGACGCATCTTCACGAAACCGTTCATGACACAGCAGACCGGACAGTACAAGAATACTCCGTTCCGCACTTCGTCCAACGGCGCTTTCATCGGAGGATATTCCGACCATTATCCGACTTACATCGTCATAAAGAAATAATCAGATATGAAAAGACTCTTAACGGCTTTGTGTGCCCTGCTTGCCAGCGTGATGCTGCTGGCGCAGCCTACCGGCGGCGTCAAGGGCGTCGTGGTGAGCCGAGGTGACCGCCAGCCGGTCGAAGGCGCGAGGCTCGTCCTGTTCCAGGGCGCGGCCGAGCTCGCCGAGACTGCGTCGGCCGACGACGGTTCCTTCCTCATCGAGGGCCTCGAGGACGGCATGTACACGCTGGTGATCACATGCGCGGGCTTCCTGGAGACCAATGTCCAGGTCACGGTCAACGACGGTTTTGTCAAGAATATGTTCAACCTGTCGCTGACATCGATCCAGAAGGCGGTGGAGATCGACGACGATTCCTTCGCGGCCTTCGACATGGACGATTCCGGATACAATGACAATCCCGCGATCCTGTTCGACGCCAACGACGTCTTCAACGAGATCGCCGGATACAATTTCAGCGCGATCCGTTTCCAGCCGCGCGGTTATACCTCCGAGTCGCAGGATGTATATCTGGCCGGCGTCAAGATGAACGACGCCGTGACCGGCTATTCACCCTTCTCGCTTTGGAGCGGCCTCAACGAGGCCATGCGCTCCAAGGAGACGGTCAACGGTACGGAGGTGTCCGACTTCGGCTTCGGCGGATACAACGGCCTGACCAACATCTTCGCCAATGCCTCCAACGTCCGCAAGGGCTGGCGAGGAAGCGTCCTCACCAACAGCTCGCTGTATCGCCTGCGCCTTATGGGCACCTATGCGTCCGGACCGCTTGACAACGGATGGTCGTACGCCATCAATGTGTCCGCCCGCCTGGGTGGAAACGACTGGATCGACGGCGTCTATTACCGTTCCTTCGCGTGGTATGGCGCCGTGGACAAGAAGTTCGGCGACACCCATCAGTTAGGTTTCATATTCTTCTCCACTCCCGGCCAGCGCGGTGCGCAGAACGCCTCCACCCAGGAGGTCTATGACTTGATGGGGGACAATATGTACAATTCCAATTGGGGATACCAGAACGGCAAGGTGCGCAACGCCCGCGTCCGCAAGACCAACGAACCGATAGCCATCCTGAAGTACGATTACACTCCTTCGGACCGTTTCCAGGCTTCCGCCACGGTACTGTACCGTTTCGGAAAGAACGGCTATACCGCCCTCGACTGGTATGACGCCCAGGATCCCCGTCCGGATTACTACCGCAACCTTCCGAGCTACTTCTACGATCCCAATACCGACCTGAACAGGCAGAACTTCGAGAAGTACGCCTGGGCCAAGGAGGTCTGGACGCACTCGTCCGAATATCCCGCCTTGACCCATGTCAACTGGGACCGTCTGTATGAGGTGAACCGCCTCCAGGGCACCGGCGCCGGAGACGCCCGCTCAAAGTATGTCCAGGAGGAGCGCCATGTGGACCAGCAGGACCTCAACTTCGCGCTGAACTTCAAGGCCCGTCCGTCCGAGACCGTCGTCCTGACCGGCGGACTCAGCGCCAGGATCAACCGCAGCGAGAACTACAAGCTGGTGGCCGACCTTCTTGGCGGTGATTATTACCTCAACATCGACAATTTCGCGGAGCGTGATTTCGCTTCCTCGGAAGCGAGGATCCAGAACGACCTCGATTATTTCCTGACCAACGGAAAGGCCGAGGTGCTTCACGTCGGCGACAAGTATGGCTATGATTATTACGCCCAGGTGCGCAAGGCCGAAGGCTGGCTCAACGGCCGCTTCGCGTTCGGCAACCTCAGCGCCAGCATCGGCGGCCGTGTCGGCTTCGAGGCCTTCTGGCGCGAGGGTCTCATGCGGAAGGGCCTCTTCGCAGGCCTCGATCCCAACGGCAATGAGATAATCGTGAACGGAGTGAACCTGACTTCCTACGATTCCAAGGGCAAGGTCATTTCGTCCATGGGCAAGTCCGACGTCTCGAGCTTCCTGACGTACGCTGCAAAGGCCGGCCTGAGCTACGTCATCGGCGGTTCGCAGCGCGTCTATGCCAACGTCGGATACTTCAACGATGCACCGAAGTTCAACCAGGCATTCCTTTCCGCCCGTACGCGCAATTCCCTTGTAGATAACCTGGTGCCAATCAAGACTTTCTCGTCCGACATCAACTGGCAGTACGGAGCGAACGGCATCAACATCCGCGCGACCGCGTTCTATACCACTATCAATGACCAGACGGATGTGATGAGCGCGTTCGACGACATCCAGAATGCGTTCTCGAATTTCGCGATCAGCGGCATCGACCAGCGAAATATGGGTATCGAGTTCGGTTTCAAGTTCCCCACCTATGTGTTCGAGAACCTCTCCGTCCAGGGTGTAGTCGCAGCGGGACGCTACGAATATACCTCGAATCCCAGGATGACCCAGACTGTGGACAACAGCGCCGAGGTTGTTCTCGAAAACGTCCTGGTCCCTTACTGGAAGTCGAGCCCGGTCTATCCCAAGGACGCTTCCGGAAGGGTCACGGCTACGAGCCTGTCGGGCTATACGAAGATGCAGCAGCACTATGTCCCTTCCACACCGCAGTTCGCTGCGAGCATCGGCCTGGACTATAACCATAACTACTGGTTCATCGACGGCGACGTCGAGTATTTCGCCGAGTCCTATCTCGACATGAATCCTCTGTACCGCACCGACTATGCTACAGCAGGCCCGGACAATAAGGTCACTCCCGTCGAGGTCGAGTATATGACTTCGCAGGAGAAGTTCGATCCTGCCATCCTTGTCAACTTCAGCGTGGGCAAATCCTGGTATATCCAGCGTGTTTACCAGCTGGGATTCTCGCTCAATGTCAAGAACCTCCTGAACAATACCAATGTAAAGACCGGAGGTTACGAGCAGACCCGCATCGTGGACAATACCGTCGGCAAGGAGCGATTCTACCGCTTCGATCCCAAGTATTTCTATATGGCGGGTACCAATTACATGTTGAACATTTATTTCAGATTCTAAGCCATGAAAAGAACGATCATCGCACTTGGCGCCCTTTTGGCGCTCGTTTCCTGCCAGAGTCTGAAGGAAGAGTGGCAGCCGGTGTTCACATTCGACGCCAATGAACCTCCCGCAGTCGTTCCCGTGAGCGAGGCGGACCTGATGGCCCGTTATCACTTCACGGAGTTCACCTCCATCAAGGATCTCAAGTCCCTGTATAAATCCCCGGGAGTGGAGATTACTTCCAATATCTGGATCAAGGGACAGGTAATCTCGTCCGACAGGACGGGAAATGTCTATCGTGAACTGTACATCCAGGACGAGACCGGAGGAATCGACATAAAGATCGGAAAGTCCTCGCTTTACAGCGAATACAAGATCGGCCAGTGGCTCTATGTCCGTTGCGCCAGTCTGACGCTCGGCTCCTATAACGGCATGCCGCAGCTCGGTCTCGACGACCCGACAGGGGAGTACGAGACTTCGTACATCGACCTGCAAGCCATCATAGACGAGCATGTGTTCAAGGGAGCGTTAGGTACTGAGTTGAGTCCTACCGTCGTCGACGAGACTCAGCTCAAGGCGGCCCTTGCCCGTGGCTATCACCACGAGTTGTGGGGCAAGCTCGTCACGATGAAGGGACTGCAGTACGGTGCCCCGTCAGAGTACAGTACCGACAATTACAAGAGGATATTCATCCTTCTGTACGTGGACCAGTACAAGGACAAGAAGGACGGAGCGAATCGCGTCTTCTGCTCGAAGGAGACCTATGGCGTCACCACCTGGGCCATGAGCAAGAGCAAGTTCCTCGAATATCTTGACGGGGGGAACTTCGACTCCTGCTATACCAACGGCAACAAATACATGGACGATATCTTCGACACCGATACCGGGTTGACGGTCAAGCAGACTCTCCGCAACAATGCCGTGGCCGTCACTACCAGCCAGTATTTCCATCTGGGGGCTACGCCGGTCCAGATCCGCACCAGCGGCTATGCCCGTTTCTGCGATACGGAGATAGATCCCGCCATCCTCGGCGATCCCGATGCCAGGGACGGCGCCTTGATAGATGTTACAGGCATCCTTACCATTTACAACGGAGCTGCGCAGTTCACCCTTGTGGACGACCCGTCGATATCTGTAGTGAAACATTGATAATTAATATGAAATTGAACAAATCTTTGACCGGGCTTTTCTGCCTGGCAGTCATTCTGGCAATGGCATCCTGTACTCCCAAACGCGTGAACCCCTTCCTTGAGGATTGGGACACCCCTTACGGCATCCCGCCGTTCGACAAGATCGAATACGCCGACTATGTTCCGGCTTTCAAGGCCGGTATCGAGCAGCAACAGAAAGAGATCGAAGCTATCATCGCCAACCCCGACGCTCCTACCTTCGACAACGTGATCGGTGCGATGGAGCTGTCCGGCAGCATCCTCAGCAAGGTGCAGGGTGTGTTCTACAACGTCAGCGAGACGGAGAACTGTCCCGAGCTGATGGCCATCGAGGAGGAGATCACTCCCCTCGTTTCGGAGCACAGCGACAACATCTATATGAACAAGGACCTCTACAAGAAGGTCGCAGCCGTGTACAATGCCGACCAGAGCGGGCTCACCCGTGAGCAGCAGATGGTCTTGAAGAAAACTTTCGAGGCATTCGAGCGCAACGGTATCGGCCTCGACGAGGCCAAGCAGGCGAGGCTGCGCGAGATCAACACCGAGATGTCGGCCAAGACCAACAAGATCGGCAACAACAATCTCGCCGAGAACAATGCCTTCAAGGAGCGTTTCGGCATCTCCGTCTCGGCATATCCGACGGCGATGACCACCACCGAGGACCGCTCGCTTCGTGAGGAGATGTTCAAAGCCTACTCGTCCCGCGGACACAACGGCAATGAGAACGACAACCGCCAGCTTGTCCTCGACGTGATGCGCCTTCGCATCGAGAAGGCCAAGCTGATGGGTTACGACAATCCTGCAGAGTTCATCCTCGAGCCGAAGATGGCCCACGATCCCGAGACCGTGGACGAGTTCCTCGACGGCATAATGAAGGCCTCCGTGGCCAAGGCAAAGGAAGAGGTCGCCGAGATGCAGAAGGTGATGGACCAGGACATCAAGGCCGGTCTGCTCCCTGCCGGGACCAAGATCAAGCCCTGGGACTGGTGGTACTATGCCGAGAAGGTCCGCAAGGCGAAATATGATCTCGACGAGGACCTGACCAAACCCTATTTCGAGATGAAGAACGTCCAGAAGGGCGTCTTCGAGGCCGCCCACACGCTGTACGGTGTGAATTTCGAGCGTCTCGAGGGAGTCAAGCTCTACAACGACGCCGCCGAGGCCTGGAAACTCACCGATGCCGACGGCTCGCTGCTTGGCATCTTCTTCTGCGACTACTTCCCTCGTTCGACCAAGCGCAGCGGCGCGTGGATGAATAACTTCCGCGACCAGTATTTCGATGCCGACGGCAAGGAAGTCCGCCCGATCATCGTCAACGTCTGCAATTTCTCGGCTCCTGCCGAGGACGGTACTGCATTGCTGACCGTGGATGAGGTCGAGACTGCTTTCCACGAGTTCGGCCACGCTCTGCACGGATTCCTGACCAAGTGCCATTATCCTTCGGTGAGCGGCACTTCCGTTGCCCGCGATTTCGTGGAGACCTTCTCGCAGTTCAATGAGAACTGGGCTTTCCAGCCCGAGCTTCTCGCCAAGTATGCCGTCCATTATCAGACCGGCGAGGTCATCCCCCAGGAACTGGTGGACAAAATCGAGGCTGCTTCCAAGTTCAACCAGGGATTCATGACCACTGAGCTTTGCGCCGCGTCGATCCTTGACATGAAGTGGCACGAGCTCTCCAGCATCGACGGCATCGACATCGACGAGTTCGAGGCCAAGGTCTGCAAAGAGATGGGGCTGATCGACGAGATCATCCCGCGCTACCGTACGACCTATTTCAATCACATCTTCTCCAGCGGCTATAGTGCCGGTTACTACGGCTACCTGTGGTCCGAGGTTCTGGACAAGGATGCCTTCTCGTTCTTCGAGAAGAGCCCTAAGGGTGTCTGGGATCTCGACCTGGCGAAGAAGTTCCGCCAGACCTTCCTGGAGCGCGGCGGCAGCGAGGAGCCGATGGTGCTCTACGAGCTCTTCGCCGGTCGCCAGCCCGACTCCGAGGCCTTCCTCATCGGCCGCGGCCTGAAGTAGCGCCCGTTTAGCATCGAAAAAAGCACAAATCGCGTTGATTTGTGCTTTTTTTGTCGGTAATTCCTTGAAACAAGCACAAACTGACCGGTTTTGTGCTTGTTTTTAGGCTATTGGCCTCTCTGGAGGGGCTTGCCCATAGCGGAGGCGTCTTTGGTGTTGTCTTCGTTGAGGTTGAAGACCATGTAGTCGGGGGCGTCCGGGGTCCAGGCTTTCCAACCTTCGCCGGGATCGCCCGTCTTGACGAAGTTCGACCAACAGCTGATGACGTGCTCCGCGAGATCCCAGTCAGCCTGGGTGAACGGGCGGTCGCTGCGGTCGAGCGACTTGAACATGAACCACAGTTCGGAAGAGTGGAAGGCGCCCTTCATGTCGTGCGAACCGGCCTCGTCGTCCGGCAGGGCGTGGGCGAACTGGTAGCCATAGGCCGGCTTGCCGGCGGCGTACCGCAGTTCGCAGAACTTGTCGACTGCCGGGCCGTTGGAACCCATGTCGTCACGGGTGAAACCGATCATATAGGGGATGTCCTTGATGCGTCCGCCAAGAGCGGCGGCATCGAAACTCTCTACGGAGACGTAGCCGTCTTCAACCGGCCTGGTCGCAAGCTGGAGGCGCTCGCCGGTCTCGGCAGTGTAGCGGGCTGAAAGCCCGAACACCTCGTCCGTCGAGGCTGCGCGCATCTTCTCCAGGGTGTCATAGCCTGCCCAGTCGAAGAGGGTTTTCCAGGCGTTGCCGAGCATCTCCATCTGGTTGACCTGCGGAGCGTTGGCAGCGCGCTCGTTGACTCCGCCGCCGCTCTGGATGATGGCCTTGCTGATGAGACCGTCGGTCAGCGGCGAGCTGACCAGCGTCTTCACGCTTCCGGCGCCGGCGCTTTGGCCGAGGATGGTGATGTTGTCAGGGTCACCGCCGAACTGGGCGATATTGTTGTGCACCCACTTTAGCGCAGCTATCTGGTCAAGGATACCGTAGTTGCCAGATACTCCGTGGGGGCTCTCTGCGGAGAGAAGGGGATGGGTCATGAATCCGAAAATCCCGAGGCGGTAGTTGATGGTGACCAACACCACTCCTTTCTCTGCCCATACCTTGCCGTCGAATTCGGGTTCATAGCCCCAGCCTCCGGTGTAGGCGCCTCCGTGGATCCATAGTGCCACGGGCAGTTTCTTCTGCGGTTTCCCCGCAGCTTTGGTCCAGATGTTCAAGTACAGGCAATCCTCGCTGAACGGCGGATCCTGCCAGTAGAACTCGCTGGTCCAAGGGTTGGACGAGTCGTGCGGGGCCTGCATGGCGCCGTCGCCGTAGGTGTCGGCGACCTTAACGCCCTCCCAGGGCA
>JAEEGL015621697.1_pt1 | contig 12873 bp, 8 predicted proteins | sample 9134231 | NCBI WGS metagenome assembly JAEEGL01 (sample SAMN16246548, study PRJNA631951) | gut metagenome | biome: gut microbiome; feature: rumen; material: fiber-attached | host: Bos | place: Iran: Karaj | collected 2018-10
AATATTATATGTAGAAAATAAATGTCAGGTGGTGTTTATATGCTAAAAGGTAAGCCTTTTGTTAAATGGGCTGGTGGTAAAAGATCAATTATTGATAAATTGATTAAACTAGTCCCAGAAGACTATAAAACATATTATGAACCTTTTGTAGGTGGAGGAGCATTATTGTTTGAACTTCAACCTAAAAAGGCTGTTATAAATGATTATAATAGTGAACTTATGAATGTTTTTGAATGTATTAAGGATGAAGACAAATTCTCTAACATGTGTAATGAGCTTAATAAACATGAAACAAATCATTCAGAAGAGTACTATTATAAAATAAGAGATTTAGATAGAAATAAAACTAAGTTTAATAAACTTGCTGATTATAAAAGAGCTGCTAGAACTATCTATCTAAATAAAGCTTGTTTTAACGGATTATATAGAGTTAATAGTAAGAACGAATTTAATGTACCATTTGGAAAGAAGAATAAAGTCAATACATATGATGGACCTAATCTTGGCATAATCCATTGTTTATTAAATTTTAATGATATTAAATTACAATCTATTGATTTTGAAGAATCTGTTAAAACAGCTAAAAAAGGAGATTTCATTTATTTTGATCCTCCATATGATAGTGATACAACCACTTTTAATAGTTATACTGAGAATGGTTTCGGTAAAGACGAACAAAAGAGGTTATCAGAAGTATTTAAAGACCTAGATAAAAGAGGTTGCTATGTAATGCTATCAAATTACAATACAAAGTTAATTAAAGAGCTATATGAGGGATATAACTTCCATCACATAACTGCACAAAGAAATATTGGTGCAAGTGCTAAAAATAGGGGAACAGTAGAGGAAGTTATAATAACGAACTATTAGAAAAGAGGTGCATTTTATGAAGAAATATTATTATGAAAATGGCGATTTTAAATTACTTCATGGAGATGCACTTATATTATTGAAAAAAATGCCAGAAAATAGTGTAGATATGATATTTGCCGATCCTCCATATTTCTTATCTAGCGATGGTATTACTTGTAGCGGTGGAAAGATGGTATCAGTCAATAAAGGCGACTGGGATAAAAAGATAAGCATTGAAGAAAAACATAAGTTTAATCGTAAATGGATTAAATTATGCTACAAAGTATTAAAAGATAATGGAACTATTTGGATTAGTGGAACTCTACATAATATTTATTCAATTGGTATGGCGTTAGAACAAGAAGGTTTTAAAATCATAAACAATATTACGTGGAAAAAACTAAACCCTCCTCCAAATATTAGTTGTAGATATTTTGTTCATTCAACAGAAACAATACTATGGGCTAAAAAAGATATTAAAAGAGTAAGACATAAATTTAATTATGATTTAATGAGAAAGATGAATGGTAATAAACAAGCTAAAGATGTATGGGAAACATCTTTAACTAAACCATCAGAGAAAAAGTGTGGGAAACATCCAACACAAAAACCGGTTGCTATTCTTGAAAAATTAATATTAGCTTCTACTGATGAAGGAGATTTAATCTTAGATCCATTTAATGGCAGCGGAACAACAGGTATAGTTGCGCATCGGTTAAAAAGAAAATATATAGGTATAGAATTAGAGAAGAAATATCTAGATTTAACAATAAACAGGTTAAAAAAAGAAGACGAATGTTAATCGTCTTTTTTTAATCCAATTGATTCAAAATTAATTTCGTTAAAATAATAATTACAATCTACATCTTTTATATATTTTAGTACATCTTTATATTGTGGATGTTTAAACCAATCATTGAAAATATAAAAGAATCTTACTTTAATACCTAACGGTGTAAACAATTTTTGATATTCTTTTTTCTTGAAATCGCAATTAGGCAATTTTTCATCTACTGAACCAGATGTTTGTTGATATTTCTTTTCTATAATGTAAACTGTTTTGTTTTTAAAATTTAAAAATGCTTCATCGGGTTTCCATTTTTTACTATTGTATTTTTTATAATCTATCTTTTCTTTTTTTAAAAAGTTTTTATATAGATTATTTTGTGGTATTGATAGACCAATTAAATTATTATTCTTATCATATACTTCACAATCTTTAATGTCATATCCAGCCTTTATTAGTACATCATCCAAAGATGTATCTCTTTCAAATTTTAATCCAGTTGAATTAGTTTTTGCTCCCCCTCCATATATATTATGTTTTCTTGTCATATTCACACCTCATTTTAATTATAACATAATTTTTATAGTCAATATATGTTATAATTGAGATAAGGTGAATATGGTATGAACAGTTATATTTATAAGATAAAAAAGGATATTACAGGAAGAACTTTTTTAAAGCTAAAAAACAATAATAATTTGATGAAGAATGATGTTATATATTTTTGCGATAATGAAGAAAAAGTGAAGTCAAGATGGGTTGTTAGTTATACAAAAGATAATATAATATCATTAAAGAAAGAACCTTTTTCTTCTGTTAATGTTTCTTTTTCAAGAGTGTTTTCAAATAAATACAATGATAAAATTTGCAAAATATCAGATGACGATGCTAAAAGTATTTCTAATTATTTTATACATTCTTCAAGTATTTATCCGTGTTATGATTATGAATCAAATGACGAACTTGTGAATAATATACTTGATAAAGTAAGACATGATGATTTTGAAATAGAATTATTTGCTGATATATATACTGATAATACTAACGTAAATTTTTTACACTGTTTTAAAGATAAATATAATTTAATTATTTCAAAACACAAAGGAATTATTGTTTTTAAAACAGTAAAATATGAACAATTAAAAAATAATAATTTTTTTGAAGAGTTTCTAAATGATCTTGGCTCAAAGGATAATATATTAAATTCACTTTTGGGTTCTTCATTATTAACAGATGATGGTGAAACTCTAAATATTCCATATATAAGATTTTATGTATCGGAAAACAATCTTGATGATAGCTTTTATGTATCAATGAATAAATCTATTAAAGAGAATGGGATAAATAGTGTTTCTATGATAAAAATGGATGATTTATTTAATTACATATCCGAGAGAACAGATGAAATAGTAATTGATGAAAGTAAACATTTTGGGGTTATGCAAATGTTGATGCCACAATATATAACTTCAAGATCAGTAAATGTATCAAAAGGAGAATTGAAGTTTGTAGATGATGATTGTTATGAACTAGACGAAAATCAAAAAGTAATTTTAGAATCGTTGAATGAGAGAACATATATTAAAGCATCAGCTGGCGCTGGAAAAACAATTTTATTACTTTCAAAAGCATATAGCATGGCGACAAATAATCCAGATAAAAAATTTCTGATAATTTGTTATAATAACAAGTTATCAGAAGATATATCTAGATTAGCAGCAAATACCGGTAAATTAAGAACAAATTTGAAAATATATACATTAGACAAATTTATTGAGGAAGAAAGAATTTCTTTGTTTGAAAGCAAAGATGATAATGAAAAATTTAAAATACGAAAGAAGCAATTTGTTGAGGCTGTCGATAGCGGACGCTATAAAAATAAATTTGGTGGTATTTTTGTTGATGAAATGCAACAGTTAAATGACGAATGGAAACTTGCGTTATTAAATTGTTGTGATGAAAATCACTATATGATAATGGCTGGTGATTATTTTCAAAAAATTCGACATGAAGATGATGATGAAGAAACTGATGCAGATTTAATAGATGATGATGAACAGGAAAATAAATATATGCTTGGAAATTATTCATTTAAACAAATGATTTTAGATATAAACTATAGAAATACAAAAGAAATATCTTCCGTCATTAATAAATTGGTTAAACAAATTGATTTTTATAGAGAAAAGCTTGAAATACCTACAAAAAAAGAAGAAAAATCGATTGTGTATGGAAAAGCACTAAAAAGCAGTGAAATAAAGCCTAAATATGTAACTGTTGATTCAAAGGATCTTGAAGCAAAATGTATTCTTGAAAATGTTAAGTATTTAATAAAAACTAAAGGATACATTCAAAAGGATATATTACTTCTTTCTCCGTTTGGAACAACTGATAAATGGAGTTGGTTATATCACTTGAAAGAAGAGTTTATTAGTCAAGGATTACAAGTGTGTGAATTTTCAAAAAACAATTTATCAAGCGAAGGAGTTAGATTAGGAACAATAGGTAAGGCTATCGGACTAGACTTTAAAGCAGTAATAATATTCGGATTAGATCAACTTTTAAAAGCTAGAGACGAAAGCAATTTTGTATTTTATAATTTAGACGAATTAATTGATCAAGATGTCACTACAAAGACAATTTTTATAAAATATTTAAAAAATCTTTATGTGGCATGTTCTCGTGCAAGAGAAACACTAATTGTTGTAGACAATATCAAACACAAGAATTTAATATCTGATTTTATAAAAATAGTAGGTGAAGATAATGAATAAAAAACAACGACAATATCAAGAATTTTGTGGTTATTTAAAAGATGAGTATCTTGGTAAACTTAGAGGCGAAGGAAAAGATAACGAATTTATTTATAATCAACGTCCAACTGAAAAGCTAATGATAGGGATATTAGATTCTGGGATACAGAACGAAGAAAGTCGTAGATATACAAGTATGCCGATGGTTAAAATTCAATTTTTCTTGAAAAAAGAAGCGAAAGGTATATTAAGGTTGTCTGTCAGTGGCAACTTATATTATAACGTTATTCCTTCTTATGAAGATGAAATAAGAATTAGAAAGGAAGAATATGACAATTTAAATCAAGGAAATCACGAAGAAGAATTGGATCAAAGTGAGAGAGAAATTTTTGATAGAGAAAGAATATATCAAAAATACGAACGAGTTAAAATTGAAGATTACTTGAATAATATAGATATTGATATTTCAAATTTACATGATGGACAAATAATTGATATCTCAAATGAAATTAATAATAGAATTTCAAAAATAGATTTGACTAGAGCTGTTTTTTATTCATCAAGAGAAATGAATGAGCAAAACGTATTGTCAGATGAAGAGCACTATAACAAGTATATAGAAAAGCATTTTGGTGATAGTGATTCTCAGATTTTTAAAGCTAATATAAACTGGATGTTTGATTGCAAAGTTGAAATATCAAAAATAAATGAATATCTTTATTCAGTTACTTTAATATTTAAGAATATTACAGAAAAACCACAAGATTTTACTCCAATAATGGAAAAACAATTTGAAGATTTAAAGTATTCTATACCATTATTTAATGTTGGCTTAAAGTTAGAAGCGCTTAACGGTCTAATATTTGAAGAGACTGATCTTGAAGCCTTTAAAGAATCATATAAAGTAAACTCTAAGATTCAATGTAAGGGTGAATGGATTTCGGCAAGTTGTGAAAACAATGTAATATATACTGATAATGCTCCAACATATATTCAGCATAGACTTATTACTAAAGATGAGTTTAATGATTATATAACTTTTAAAGCCTTACAGGATGATCCGATAGGTAATTTAAAAACAATTTTATCTGGGATGAATAATTATTATTCCGAAATTGAAAAGATCAATGCTAAAGACAATGATTATATAAATGATCTTGATGCATTTAAACGTGAATTAAAACGTTTTGAAAAGGGAATTCGACTTTTGGATGATGAAGATTTTTCACCTATTAAAAAAGCATTTATATGTATGAATAAAGCTTTTGAGAATCCTGAATATAATAGTTGGAGGCTTTTTCAAATAGTATTTATTGTTTCAATGATTTCGGACATTGTGTATAACGAAAATAAAGATGTGTTAGAATCAGAACCTTATAATCATAAAGATTATAATATAGTTGAAACTATTTTCTTCCCAACAGGAGGCGGTAAAACTGAAGCGTTTTTAGGTACAACTGTATTATCAATGTTTTATGATAGATTTATTGGAAAAAACTATGGAGTTAATACTATTATAAAATATCCTCTTAGATTATTATCTGTTCAACAGCTGGAGAGAACTTTAGAAGTAATAGAACGTGCAAATGATGTGTTAAAATCGAACGAAGAACTTAAAAATTCTGAAATATTTACATTAGGTTATTTTGTTGGTTCAAGTAATACTCCAAATGAAGTATTAGAAGAAGATATAGAAGATTACGAGCATAATGAAAGGTATATTTTAATTGATAAATGCAGTAAATGTAAAAGTAACGATATAGATGTAATATATGAACGTAATACTAAAACTTTCAGACATATTTGTAAGAATTGTGACCACGTATTACCGTTATACATAGTTGATGATGATATATATAGATTTTTACCAACAGTATTAATTAGTACCGTAGATAAACTTGCTTCAGTAGCATTAAAAGATGAATTTAGAAATATAATGGGTGGCTCTCATTTTAGATGTAGCAAGCATGGATTTACTTGTAGTAAAAAATGCAAGTGTAATATTAATGATCAAGTAGAAGATGTTTATCATACGCAAAAAGCTTCATTAGCTCCAACGTTATTTATACAAGATGAAGTCCATTTGTTAAAAGAGAGTTTAGGAGTTTTTTCATCACATTATGAGTCGTTTATTTCATATTATATTTCTGAATTGTTAGATGAAAAACATCGAAAAAAGATAAAGAACATCGGAGCTACAGCAACAATTAGTGGAGCCGATGAGTTGATTAAAGAATTGTATTCAGGCAAACAGTGTCGAATTTTCCCATCTCCAAGCACTTATTCGGATGGAAGAAACTTCTATTCTGAAATTGATTATGAAGATATATCTAGATATATTATTGGATTTGCTCCTTTTGGTGATTCGATCAATGCAAGAATAGAATATGCTGTATCAACATATAGGTTATTACTATATGATATGTATATTAATCCAGAAAAGTATTCAGATATTATCTCAAAATTAGAAATGAGCGTTGATCAATTCAAAGAAATGATATTTTATTATTGGACCACAATAGTTTACTTCAGATCAAAGAATGATAACAACAAATTAAGGAGTACATTCGAACAACAAGGAAATGATGGAAGATTGGCAAATCTTGAAAAGGCAAAATATAATATAGTTAGAATGACAGGAGATGAAGACTTTTCTGAAATAAAAGAAAGTTTAAATAATATGTCAATTGAAAGAGATAAGACGATAGCAAATAACCTTGTTCTTGCTACAAGTACAATTTCTCATGGCGTTGATTCTAAAGATTTTAATAACATATTTTTCTATGGTATACCTAGTAATACTGCTGAATATATTCAATCATATTCTCGTGTTGGAAGAACTTATACAGGTTTAGTTATAGATATAATTAGGCTAGCTAGGAATCGTGACGTTTCTTTCCTTAAATATTTTAATATGATGCATCAGTATAAGGATTATTTGATTGATGAGAATAGAATTAATTCAAAATCTGTAATGGCAATGTATCATACTTTACCAGGATTATTTTTATCTTTGTTTAAGCATTATTATTCAATTAGAGATAACAAGAATTATGATAGTATTGGTAGTGTTTATGAGTTCTTTTACAGCGGTGATAATCCAAATCCGGTAAATACAACTGATTTTTGCGAAAAAATGTGTGCGATTTATGGATGCAAAATTGAAGAAACGAATAGCATTTTAATGGATTTTTCTCAAAACCTTCAAAAAGCTATCATTGATTTAATAAAAAATATAAAAAGTGGTATTGAACAAAAATATACAAAGAATAGACCTTTGAAAATGATTATTGATAAACTAACAACTAATAATAATAGAGTAATGTCTAGTTTAAGAGATGTCGATACTACATATAATATTACATTAAAGATAGAAGGTGAAAAAGATGAGGAGAAGTGAAAGTCAATCATTATATAGTGCATTACCAGGGGCATATATTAACTATTCTAGTAGTTCATCCGATGGATTTGCTTTCAAACAATTTGATAGAAAAGTTATAAAAATAGATCATTGGGAAATTAAAAGAATTGACGAGTCAGATATTTTTTATCCGAAAATTGTGAGTCAGATCAAGCCTGATTTAAAAGAATTTTTAAGTTCTGAAAAAGATAATATTGATTTAGATACTCCTTTAAGAAACTTTTTTAATGAAAAGCAAGAAAGAAAAGTATGTTTTTGTGAAGCGAATATAGATTCAAAAAATCAAATATATGGACATTTAAATCCAAAAATGTTTTATTGTCCTAAGTGTGGAAAAATTAAAAATCTAAAAAAAGATTCAGATATAAAAGAAATGGTTTGTAATTGTACCGGTGAAAAAAAATATATGAATCAGTATAATCGTGTATGGGTATGTTCTTGTGGTGCATCATATCCATTGGAGGTAGATGAGACTAAATATCGTTATTTTGCATATTTACAAGATGGATTTTTAAATAGAAATAACAAAAAAGAGTTTTTACCATCTAAGATTTGCCCTAGTTGCGGTTCGGTATGTAGATTAATAAACTCTACTGATCCAAAATGTTTTTATCCTAGAACAATAACATCTGTAAAACTAACTGAAAATAGTGAAGCAAAACTTTGTGTTTCACAGCAAGGACGTGATCTGATACTAGATCGTCAATTAGGTGTTATTTCTAGCACTGAATTTAAAGATAAAGCTAATAAAATTCTTAATAATAATAATGCAAATGCATTGCAAGGTAATTCGGCTTTAGATGCTTTTTTATATCCATTTAAATCAGCCGTCGAAATACCAAAAGAAAAATATAATGTTTCTGAAGAAGTTGTATATAAGATTTTGGAATATAATACCATAAAAGAAAAAATCGAATATCACAATCAATTACAATATGCAATAGAACAGGCTATTGCTTCAGATGAAATTGTTTCTGAAGAAGAAATAACAAATTTATTAAAGAAGTTAGGAATTACAAATATTTCTTCTGTAGGGGGTATTGAGATAATTAATACCGCGTATGGTTATACTAGAAGATTTCAATCAATTGATGAAGTTACTAATGAAAAAGATAAGTTTAAATTATGTGCCTTTCCTACATTTAACGAGATGGGGATACCATCATTTTATAATGTAAGAACATTAACTGAAGGAATTCTGATAGATATTGATAAAAGTAGATTATATAATTACATAAAGGAAAAATATTCAAGAACTAAACAATTTTATTTTAAAGATATTGCTGGTTCTGATTTAGAACTTTGGTTTATGGATAGTAATAATATTGATTTATCATTAATTAAAAAATTTGAAGAGATTGATTCAACCACAGGGACAGTAGCGTCTTTTTATACAAAAGATATTTATTCTTTATTACACACTATTTCACACATGATGATTAATACTATTAGCAAGTTTTGTGGGATTGATAAAAGCTCATTAAGTGAAATGATCTTCATAAATACAGCATCTATATTTATATATTCGCAATCAAATCAAGGAGCGGTGTTAGGTGCGCTTACTGATATGTATGCTAAAGATCTATATAAAGTGTTAAAAAATGTTTATGAAGATAACAAACTATGTATATTTGATCCGTTATGTATGACAACAAGTAACGGAAGTTGTTGTGCATGTTCTTTTTTAGATGAAGTTGCTTGTGAACATTTCAATAAAGATTTAAGTAGAAAATATCTTTTTGGTTATGGTAAACCTGGCGAAAAGGATTATGTTAAAAACTTTTGGGGAGGCGATGAATAATGGCAATAATGCATCCAAAAGCAGTCTGGAGTTTTAATTCTAATTCAGAAAGAATTATGTATAACGCATTAAAAGAACAGCTTCCTGATTCATATGAAGTTTTTTATTCGGTAGTATGGTATGATTCAGATAATGGGAAAAGAGTTAATTCTGAGTCTGATTTTATCGTTATGGATCAAAATAAAGGATTTCTGTGTATTGAAGTAAAAGGTGGAATAGAATACAAGAGAGAAAACGATAAGTATATCGTTATGAATGCTGACGGAGAAAGAATAGTTAAAAATATTTCTGCTTTTGAACAAGCAGAAAAAAGTATGAGATATTTTAAAAAATGTTATGAAGATACATATAACATTGAATATAAAGGTGTTTATGGATTCATGGCAGCATTTCCAAATTATTCCATGAAAGATAAAGTACAGGAGAGATTCTATCAAGTGCCAGAAGTAACTATTGATATTAATGATCTTGATAATCTATTAACGTGTATTAGAACTGCATTTGTATATTGGAGTAGAAACAATAATACTTTATCTAATTTATTTGTCGAACAATCAAGAAAAAATCTTGTTGATTTATTGAAAAGAACATATGCAATAGAAGCTTCCAAAGGAGCATTAATCGATTATAAGAATAAAGAGTTAGAAAAAATTAATGACGTTCAACAAAATATAATCATGTTATTGCAAAATTATAAGTCATTCGCAATGAAAGGTGCAGCAGGAACAGGAAAATCTTGGATTGCATATCAAATGGCTTTGAAAAGCTCAATTCTAGAAAATAGAAAGACATTATTGATAAATAAAAGTAAGCTTTTATGTGATTATTTCATTAATCAGCATGATTTGAATGGGGTATCTAATCTTGAAGTACTATCCCTCAATGAATTAATGAGCAAATTGAATATTACTGATTTAGAAAATTATAAAGTTTCTGATGATAAAAAATATGGAGTAATAATAGTAGATGAAGCTCAAGATTTTAATGAAACAGAAGCATTTTTCGTTAGAGATATGCTTATTAATGATGCTTCTTCCCAATTCTATGTTTTCTATGATGATGAACAAAATATATTTGATAATAATTTAGATGCAACTTTAAATAAATTTATGATTGATTCAAAGCCGTTTGTTCTTACTGAAAATCTGCGAAATACTAAAAACATTTATGAATGGGCAAAAGAGAGAACAAGCCTTGGAGAAGCAACATTCTCCAATCAAATTGATGGACCTGATCCTACAATTAAATCTTTTAGAACAATAAATCAAATATCAAAACATTTGAATGTTGTCATAAACAGCTTGATAAACAAAGATGATGTTCCACAATGGTTCATAAATATTGTTGTAGATGATGATTTGTATGAAGAATTGCTTAATAGTGGATTAGAATTCGAAATAAAAAATGAATTATCAAAAACAAACGAAAAATATATAGGAATTTATTCAGTGAGCCAATATAAAGGACTAGAATCAAATGTAATCTTTTATATTCATAGGAAAAATACAAATTATAACTTCAAATATGTAGGTTTAACTAGAGCTAGATTTTTCCTATATGATGTAGAATTAATTGATGATTAATTTTAACACTTCTTTTGAAGTGTTTTTCTTTGTAATGAAATAAATTATTGATATAATATAATTGGTGATAATAGTGGAAAAGAATAATGAGTATGTTTATCCTAAAATAGACGATTATATAAAAGATAAAAATGTCATTAGTGCTTACAAGTCTTTTAATGATAGTCCATTTGTTTCAATGAATGAAAATGGGAAAATAAAATGTGTTTCGTTAAAAACATTTCCAAATATACTTTTATATGGAATTAATGAAGATGAAAGAAAAGAGTTTATTAAAAATATTCTTTTCAATATTATGCTTAAATCTAGCCCAATTGAATGTAAATTTATTATAGTTCATGAATATTTAGAATATTCAGAACTAAAACCAACCCCGCATAGTCTTAATTATTCGAATTTTAGAGGCGATTCCTTGAATTCTATTATTGCTGCTTACAAAATCATAAATGAAAGAAATGAAATGGGAATTAATAATATTGATAGTTATAATGAATATGCAAGAAAAAAAGATAAAGAAATACTCCCATACATTTGTCTTGTAATTGATAAGTTAGATAATATACTATTAAGTGAAAATAGAGAAGACGTCGATTCATATATTAGAGAAATAGCTCGATTAGGTAGAGCTGTCGGTGTATTTATTGTTTTATCTGTTGGAACACTAAATAATTCTGTTATTAGTGATGAGACAATATCATATTTTTCGACAAGAGTATCATTTAAGGCACATTCAAAGCTAGAATCAATGAAATTGCTAGATCATAAAGAAGCTGTTGAATTAAATAATAATGAATTTTATATCAATTCCGCTTTTAATGGCTTTGACGGATTATATTCTCTAATTGATATAGATAAAGAGGCTTATAATAATTTAATAAATTATGTAAGTTCTCAACCAAGACAAGAAGACATAAAAGTCGATATAGAAGAATCTGAGTCACAATCATCTAAGGATTCTTCGGATGAAGAATATGATGATCCACTATATAATGAAATAGTAGAATTCGTTGTTGAACAAGGTAAGGCATCTGCATCTTTATTACAAAGAAGATTTAGACTTGGATATAATAGAGCTGCACGCGTGATTGATTTACTTGAAGAACGAGGTGTTATAGGTCCAGCAGAAGGTAATAGTAAACCACGTGAAGTATTAATAAAAAAAGAAAATGATACTAATATAGATGATCAAGAATTAATTGAAAGTAATAATTATCAAAACAATGATAATAATATAGAAACAAATAATTACAAATCATATAATGGAGTTCAAAAACAGAGAAATAGAGATAGTAATAGAGCATTATTTGAAATGATTATGGGGCTAATAATGTTTGGAATTGTTTTATATGCTCTAGTAATAGCTATATCACACTAAAGGAGCTTAATGCTTCTTTTCTTATGTAATTATTTACTATCTAACTATTACCATAATTAATGTAATTACGAAGATATATAGGACTAACTAATTAAGATGATCTGAGTTTAATTAATAATTAAAAAAAATACTATTCACTATCTAACTATTATCATAATTAATATAATTACGAAGATATATAAGACTAAGTAATTAAGATAATCTAAGTTTAATTAATAATTAAAAAAAATATTATTCACTATCTAACTATTATCATAATCAATATAATTACGAAGATATATAAGACTAAGTAATTAAGATA
>JAEEGL016867761.1_pt1 | contig 12873 bp, 11 predicted proteins | sample 9134231 | NCBI WGS metagenome assembly JAEEGL01 (sample SAMN16246548, study PRJNA631951) | gut metagenome | biome: gut microbiome; feature: rumen; material: fiber-attached | host: Bos | place: Iran: Karaj | collected 2018-10
CAACGGACAGTTCTATATTTACTCCAACGTCAACGGCAAGGGTTTGCAGTGTTACACGAGCAAGGATATTCATGGCCCGTGGAAGCACCACAACATGAAGGGGCGCATCTACGACCTGAGTGTTCTCTTCGATGATGACGGGAAGATATATGCCATTCATGGTTACGGTGAGGTGAAATGCACCGAGCTGAAAGCCGACATGAGCGGTCCCATAGATGAAACCGAGCGGGTGATAATTCCCGAAGGCAGCTCAGTGGGCGAAGGTCACCACATGTACAAAATCAATGGCATGTACTACCTCATTTCCACTGACTACCGCCCCAATGGGCGAACCCTCTGTTCGCGTTCGAAGAGCATTTGGGGCCCCTACGAGACCTGCGTGATTACTGCCGACGAAACCTTCGGCTATCATGCCGCCTCACTCACGCAAGTGCCAGAGGGCGAGCAGTATCGCATTGGTCATGATGGCACCAAGTTTGGCATTCCAGAGGTTGACAAAGACGCTACGGCTTGCACCAATATTCACCAGGGTGGTATTGTTCAGACCCAGAAGGGCGACTGGTATGCTCTGTTGATGATGGACTTTCATTCTATTGGACGCACCGTGACGCTGGCTCCCATCACATGGAAAGACGGATGGCCCATGCTGGGGTTGGAGGGCAACCTGGGACGTGCGCCTCGCACATGGTTCAAGCCTGAGATTGAGAAACGGGGTGGAGAGGCCGAAACGAAGGCGTTTCAGCCCCATGCTCCTTACGAACGAAACGAGAATTTCAACGGAAAGGTTCTAGGCCGTGTGTGGCAGTGGAATCATAATCCCGACGACACTAAATGGAGCCTGACTGCAGGCCGCCTGCGCCTGAAGACAATGCCCGCCGAGCAGCTGATGTGGGCACGAAACACTCTTACCCAACGTGCCATTGGTCCCACTTCGGTGACTACAGTCGAGCTCTACACCCAGGGGTTGAAAGATGGCGATGTGGCCGGCTTGGGCAACATCAATGTGCCTTGCTCATGGATTGGCATTGTGAAGGAAGGCAAGGCGCTGACGCTCCGCTGGTTTGAGCAGGCCACCAACGATACCATTAATGTGCCTGTTTCGTCTAGTGAAATGGGGAATAAGATTTGGCTGCGCATGGAAGGCGATTTCGACCACGACCGTGCCACCTATTGTTATTCGTTCGATGGCAAGACGTTCAAGCCGCTTGGGCGCGAAATGAAACTTAGTTATCAGCTCATCTCCTTCCAAGGCTCACGAGTCTCACTTTTCGCCTTCAACAAAAACGGGAAAAATGGAGGCTATGCAGAATTCGACAATTTCTGCGTTGAAGAGCCCATGGCAGACCGAAGCCAAAACATTCCTTACGGCAAAACTTTCCGCATTATCAATGTGGCCACAGGGCTGCCCATGGTGGCTTTGGAGCATGGCTTAATCTATGATACCGAAGCCTCAAACCACTCGCCACAAACACGTTTCCGCCTGATTGACCGCGGACAGGGCAAGGTGGCACTTCAATGCGAGGATGGCCGATACGTGTTTGTGTCGGGTTACGGATTGCCTGGCGACGTGCGTCTCACCAAAGACGAGTCGCTGGCAGAAGAATTTTTGTGGCAAGACTATCTGAACCGCGAGTTTATGCTGATGTCTATGCGCACTCATCGGTACATAGGCAAGAGTCCCACAACGGGAAGTCCCTATTCTATGGATTTCACAGGAGCTGATCCTGCCCGTCGGAACGGGGCTGTGCTTCGCTGGGAGGAGTAGGCGGAAAGAGTCCGTAGAGATTAGCGTCTATCATGTCGGTGACAGTTTGAAAATCGTGAGGATTGCTCTCGAATTTCACATTGTCACCGTCAACTATTATCAGGTTGCCCTTGTAGCCGCCAATCCATTCCTCGTAGCGTTTGTTCAGGCCTTCCAGATAGTCTAGTCTGATGGTCTGTTCGTATTCGCGGCCGCGCTTCTGAATCTGTGCCACAATGTTTGGAATGCTTGAACGGATATAGATGAGTAAGTCGGGCAATCTGACGAGTGACATCATCAGGTCGAACAGGTCGCGATAGTTGTTGAAGTCGCGGTCGCTCATCTTTCCTTGTCCGTGCAGGTTGGGGGCAAAGATACAGGCATCTTCAAAGATGGTGCGGTCCTGAATGATGTACTCTTTGCTTCTGGATATTTCAACCACTTCCTTAAAGCGTTTGTTGAGGAAATAAATTTGCAAATTAAACGACCAGCGCTCCATGTCCTCGTAGAAGTCTGCGAGGTAGGGATTGTTATCTACTGGCTCGAACCTGGGAGTCCAGCCATACCGTTTGGCAAGCATCTTGGTGAGTGTGGTCTTGCCGCATCCAATGTTTCCTGCTACTGCTATATGCATACGGTTGTTTCCTTTCTTATCTGTTGTTTTTATTGTTATTCGTTGGGGAAGAGTCCAAATAGCTGGGCATCTATTCTGTCAACAATACTGGCAAAGTCTTTCCGGTTGTTCAGGAAGTCGGTGTTGTCGGCGTCAACTACCATTACGCGCCCTTTGTATTTGTTGAAAATAAAGTCTTCGTAGCGTTTGTTCAGGTTTTCCAGATACTCCAGTTTGATGCTCTGCTCGTATTCGCGTCCGCGCTTCTGAATGTTACCCACCAAGTGCGACAGGCTGGCGCGAAGGTAAATCATCAGGTCGGGCAGCCGCACCACCTGCATCATCTGTTCAAATAGCTCCATGTAGGTACTGAAGTCGCGGTCGCTCATGTTTCCCATGGCCTTGTTGTTGGCAGCAAACACATAAACGCCCTCGAAGATAGAGCGGTCTTGCACGATGGTTTCCTTCGAGTTGGCTATTTCTATAAGGTCGCGGAATCGTTGTTTTAGGAAATAAACTTCCAGATTGAACGACCATCGCGCAATATCTTTGTAATAGTCGTCCAGATAAGGATTGAAATCTACAGCCTCGAACTGTGGTTTCCATCCGTAGTGTTTCACCAGCAAGTTGGTGAGCGTGGTTTTTCCACTGCCAATGTTTCCTGCTATGGCTATATGCATTTGATTTTTTTGTTTCTTTGTTGGTTGTTTTTCGTGGGTGGTTGTTTTCTGATGATGTTTTTGCAAAAGTACTACCTTTTTGCCGAAAAACGCTGGTAGAAGCACTAAAAAAAATTAATTTTCTTTTGGCTTTTTACTTGCTAAGTCGTACCTTTGCAGCTGAAAAATGATGATGACTGTCTGGGAGGCTCTATAGGGGCATGTCGGCAGCTTCTCATTTACTTATATAAATAGGTGTTTTAACTTTCGCCTGTTAGGAGTTTCCAGAAGTAAACTTCCTGCAAGCGAAGCTTGATAAACTTAAGTAGATATTAGTTTTAAGGTATGGGTGGCTTTTTTGGAACCATTTCCGTAAAGAATTGCGTCAGCGACTTGTTCTACGGCACCGACTACAACTCTCACCTCGGAACCAAGCGCGCAGGCCTGGTCACGTTTGACAAAGAGCATGGCTTCTGCCGTTCTATTCACAGTTTGGAACGCAATTACTTTCGTTCAAGGTTTGAAGATGAATTGGATAACTTTTACGGGTGCCAGGGCCTGGGTGTTATTAGCGACACCGACCCGCAGCCCATCATTGTTAATTCTCACCTGGGCCGTTACGCGGTGGTAACGGTGGCAAAAATCAACAATCTTCGTGAAATTGCTGACGACCTGATGAGCCTTCGCATGCACTTCAGCGAAATGTCGGCCAACAAAATCAATCAGACTGAGCTTGTGGCCCTGCTCATCAACATGGGCAACTCGTTTGTTGAAGGCATCAATTTGGTGTATAAGAAAATAGAAGGCTCGTGCTCGATGCTCATTCTTACCGAGGATGGCATCATTGCCGCACGCGATTTCCTTGGGCGCACCCCTATTGTTTTGGGAAAGAAAGAAGGAGCTTTTGCCGTCACTAGCGAGACCACCAGTTTTCCGAACCTTGATTATAAAGTGGTGCGCGACTTGGGACCCGGCGAGATTGTTCGTCTTCATGCCGACCGTATGGAGGTACTTCAGCAGCCCTTTAAGCGCAAGCAAATCTGCTCGTTCCTGTGGGTTTATTACGGTTTCCCCTCCAGCGACTACGAGGGCATTAATGTTGAGCATGTGCGCGAGGCTAATGGAAAAGCCATGGGACAGCAGGATGACGCAGAAATTGATTGTGTCTGCGGTATTCCCGACTCGGGCGTGGGCATGGCTCTGGGCTATGCCGAGGGAAAGCAAGTCCCCTACAAGCGCGCCGTGCTTAAATACACACCCACGTGGCCCCGCAGTTTCACTCCTGGCAGTCAGGACCGCCGCAGCCTTGTGGCCAAGATGAAGCTCATTCCCAATAATGCCATTCTCAAGGGACAGCGTGTGGCGTTTTGCGACGACTCCATTGTGCGCGGCACCCAGCTGCGCGACAATGTGCGCACCTTCTTCGAATATGGTGCCAAAGAGGTTCATTGCCGCATTTCGTGTCCGCCGTTGGTCTATGGATGCCCCTATATTGGGTTTACTTCGTCGAAGAGCGACCTTGAGCTCATCACGCGCCAAATCATCAAAGATTTTGAGGGCGACGACCATATCAACCTCGACAAGTATGCCACCACCGACTCGCCCGAATACACGCGCATGGTGAACGAGATTGCCCGCCGCTTAGGCCTCACTACGCTGAAATTTGCCAAGCTCGAGTCGCTTGTTGAGAGCATCGGACTGCCCAAGTGCGACATTTGTACTCACTGCTTCGACGGCTCCAGCTACTGTCATGAGCAAGACGGGCAGGAGTGGTTCTGATGAATGATAACTTTACTCAACTTTCGCTGGGTACATTTCTACCACAGATTACGCAGATGTCACAGATTTTGGGGCTGCGCACCAGCTATTGCTATTTCGCAGATTCTCTTTGGAATTTCTCAGATTTAGGCTGCATGCAGCAATCTGTGCAATCATAATAAATCGCAACTTGGCTGCTGGAATCGACAGAGAATCCATGAAATCTGAGTAATCTGTGGTCGTTTTTATATACGCGAAACTTAAATAACTTTAAACAATTAATAAAACTATGGAAAGATTAGTGATTAACTCATACGATGAGTTTGCTGCACGCTTGGGAGAAGAACTCGGTTGCTCTGAGTGGCTCGAAGTCAGTCAGGAGCGCATCAACCTGTTTGCCGATGCCACCCTCGACCATCAGTGGATACACGTTGATACTGAGCGCGCCGCTACCGAAAGCCCCTACAAGAGCACCATTGCTCACGGCTACCTGACACTGAGTCTGCTGCCCTACATGTGGGATCAGATTATTCAGGTGAACAACATCAAGATGCTTGTCAACTATGGCATGGACAAGATGCGTTTCGGCCAACCCGTCATCACTGGCAGCCGCATCCGCCTGGTCACCCGACTTCACAAGATTCAGAATCTGCGCGGCATCTGCAAGGCAGAGATTGACTTCAAAATAGAAATTGAAGGCCAGCGTAAGCCCGCGCTCGAGGGCATCGCCTCGTTCCTCTACTATTTTATTTGAGTGGGGAAACGTCTTTTCGGCTTTACTTACGAGCACATTCACACAAAACGAGGAACTATACCCAATCAGGTCAGTTCCTCGTTTTGTTTTTTGCGGATAGATTATCCTTCTTTTTCTTCCTCTTTCTCCTTGCCGTAGGTGTCCTGTTTCAGTTCTTCCACAAACTGGCTGATGCGGGCAAGTTCGCGCGGAATGCGTATATTCTGAGGGCAATGAGGCTGACACTGGCCGCACTGTATGCAGTGGTCGGCCTGGCGCAGTCGGGGCACGGTGCGGTCGAGCCCAATCAGATAGTTGCGCCGCTGCCGTCGGTAGTCAGGATCTTGAGCGTCTTGGGGCAGCAGTCCTTCGTTCTTACATTTGTTGTAGTGTACGAAGATGGCCGGAATGTCGATGCCGTAGGGGCACGGCATACAGTATTTGCAGTCGTTGCAGGGAATGTTCTGCAGTCCCACCAGCTTGCGGGCGATGTCGGCATGAAGAAACTCCTGCTCCTCGGCGGTGAGGGGCTGCAGGGGGCAGTAGGAGAGAAGATTGTCCTTGAGGTGCTCCATGAACGTCATTCCGCTCAATACGGTGAGCACTCCTTCAGGCGTTCCTGCATAGCGGAAAGCCCACGATGCGACACTCTTCTGCGGGTCGCGCTGTTTGAGCTCGCGCATGAGAAACTGTGGCAGATTGGCCAGTCGTCCGCCGAGCAGGGGCTCCATGATGACGGCGGGAATGCCCCGTTTTTGCAGTTCGGCATAGAGATAGCTGGCGTCGGTGTTGTCGCTGTTGATTTCGTTGGCGAAATCCCAGTCAAGGTAGTTAAGCTCAATCTGCACAAAGTCCCACTGATATTTGTCGTTCATGGAGAGCAGGTAGTTGAACACGTTGACATCGCCGTGATACGAGAATCCGAGGTTGCGGATACGTCCGGCCTTGCGCTCCTCTACAAGGTAGTCGAGCATGCCGTTGTTCACGTATCGTGCATTGAAGGCATCCATGCCTCCACCGCCGATGCTGTGAAGCAGGTAGTAGTCGATGTAATCCACTTGCAGCTCTTTCATGGAGTTGTGGTACATTTCGATAGAGGCCTCTCGCGTCTGCGTGTCGGGACTGAAGTTCGAAAGCTTTGTGGCCACGAAATATTTGTCGCGCGGGTAGCGATGGAGGGCAATGCCGGTGCAGCGCTCCGATTGACCGCGGCAGTAGGCAGGAGATGTGTCGAAATAGTTCACTCCGTGCTCAATGGCGTAGTCCACCTGGCGGTTGATCATCTCCTGGTCGTATTCTTCTTTGCCTTCTATCTGCGGCAGTCGCATCATGCCGTAGCCCAAGAGCGACACGTGGTCTTTGTTCTTGGGATTGTCGCGGTAGGTCATTTTGCCCGTAGGGGGCTCCACCTGTTTCTTGTAATCGTCTTTGATTTCTTCTTCAGCCTTGCTTTTGCAGCCGGTGAGAGCTACGGTGGCGGTGGCTGCGCCTGCCCCGAACAGTTTCAGGAATCGGCGGCGCGATATGTTTTTGTCTTTCATTTTTTTTGTCGTTTATTGAACTTACACTTCCTTGTGTACCTCGTGTCCTTCCACATAGATGGCAGAGAAGGGACGGGCAGGGCACAGATTCTCGCAGGCTCCGCAGCCTATGCAGCGGCTTTCGTTGACGGCGGGCACATAAGCGCTCTCTTCGTCGTCGGGGTTGGAGGGCACCATTTCGATGGCTCCCACGGGACAGTGGCGGGCGCAGTTGCCGCATTCCACTCCGTCGGTCAGTGGTATGCAGTTTTTCTTTATCCAAACGGCATGCCCGATTTGGGTGCTCGACTTCTGCTCTTTGGCTATGGAATGGATGGCTCCGGTGGGGCATACGTCGGCGCAGCGCGTACATTCTGGGCGACAATAGCCCAGCTCATACGACATGACGGGCTGCATGAAGCTGCTGAGGCTGTTGGAAGGCCGCAGCACCTGATTGGGACATTCCGACACGCACAGCTGACAAGCCGTGCAGTGCTGGGCCATGTTTCGTGCGCTTACTGAGCCTGGAGGAGTGATGGGAGTCTGACGCTCGGGAGCCACTTTGTCTTCGATGACAGCCAGTCCGCCGTCCACTTTTTTCTTGTCCTGAGCCATGGCAGCCGTGGTGGCCAGGGCGGCACTCAGCAGGAACGAGCGTTTGCCTGCATCCACACTGCTGTCTGTGTTGGCTGCTTTGCCGGCACTGTCTGAATTGTTGTCGTTGTTGACAGAAACCTTTGTGCTTTTATAGCCGCCAACGTAGCTCAGCGCGCCGAATTTGCATTTGTCGATGCAGTTGCCGCACACCACACAGCGGCTGTAGTCCACCGTGCGCGTTTTGAAATCGATGCAGGCGGCCTTGCAGTTTTTGGTGCAGAGCGAGCAGTTGCGGCATTTGTCTTCGTCGAAACGAATTTTGAACCACGAGAATCGGGCGAAGAAACTCAGCACCGTGCCCACAGGGCAGATGGTGTTGCAGTAGGTGCGTCCGTTGCGCCAGGCCAGAATGCCCACCAGCAGAGCTGTGGCAACGGCTACGATGAGCACCACTCCCATGGCTGGTACCAGCACTTCGGTGCGATAGAAGGCGTTGCTGTCGATGCGCTCGGCCACGGAGGCGAGCAGGTTGTTGCCAAATTTCCATATAGGCTGAAAAATCATGGTGGCAATGCGCCCGTAAGCAGAGTAGGGAGCCAGCAACTGTACCACCGAGCCGATGCCGGCAACGATGGATACCACCATGATGCCGAGCATGGTGTAGCGCAGCCACGAAATGGCCTTAGAGTAAGAATACTTGTTTTTCTTTCGGCGCAACCGGGCCACCAAATCCTGGAAGATGCCCAGCGGACAAATCACCGAGCAATAGATGCGGCCGAACACCAAAGTGAGCACCAACAGCACCAAAATGATGACGACATTGAGTGCCAAGACTGCTGGCAGAAATTGCACCTTCGCCATCCATCCCAGCCAGTGGTGGAGTGTTCCTGTGAAATCGAGAAACATCAGGGTGATGCCGACGAAGAAAATAGTGGCCAGCGTGATTCTGAGTTTTTTTAGCATAGTGTTTTTGTATTGAATTGTTTGATTGTTTAAAGAGGAGAGGCGAGAGAGGATAGCTTCCTGTTGGAGGATAAATGTCCGTTACCTCCCGCTACCTTCCGTTACCTCCCACTAACTTCCGCTACCTTCCGCTAACTCCCGCTAACTTCCGCTACCTTCCGTTATCTTCTGCTCTCGGTTGGTGATAGCAACGATGCCAATGCTTGCCTCGTAGAGCAGCCAAATGGGGAGAGCCACGATGCAGAGCGTCAGCGCGTCGGTGGTAGGTGTGATGATGGCAGCCACGATAATGATGATGACCACGGCGTGGCGACGTGTCTTGCGCATGAAGCTGGCTTTGAGTATGTGCATCACGGCCATGAGCCAGCACACTACTGGCAGTTCGAACACAACGCCCATGACGAAACTCATGCCGATGAGTGTGTCCATATACGACTGTAGTGTGAGCATGTTCTGCACGTCGGGGCTCACCTGATAGGTGCCAAGAAAACGCACCGTGAGTGGAAAGATGAGAAAATAGTTGAGCAGCGTGCCCAAAACAAACATCACGTAGGATGCTCCCACAATGCGCGTGGCATAACGACGTTCGTTGGCATAGAGCGCAGGCGACACAAATCGGAACAGTTCGTAGAGCACGTAGGGCGAGGCCAACAGCAAACCGGCATAGAGGGCAGTCTTCATGTGAATCATAAACTGCTCAGTAAGCCCCGTGTTCATCAGGCTGATGCTGAACGGCTCTACGCCCAACAACCTGTAGCTGACAAACTGGCTGCTGCGCGGAGCGAGCACAATGGCAAACAGTTCTTCCTTAAAGCAGAAAGCCGCCATGCCCAGCACCACCGTGGCTATAGCCATGCGAATGATGCAGCTGCGCAACTCGTCGAGATGGTCCCAGAAAGTGCTGACCGTCTTGTCGGGCTTGGCCGATGCTTGGTCGGAGGGCGACGCAGGGCCATGATGCTCTTTCATTGTTCTTTTGGAGTGTCTTTCTTGTCGTCAAGCTCCTTCAGGCCGTCCATTTCGTTCATGCCTTCCTTAAAGCTTTTCACTCCTTTGCCGAGCCCTTTCATCAGTTCGGGAATCTTACTCCCGCCAAACAGGAGCAGAAAGACCAGCGCAATAAGAAGTATTTCTTGTGTGCCGAGTCCCATAAATAACATTTCGTTCATATTTCTTCTTCTTTTTGTCCTTCTTCTTTGGGGGAGGCGTGGTTCATGCGGTGAAGCACGTAGTTCATGGCCTCCAGTCCGATAAGTACCAGTAGGGTGGCCACTGCGGCCAGCATATACATGCCTGCACCGCAGGTGAGGCCGATGGCTGCCGTCACCCATACGCCTGCTGCCGTGGTGAGTCCTTTCACAGCATGTTTCTGTATCATAATGGTGCCAGCGCCGATGAAACCGATGCCCGACACCACCTGGGCGGCCACGCGCGACGGGTCGAGACGCACGGTGCCCACCTGCAACACCTCGTTAAACCCGTACATCGACACTATCATAAACAGTGCGCTGCCCAGCGCCACCAGGAAGTGAGTGCGAAATCCGGCCTCCTTCGAGCGGTATTCACGCTCCAGGCCAATGGCTCCGCCAAGCAGAGCCGCAACGAATATTCTCAGTATAAAATCCAGTGTCATATCTTCTCCGTTTTTAGATACTCCTCACTCCCAACTCAAGCACTCCTCACTCTATCACCATGGCTCCGCTATAGCTGATGGCCTCGCGCTCACGAGAGCGCACATAAACCGAAGCCTTTCCGTTGTCGAACACTTCGATGGTGTAGAGATACTGGTCTTCGTTGTTTTGAACAAACAGCACCACGCTCGTAAGTCCGGCCTTGGGGTGAGTCACCTGCTTTTCGGCGATGCGCTCGCTGAAGTTGAGTCCTTTGCCACCGCCGTAGGGAATGTTGTAGGCCCGTCCGAAGTAGGGCAGGTAAGAATAGAGCGAGTCGCCCTGCACTTTCACCTCGTAGCCGTAGTCCAGATGCTTGGGCACGCCGCGCTGTGGATACATGGTGTTGACATTAATCTTGAAGTGCAGGTTGCTGAGATTGCGCTGCACGGCAGCAGCCACCATTGCCTTGCGCTCCTGGCGCGAAAGCCCCGACGCCGACGTGGAGCATCCCGCTGTGAGCACCAGCACGGCGAGCAAGGCTCCGAGAGCCAGGCTGAAGACTATGTGATGACATTTTTTGTTCATGCTGTTGAGGCTAATGAGGGGTTAGTATGTTAAGATGTTTTCTTGTTCGCTACAAATTTACAAATTTGTTTTTTATTTCCCACCGCTTTTGCTGGATTTTTGCATTCTGCTGACGTTTTTTTTGAGTTATTGTTAAAGGATGTGCGTTTTTTGTTGTATTTTTGCAACGAGAATAAACACAAAAGCTATCAGCTTGTAGCTAAAAACAACTATCTATCAAACAAGCGACAAACATGAAAAAAATGATGATTGCCGCCATGGCATTTCTGCTGACAACCAGCTGCATGACGGCGCAGGAGGTGCGCACACTGCCTCAGCCCACTACGGGCGAAGTGAAAATGACGCTGATGGACGCGCTCAGACAGCGCAGTTCCGAACGCGAATTTGACTCCAGCCGAGCCGTAGATGACCAGACGCTGGCCAACATCCTTTGGGCCGCCTGCGGCATTAGCCGCCCCGAGAGTGGCAAGATTACTGCTGCGTCGGCCATCAATGCGCAAGACATTCAGGTTTATGTCTGCATGGCGCAGGGAGCATGGCTTTGGCAGCCCAAGGAAAATGTGCTTCAGAAAGTATGCGACAAGGATCTGCGCAAGGCTATTGCCGCGCGTCAGGAGTCAGTGGCTGCGGCTCCAGTGTCGCTGGTTTTAGTGAGCGACCAAAGCAAGTTTGGCGGTCGCGGCAATGGCGAGACGTATGGTTGCATGGACGCCGGCTACGTGAGCCAGAACATCTATCTGGCCTGCACGGCCATGGGGCTGAAGACCGTGGCGCGCGCCATGATGATGAAGGACGATGTGGCCGAAGGACTGAAACTGAGCGAAAACCAAGTACTCATGCTCAACCATCCCATCGGTTATTAAAGGCTGTGCCCGCTTGTAGGCAACCCCGTGTCGTGGAATAGAAACGGGGCTGGCTCATTCACAAAATTATCTCCCGAGGATACTCCAAAATTTTCTAGAGAATTTTGGTGTGTCGTCGGGAGATAATTTTCTATTACCGTGAGTTATTTTTCTATTACCGTGAGAAATTTTTCTCAATCGTGGTTTCATACAAAACAACACAGAGCCTGGCAAAGCGTTTTGCCAGACTCTGTGTAGTAGATTTCTCTGAAAAGATTGTTTTACTTCATTTTGAACTTGTGCGGGTTGAGCATGTTCTTCGGGTCGAGGGCGGCGTCGAGCTCTTCCTTCGACATGAGGTTCTGCTCAAGCACAATGTCGTACACCGAGCGGTTGGTCTGCAGGGCTTCCTTAGCCACCTTGGTGCAGGTCTTGTAGCCGATGTAGGGGTTCAGGGCGGTGACAATGCCAATGGAGTTCTTCACCATTTCGTAGCAGCGCTCCTTGTTGACGGTGATGCCCAGGATGCACTCCTCTACGAGGGTGTCGATGGCGTTCTTCAGCCAAAGCAGGCTCTCGATGAGGGCTTCGGTAATGACGGGTTCCATCACATTGAGCTGCAGCTGGCCAGCCTCTGCGGCAAAGCTTACGGTGGTGTCGTTGCCGATAACCTTGAAGCAAACCTGGTTGACTACCTCGGGAATAACGGGGTTCACCTTGCCCGGCATGATGCTTGATCCAGGAGCGCGCGGCGGCAGGTTAATCTCGTTCAGACCGCAGCGGGGACCAGAGGCCATCAGACGTAAGTCGTTACACATCTTACTGATCTTAATGGCCAGGCGCTTCAGTGCGCTGGAGTAGCTCACGTAAGCACCGGTGTCGGGAGTGGCCTCCACGAGGTCGGCTGCCGAGACGAAGGCTTCGCCGGTGAGCTTGCTCAGATTGGCGGCGCAGAGCTTGGCAAAGCCGGGAACGGCGTTCAGACCAGTACCGATAGCTGTGCCACCCATGTTGATTTCGTGCAGCAGCTTCACGTTGCGCTCCAGATTGAGGATTTCCTCTTCCAGGTTGTTGGCGTAGGCGTTGAACTCCTGTCCGCTGGTCATAGGAACGGCATCCTGCAGCTGGGTGCGGCCCATCTTAATGATGTCCTTGAATTCCTCGCCTTTGTAGCGCAGGGCGCTGATGAGGCCAGTGAGGCTGGCAACGAGGCTCTTGTTCATACGGATAAGGGCCAGACGGATGG
>JAEEGL010193792.1_pt1 | contig 12872 bp, 11 predicted proteins | sample 9134231 | NCBI WGS metagenome assembly JAEEGL01 (sample SAMN16246548, study PRJNA631951) | gut metagenome | biome: gut microbiome; feature: rumen; material: fiber-attached | host: Bos | place: Iran: Karaj | collected 2018-10
AAGGACGTAGGCTCAGCCTTCAAGGAGCTTGTCTCTCCCACCGATTTCGTGCCTCACTTTATCAACATGCCAAGTGCAGGATTCTTCAACCGCACCCTTGACGAGTTCGAGATTGTCCAGAAACACTACGTCTCAGTTATAGGTCTGCGACAGACCATAGAACGGCGCGGTAATGAAATAACAAGCGCAAAATCCGCCCCAAAGGGGCTCATGAACGGCTACAAGCAGATGCTCCGCAACACCGACTTCACCCCACACTTTAACTCCGCACAGGGTGGCGACGACTTCATCAAACTGCTTAACCATTTCATTGAAATTCAAGATAAATTTCTCGATATCATTAAGGAGCACCTCCGCATAGAAAGCAGTACAAAACAATTCAAGACCGCCTTCAAAGAATACGGAAACATCAGCAAAGCCTACAACCGCGTGCTTGAGTCCTACTCGCAGGAAATAATGATCCTAAGCGAAGCCGATCTTAACCTCTACCGCAAACACCAAAGCGAGATTGTTACCATGCAGGAAAAATTCGCTGCTGTCGCAAACTCAATGGAGAAAGAGGATTACAACTTACGACTCAAAAAAGTAAAAGACATAGAGAAAATAAAACTAATAATGAACATCAGATAAGCACTAAACAGACCCACATCGCAGACTTGATCCGCTATGTCATGTGAAAAAATTATGTTAAAATTTTTATTAAATAATTAACATTTGAAAAAAAAGTGTATATTTGCATAATGAAATAAAGAGACATACACATCCAAATTTTAGACGAACAAATTAAAAATCATCAATTTAAACAATTATTAACCCACTAAAAAAAACAAACATGAAGAAATTATTCTTAGTTATTGCAGCTGTCTTCACAATGGCAGCAACCGCAAATGCACAAGACAATGCACTCGGTGTACGTGTTGGTGGTGGTCAGGGCTATGGCGCTGAACTTTCATGGCAACACGGTCTCGGTGGAAACCGTCTCGAGCTCGACCTTGGCTGGAATAGTGGCGATAATCACACTGCCTTCAGTCTGACCGGTATCTATCAGTGGACCGGTGAAATCGGAAGCGGCTTCGGCTGGTATGCCGGTATTGGCGCACGTCTCGCATACTGGAGCTGGGAAGCAGGTCACGACCATGCCAGCGACATCGCTCTCGCTCTCGCTGGCCAGGCTGGTATCGAGTACAAATTCAGTGCTATTCCTATTCAGCTCTCACTCGACATTCGTCCTTGCTTCTATCTCATCCCTGACACTGACTTCCACTGGGGAGACATTGCTCTGGGTATTCGCTACTGCTTCTAATACAGTAACAGCATAAAAAAGGCCTGCGCGTCGCGCAGGCTTTTTTTTTTCTACATAGAACTATTTCTTGGAAGCTGCCTGAGTTGCAGTGATGGCCACAACATTGACGACATCTTCAACCGAACAGCCACGGCTCAAGTCGTTGATAGGTGCCGCCATGCCCTGCATAACAGGACCTATGGCTTCGGCTCCGGCAAGGCGCTGAACCAGTTTGTAGCAGATATTGCCACTCTGCAGGTCCGGGAAGACCAGCACATTGGCACGGCCTGCAATGTCACTGTCCGGTGCTTTGGAGGCTCCAACCTTGGGCACGATGGCTGCATCGGCCTGCAGTTCGCCGTCAAGCTTAACATTCGGATCAAGTTGATGTGCCACCTTGGTAGCTTCGATTACCTTGTCAACCAGTTCATGTTTGGCACTACCCTTTGTCGAGAAACTGAGTATTGCCACACGGGGTTCTTCGAATCCCGCAATAGCTTTGGCTGTTTGGGCAGAAACCACAGCAATCTGGCCGAGTTCTTCTGCACTGGGACACGGCGTGGCAGCACAGTCAGCGAAGACCATCAAACCGTTCTCACCATAGGTGGTATCCTTCAAGACCATAATAAAGGCACCGCTAACGACACTGACACCAGGCAGAGTCTTAACTATCTGGAAAGCGGGACGCAACACATCACCTGTAGCATTGCGGGCTCCGGCAACCTCACCGTCAGCATCACCGTTCTTGATAAGTAGCGTGGCAAGATAGAGTGGATCCTCAACCAGCTTGAGAGCCTCGTCCATCTGCATGCCTTTTTTCTTGCGGATTTCGCATAGCATCTCTGCATAGAAATTCTTCTTTGCATGGGTGACAGGGTCGATGATGGTGGCCTTGTCGATATTCTTCAGTCCCCACTGAGCAGCGAGACCTTTAATTTCACTTTCATTTCCGAGAAGGATTAGACGGGCGATACCTTCACCAAGAATGATGTCGGCAGCCTTGAGGGTTCTCTCCTCGGTTCCCTCAGCCAGGACTATGCACTTGTTGGCAGCTTTAGCCTTGGCCCTGATTTGATCCATTAATGACATAATGCAAATTATTTAATGATAACTGTAGCCGTATAACTTCTTGACGAGGTGAAGAGCTGCATAATGTACGAACCTGCAGGAAGGTCCGTGAGGTTGACAGCCTGTGTGGTGGTGGTGAGGATTGTGCGTCCCTCCTTGATGCAGCGACCATTGAGGTCGAACACTTTGTAATTGGCATCACCAATAGCGTCAACGTCAAAATAGACAGTGCCGTTCGAGGGATTCGGATAGACTTTCAAGTTGTCTCCATTGTTGAGTAATTGCTGCGGATCGGCAATTCCTACTGGACCGGGGGTCTCGTCAAAGTTGATGCCGTCAAGAACAGTCACACCAGTATTGTCGGGGTCAAGCCACGACTGGAGGCTGCTTGCGGTGGTACCGTTGCCTTCCCACGAAATATCCAGACGTCCGTAGTTGTCAGTGCCTTGCATATAGTCGCATGCACTACTGCCGCTATAGAGCTGACCAATGATACGCTTGTCGGCATTGAAAAGCGGTGAACCTGACGAACCCTGCTCGGTAACACCCCTGTTCTCATTCCCTGTGTACCAATAAACTTTATGGAATTTTACTAAATTGCCAAGACCACGGGTAACTCTTCTGGGGATAGAGATTTTCTTGAAGTCGCCGCCAGGGTGGTGGATACATGCTCCAGAAGTGGGAACGGATATATCGTTACGATCCCAACCAGAGAAGTATGGAGTATATGAGTTAGGAATGTTGTTATTCAATCTGAGCAGAAGGAAGTCAGAACCGCCATTGTAGGAATACTTAGCCTTAATTGTAGCGCCATTCACCGACTTGTTTCCAGGACCCGTAGAACCTTCGCAGGTATTGGTCTGATAGAGGAAATATGTGGTAAAACGGGGTGTTAAACCGTCATCGAATTCTTGACAGTGGTAAGCACTAAGGACATAGGGGGTCTTATCCTGACGGGTGTTGTTGATTAAAGCTCCACTGCACATATATGCAGAATAGCCTACAACAATCTCGATGGCCACCACCGAGCGGATCTGGTCGCGCCAGTCGTCACCAGCATCGCACACCACATTGATATGGCAGTTTCCTTCGGCATCTCCATGAGCACCCTTTACATTTGTCTCATAATAATTCTCGTAAGTAGATGATATTGTCTGGAAAATATCCTTATATCCATGGACGAATTCATCAATGACAAGCTTTCCAGGATTTACACCCTCTGGAACATTGTACTCGACATAGACTGTGCTGCCGGGGATGGCTTGAGTGTAGAATGTGCCGTCATCCATAACGTCAGAAGCGTTGAACGAACCGAGGAAGAAGTCTCCCGTCTTGTCATAGAAAAAGATCTCGGCACCTTCGGGCAGTTGGAATGAGGAGAAGTGAACCGACGAGAATGTCGCATTCTCTGAATTGATGGCAAAAAGATAGTGTGTTCCACGAGCATCGCGTATAACTTCTGCATCTCTTACAAGGTCTATATCAACCTTCTGGACTATACCCACACGCAAAGGACTCGCACCCTTGGTCTGCGCCAAATCCTGCTCCAGATAGACATTGTTGTCAATCTGAGGAGCGTCGAAAACAGTGACCAAAACTTGATTGGCAGTTTTGTTGAAAAGAGGTTCGCCACCGTGACTGATTTGTGCTGAAGCTGTACCGCCACATATAGTGGCCAGCATAGCGAAAGCAGCATAAAAAAACTTTTTCATTTCTTATTAAATATTTGAATTACTATTAATTATTATGATTCCTTATAATATATAGAATTTACAAAAATAATAAATATTTGGGAGTTACCAAAAAAAAATGTATTTTTGTGAATTAAGTTCGAATATAAAAATACATATAACTTATGGCAAATCAGGATGATATATTCAAAAAAGTAGTCTCTCACGCTAAGGAATACGGATTTATTTTCCCTTCAAGCGAAATATACGACGGTCTGGGTGCAGTCTATGACTATGGCCAGTTGGGTGTAGAGCTGAAAAACAATATTAAACAATATTGGTGGAAAGCAATGGTGCAGATGCACGAAAACATCGTGGGATTGGACAGCGCCATTTTTATGCATCCCCGCATCTGGAAGGCAAGTGGCCATGTCGATGCCTTCAACGATCCTCTCATTGACAATAAAGACAGCAAAAAACGCTATCGCGCCGATGTTCTTATAGAAGACCATATAGCCAAAATAGAGGAGAAAATCGAGAAGGAGTGCGAGAAGGGTCGCAAACGCTGGGGCGATAGTTTTGACGAGGCTCAGTTCCGTGCCACCAACGCCCGTGTTCTGGAAAACCAGAAAAAAATCGACGAAATCCACAGCCAATACGCTGAGTTGATGAACGCCAACGATCTCGCCGGACTCAAACAACTCATCCTTGACCTCGGCATCGTCTGCCCCATAAGCGGTACCCGCAACTGGACCGACGTGCGCCAGTTCAATCTTATGTTTGCTACCAAGATGGGCAGCGTAATTGACGATTCCGACACACTTTACCTGCGTCCCGAGACAGCACAGGGCATCTTTGTAAACTTCCTGAACGTGCAGAAGAGCGGACGCATGAAGATACCTTTCGGCATTGCCCAGATAGGCAAGGCATTCCGCAACGAGATTGTTGCCCGCCAATTCATTTTCCGCATGCGCGAATTTGAGCAGATGGAGATGCAGTTCTTCGTGCGTCCCGGAACCGAGCTCGAGTGGTTCAAGCATTGGAAAGAGGAGCGTCTGCAATGGCACCTCGCATTGGGTATCCCTGCCGATTGCTACCGTTACCATGACCACGAGAAGCTGGCACATTACGCCAACGCTGCCACCGACATAGAATTCAAATTCCCCTTTGGATTCAAAGAACTGGAGGGTATCCACAGCCGTACCGACTTCGACTTAAGCCGTCACAGTGAATTCAGTGGCAAGAAATTGCAGTATTTCGACAGCGAAATCAACGAAAGTTACACGCCATACGTCATCGAAACCTCTATTGGTGTTGACCGCACCTTCCTCGCCATCTTCAGCCATGCCCTGAAAGACGAGACTCTCGAGGACGGTTCTGTCCGCACCGTGCTCTCGCTGCCCAACAGACTTGCTCCATACAAGGCAGCAGTGCTACCATTGGTGAAGAAAGACGGACTGCCTGAGAAAGCTCGCGAAATACAGCATCTGCTTATGCCCGACATGATGGTTCAGTACGACGAGAAAGATGCTATTGGCCGTCGCTACCGCCGTCAGGATGCCATCGGCACCCCATTCTGTATCACCGTTGACAATGACACCCTGACCGACAACTCCGTCACCGTTCGCCAACGTGACACGATGCAGCAGGAGCGCGTTGCCATCGACAAGCTGCCAGACTACTTGAAATGCAAATTCTAAATTTACAAATACAATGAAGAAGTTCTTTTTTACATTAGCAATGACTGCCGCCGTAATGACGGCGTGCGCCCAAGTCAGAGAATTGGAACCGGAAAGCATCAATGAAATCATGACTGCCCAACAACTTGGCAAGGCCAATGACAACGAGGGCGAATTCGATGAAGAATACGGTGACGACGGTCCGCAAAGCTGCTATCCCGTCTCAAAAATCAGTGCCACAAGCCGTCTTGCTTCTCCAAGCCATGGAGCAATCAATTACGACGAGCGCAATCTCTACGACGAGGACTACCAAACATCATGGGTTGAGGGTGTCAAAGGATATGGAATAGGGGAAAAGATCACTTTCAATCTTAACGATGTAACTGCCGGATTTACTGGAATTGAAATCGCCAACGGTGACTATGCGAGCGAGGATTCTTGGGCAAACTATTCAAGAGTCAAAAAAATGAAAGTCAGCTTTAACGGCAAGCCAATGTTTATCCTCAACCTCAAGAACGAAATGGGAAACCAAGTATTCAACTGGGACAAGGAACTTAATGTAAAGGAAGATGAGTTGATTAGCGATTTTACTGTAACACTCGAAATCATGGATGTTTACAAGGGCGACATCTACGACAATACAGTTATTTCAGAAGTGCTTTTCTTAGGCTGTCACTAAAAAAAATCCACATTAATATACCAGTGAAAGAATATCGCCTACGACAGCGCTCTCAGTGTGGGGGCGCTGTTGTGTTGATGCACAAATGAGAAGGCGACGGGCTTCATTGAGGGCGGTGAGGTCAAGGGCGTCGGAGGCTATCTGAACATCGGTGATGATGCCACGGGCTTCATCGACTGTGAAGTCCACCTCCACCCCACCCCAGTCGAACTGACCGCAGCGTTTGGCAGTGAAAGTTCGCCAACGACCGAGAAGCCATTCGTCAGAGGCAAAATGGTCATGAAGTGCCTTAACCTCGGGTCTATTAATAATTTCTGAAAACTCAGTGTATTCGGATTTTCCGGAGTATTCATTTTCAAACGCCTCCCGTAATCGCGGGATTATACTTTCTGGAGTAATCTCAGGATTCAGCTCAGCAAGGTTCACCACACGGCTGCGCACCGACTGCACGCCGTGTTTCTGCAGCTTGGCAGTCTTTGGCTTGAGGTAACGTGCCAAATCCGACATGTCGCCGCTGATGAGAAGGGTACCATGATGCAAATCGTTGATGCTCCCCTTGGAGAAGGCGTTGCCGCTGAACTTTCGCCCCTCAACCATGATGTCATTTCTCCCGCTCAATTCCGTATGCAGGCCAAAACTCTCCACAGCACGCTGTATGACAGAGAACTGGCGTTGCTGGTCGTAAAGAGCTTTGGGTACCACAAAAGAAAAATTAAGATTGCCGTCGTCGTGATATACAGCACCACCTCCGGTTTTGCGGCGCATTAGGAATCCACCGTCGGTCTCGAGTGCCTCCAGGTTCACTTCACTGTAGGGGTTTTGGTTCTGCCCTATCACCACCGTCCGACGGTTACGCCAAAGGTAAAGTGTGACTGCATCGGCAGTATCGACAAGATAATTCTCTACAGCGATATTCCAATAGGGCTCGCTTTGGTTGGAGACAATAAACTGCGATCTCATAATCTGAAAGAAAGCGATAAATAATTTGGAGCCTGGCCAAGATGGTAGTTGCGACGGGCAAAGGAGAATTCAAACTTCTTTGTATGCAAGCCGAATCCATACGAAAAACCGCTAAAATTAATGTTGGTACGGTCACTGGCCGACATCTCCTCCATTTGACGGTAACGATATCCCAGTCGGATAAAAAACAATTGCTTGATTTCCACCTCGACACCAAACGCCGCATGCCGGGCGACCTCGTCGAGGACTTTGGATATCCCATCATACCAAGGCTTTGCCACTGGTTGACCTGTATATGGGTCTATCTCTGTTTCAGGATTCAATGGGTCATCATAACCCAAACGCCACTTTGTCAACTGGTCGACTGCGAAAAAGAGGCGGAACGGCGCATTACTGACCTTGTAGGAGAGTGTAGCCGACAGGTCAAAGGGCAGACTCTCAGCCATACCATTGAAAGTGGCGATTTGTGCGCCGATATTGCGAGCTTGGAGGGTTGCCGCGAAACGCCTGTTGTCCGAAACATAACTTCCAGCCACATTCAGCGCAAAAGCCACTGCAGTATAACTCTCATACTGGGAACGTACAGGCATGAAGGAAGCTCCTACTGAGAAATTCGAATCGACATTCAATCCCCATGCCACCAAAAGAGCTATATCGGATGCAGAAAAGGTTCCTTGGGGCGTTTCCGTCTCGTCGTAACCTTCAAAAGTACCATAACCGTTATACCGCAGACCAAAGAGGAATGTGCCGAACCGTTCGAAATTACATCCATAGGCCACCGTTGCAAAATTGCCACCCGAGAACATTCCGACATAGTCAAGTGCCAGTCTTCTGTTATAGTTTTCCGAAATAAGGGAAGGGTTGTCTAATCCAATATGGATATCATCAGGTGCAAAAACCGAGAGGTAACTGCCGCCCAACGCTGCCGCACGCGCCGAAGAAGGCATTTGAAGCAACGAAAGAGTATTCATGCCCGCCACCTGTGCAGAAGCGAAGTTGCAAGTCGAGAGTTGAAGAAAGAAAATAACGGTGCATAACACTATACGCCAAAACTTTCTGCCGTGATGGTATGCAGACATCTTTGTCTGTGGAAATAATATTTGATTATCAACTTTCAACTCCGAACTTAATTATTCCAAACCTCTTTTGCATCCTCGATAAGGTATCCGCTCTTCATTTTCTTGCCATTGCGAATGCGGATGATGTATTTTCCGTTCAGTATCAACACTTCGTCGTACTTGAACTCTGTCACCAACTTCCCCTGCACGTCGAGGAAAGCCCATTTTCCTTTCTTGCGGACAGCGGCGTAATTGGTCTTGTATTGGTTCTTGTAATAGTCTATTTCACAGACAGCAGCATCATATACAATGTCTGTGAGCTGTTCTCCGCTAACACCCACGAAACCCCATTTCCCTTTCATAGAGACAGGATACATGCCGCCGTTCGTCTCGTAAAGGACCGCGTCATATGTAGGATGTATCGTCCATCTTTCGTTTTTGTCAACATAACCCCACTTGCCATCCTCGCTGCGGCAGGGATAATACATAGGGTATGCACTCTGGGCATGAAGAATGTTGCAAACTGAAAGAATGGAAAAGAAAGCTATTGCGCATAATGATACACGCAATAACTTTCCTTCTATTTGAAAAATCTTCATTGGAACAAATCTCAATTTTTCTTGTTTCTCTCGTGACGCATCAGGTGGCTGGGTTCAAGAGCCATACGGTCTGTCTCAAGCAATGATGCTACACCTTCGTCCACGCGGCGTTTCTCCTCGCAAGCGGGGCAGTGACATTCCTCGTGGTATTCACGCGGTTCAGTGTAAGTTGTAATTACACCTTCGAAGTTGCGGAGGATGACCTTGTCGGGACTCTGTGAGATGACATACTGTGGCATAACGGGTGTCTTTCCGCCGCCGCCGGGAGCATCGACCACGAAGGTGGGTACAGCGTAGCCGCTGGTGTGGCCGCGGAGATTCTCGATAATCTCGATACCTTTGCTGACCGGGGTGCGGAAATGCTCCAGACCCATTGAGAGATCACACTGGTAGATATAATATGGACGCACACGGTTGCGAACCAGTTCGTGCATCAGTTTCTTCATCACATGGACACAGTCGTTCACACCGCGCAGCAGCACAGTCTGGTTGCCCAGCGGAATGCCTGCATTGGCAAGGCGTGCCAAGGCCTGTTCTGCATCAGGAGTGAACTCGTTGGGATGGTTGAAGTGGGTATTGAGCCAGATGGGGTGGTATTTCTTCAGCATATCGCACAGCTCTGGAGTGATGCGCTGCGGGCATACCACAGGTGTACGGCTGCCAATGCGGACTATCTCCACATGCGGAATCTTGCGCAGACGTTGGATGATGTACTCCAGTTTCTGGTCGCTGACCATCAGTGCGTCACCGCCACTGAGCAGCACGTCGCGCACTTGCGGAGTCTTTTCAATATAAGCCAAGCACTTTTCAATGCGTTCGCTGGGGCTCTCGTCGTCCTTCTGACCGGCGAAACGGCGGCGGGTGCAGTGACGGCAGTACATGGAACACATGTCAGTGATAAGAAATAGTACACGGTCCGGATAGCGGTGAGTAAGACCAGGTGCCGGCGAATCCTCATCTTCATGCAGCGGGTCGTTGAGGTCGGCGGGGGCAATGTTGCACTCGGGACCTGCGGGGATAGCCTGACGGCGGATTGGGTCGAATGGGTCGTTGGGATCTATAAGACTCAGATAATAAGGTGTTATGGCCATGCGGAATTTGGCAAGAGCTTTTTTGATGCCCTCGGCCTCTTCAGGCTCGAAAGAAAAATACTTGCTCAGCTGATCATAAGTCTCGATGCGGTTCTTCACCTGCCATTTCCAATCGTTCCACTGCTCGTCGCTGACGTTCGGGAACAGTTCTTTTCTGCGGTTTACTTTCATTGTTATATATATTTTTATCTTTGTTAATCAATTCAATAGAGATAACCATGAACACCATTGCACATAATATTCACGTTGCAAAGATACAAAACTTAAGAGAAACGACAAAATAAAATTTTCGCCCATCCAAAGCCTTGCAGTGAGTATCAGTAACAGTGATTTAATTATGCATACTCACAATATAAAGAAGCCTTCGTCGTTTTCTGCACATAACAATCGAAATGAAAACCATCGAGAAAGCCATATTGAATCGCACATCGCTTCTTGCAGGCGATGCCGCTATGGAGCGCATTACCGCAGCGCGTGTCATCATCTTCGGTGTCGGCGGCGTGGGGTCGTGGTGTGCCGAGAGCCTTGTACGCAGCGGCATTCGGCATCTGACCATTGTCGACTCCGACCGCGTATGCATCACCAACGTCAACCGCCAGGCGATGGCAAACACACGCACCGTTGGCCGCGTGAAAGTGGAGGCAATGAAAGAACGGCTGTTGGAAATAAATCCCGCTGCCGAAATCGAAGCCATTCAGGAAATCTTCTCTGCAGAGACAGCCGACAGTTTCCACCTCGAAGAATACGACTATATAATCGATGCTATCGACAGCCTAAAAGACAAGCTGGAACTCATCGTGCGCGCCACCGACAAAACCCTCGTTGGTCCGCTGTTCTACAGTTCTATGGGAGCAGCCCTCAAGATGGATCCCACCCAAGTGAAAGTCAGCGAGTTCTGGGAAGTTGACGGCTGTCCGCTTGCCGCCGTTTTGCGTCGTCGTATGAGAAAATTCAAGCGCTTCCCCGGACGCAAATTCAAATGTGTATGGGGTCCTGAAGTGCTGCCAAACTTGGGTCAGGCATGCACTTGCGGCACGGATGCATGTATGTGTCCGAAATCGGAAAAAGGCGAGGGCCGCACCGACCTGCTCAACCACGAATGGTGCACTTCAAAAGCCCAAATCAATGGCACTACAGCCCACATCACTGCCATTTTCGGCTTCACTCTGGCAGGGCTTGTCATTCAAGACCTCTACCGCCGTTGAGGATTGTTGCAATTGCACAGCACTCCTCTTCCGTAAGGCCTGTGAGGCTGCATTTTTTTTCGTCAATTTCAGCATTCACCACCTGCATTGCCAGCACCTTTCCACCGAGCATAATCGGCAGACAACATATAGATAATATCGCATGTGATTCGCTGCCATCCAGAATGATGTTCTTTGGAGCACACCGCGTCGCCTGTGTGGTACGAGGCACATAATATTCACACTGCAAAGATACGAAACTTGAACAAAACAGCAAAATAAAAAATCACTTGCCGAATCCGTCATTCAAAAACCATCCTGACGCCTACTTCATTTACATTTCGGGTCCAACGACGAAAAGGTAATCCTCGTGTTTTTCTTCGGCCATATGCTTTGGAGCCACCAAGTTGCGGATGTCCTCATCCGAAACGCCCATATCCTCCTTGTTTATGTTGTTAGCAAGGCGTAAGCGGAGCAACAACGAGTGGTAGGTTGCGGACAATGCATCAGCTCGGTTCAAATAGTTGATAAACGGCGTGCTACTCATTAGGGCAGCCATTTTCTTATGATTGTCGGTCAATTTCTCCAATCCGGCCTCGGTCATAAGTCGGGAAATAATGGCTTGGTCGCGGTTGTAAAGTTCAAGAAAGGCGTTCTCGTAGGCAAAACAGTTGCCAATACGACGTATGAGAGGAATGTTCTCCAAATAATCCCACAGTTCGAAGGTGGTGGAGAATGTCAGCTCAGGGGCTTTATTGATGGCAAAAATATCCCATCCCTCCACATAGTCGACAAACTTGTTACAAATGGAGTCGGGCACACTTTTATAATCCTTATATGTGCGAATGGTTTTACAGACATCAATAAATTCGTCGTAATAGGTTGTGACAATTTCTATATTTTTTATCACCTCGTCGATGTTACTCAAGGTTACCTGTGCGATGTTCGACGCCGTAATCTTCTTGGCTTCGGTACGCGAATGTTCATTGACAAGCAACGACAGCGTGAAAGCCAAAAGTGATGCAATTGTATTGACTGCAACCGGTATCCACCAGTTGATCATAACTCTGCTCTTTTTTGTTTTTTTTCTGTATTTCTTACATAATATTTATAGAATATTTGGATTAAAACAATAACAGTCTGCAGGCATCAAATATGCAATAACAATAACAGAAAGTGTGTGTTTCATGATTATCTTATATACTAGAACCTGCGGGAGGATTTCCCCTGCCCGCAGGTTAATTATTGAATTATGAATTATAAAATTCGACCTTCTAAATTCATAATTCTATTATGCGTAAAGTTCTTCGAATATCTTGCGCAGTTTCGGGCTTTCGCGGAGTTCCTGCAGTGTGAACTCGGCGTGGCCTTTGGTATAGCCGTTGCCCATGATCATGTTCACATCGCTGCCGATACCTTCAGCACCGAGAGAAGCCTTGGTGAAGCTGGTGGCCATCGAGAAGAAGTAAACGACACCGTCGTCCTTGGTGATAAGGATAGCCGTCATCTCCTGGTCGGGAACATTGACGCAGTTGATGGTAACGTCAGCCATCTTGCCACCTGTGAGGCGCTCGACGAGCTCATAAACCTGGACAGGAGTCA
>JAEEGL014988758.1_pt1 | contig 12872 bp, 7 predicted proteins | sample 9134231 | NCBI WGS metagenome assembly JAEEGL01 (sample SAMN16246548, study PRJNA631951) | gut metagenome | biome: gut microbiome; feature: rumen; material: fiber-attached | host: Bos | place: Iran: Karaj | collected 2018-10
GCCACAGTGTTATGTACATGAACTATATCAATCTTCTCTTTTTCAATGATGTGCTTAATTTCACGGTAAGTCTTAAAACTGAAAACAGCAATAAATGCCAGGTGAAGCTTGCTCCACAATCCGCCATCCTTGGCATCTCCATTGTTTCTAAAATATGTTACAACTCTATGCCCGTGTTCCTCAAGCATTCGCTTCTCATTAGCAACTACGATGTCTTCGCCACCGGGAATACGATAGTAGTTGTGGACGACAAGAACGGTCTCCTTGTAATCATCTCCAATCGTCCTGTTTCTGGACAATGCTCTTAATCTGCTTTTTATCAGGAACGAGATCAGAACTACAAGAAGTGCTATTGATCCTGCCCACAAGCCATAACTGAACACAAATCTTGTGTGCTCGACCTTGGCAACACTCTTACTCTGCATCCTGTAGACAGGTGTATTCTCATCAACATAACCTCTGATGATATTGCCTTCTTTCCTAAGTGCTGCCACCTCTTCCTCAGTAAGGTATGTTTCAATACCGTCACCGGAATCCTTCTCTTCAGCCCTCGGAAGATAAATATCGTTAGGCGCAGGTACAAATGCCACATAGAGAAGGCTTGTCAGAACGCCAACAATAATGAGTGATAGAACACTTACAAGCCACACATTGGCAGGTATTATAGGATACCTTTCCTTTTTGCCGTCACCCCAAATCAGGTAAAAATCCTTACTCCCGCCGATAGAGAACTCTTTTGCAGGCTTTTTCTGTAAGCACCTGTAGAACCACATTCCTATAAAGATGAATGTAAAGTTCTTGTAAGACTGATTAAAAAGATATAGCTCAATAATACCGTACAGATAAAAGCTCAAAAGGAGCGCAACTTCGGCGCGTCTGTCATTTTTCAGGGCATCATACAAAGTAATCATCATCATAGCTATTACTAAGAAAAATGCCACCAGGCCCAGCCTGAAGATAAGATATACATAGGAAGAATCGATAACATATACGTATGTATTCTGCGGGGTAGGTATACTCTCAATACCAAAGAGCCCAAGAGGCTGATATGTCAGATAATATCTGGTGTATTCAAAACGTCCTGCCAAGTGCCTGTTGAAAGTCTCAAATACTTCTCCGCTTGTTACCAGCGGAAGTACCAGGATAAAGATAAGTCCAATTGGCAAAAGAGCCATGATCAGCGCATTTTCCAGTTTGCTCCTCTTCGTTCTGAAAAACATATATGCATTGAACAAAATGTATACGCAAGTAATCAGGAAACCGTTACGGCTCAGTGAATACATAAACACATAGAGGTTTCCCAGGAATAGTGCAACCGAGACTGCCGATAGATAGCTCTTACTGAGGTCCTTGCACAAATACAGAACAAACACAACCAAAACAAAGTAAGATGCATGTAATGAATTTGGATGCGGATATCCCAAAGAGTGTCTAAGAATAGTGGGCCATCCAGCACGTAGCATGGTTGACGCATATTCAGGAATGACACCAACTACTGCCAAGACATACATCGTAACAAACGAAGTTATCCAGATAACACTTCCAACCTTGAATATCTTTTTGTCCGATACTCCCTTCATTCCCAGCATCATTGTAAAGCAGATAAGAAGCGACTTTTCCCCTGATTGTCTATAGACCAGAAAGCCCAATAAAAGTATCAGAAAAATTCCTATATACTCTTTTACAGAGTGTTTCGTAAAAAGAATCTTGAGCGCAAAAAATGCAGCTCCAATGACAAGGCAGACATTATAAAGGAACTGCCCTTCATATAAGCCAACAGCCTTTGCTCCCAGCATAACTGCAAAATAGCACAGATAAAGCAGTTCAGATAACGTTATGTAATTTGTATTAGCGCTTAATTTATCTGTGTTCCCCACAAAAGATATTTTCATAATCACCAGCCATCTATATAGTTGCGCAAGCAGCGCATAAAAATCCGTATACAGTATATCACATATTGCCTTATAATATTAGTACTATAGTCTCAAAGGAGTGTGTTCCGGTGACATTCAAGAAACTGATCAAAGAGCTGGTACAATGGATTGTAGCTTTTATAGCCGCCGTTTTCATATTGAATCTTTTAACCTTTTCTTTTTATCATCCCGTGATAGAAATTCATAGAAATGGTGGTGCAAGTCCCGGTCTGATGATTCCTCACCAGTGGGGCCTTCTTGGTCTTGAGGGTTATGGGATTCAAACCACTGACAGTCGTGGTTATGTAAACCCTGACCTGCCTTTGGCAAAAGATTACTATTGTGTAACAGGCGCTTCTCATACCGAAGGTTTTCATTCCAGAAAAGGCGAGCGATTCAGTGATTACCTCAATTCCAAATTTGGATATACTGATTCACTAAAATTCTACAATATAGCTCATACAGCTTACCAATTCGATGAGATTGCAATGCAATTTCCCGGTATTGTTGCAGAATTCCCCGATATGAAGGGCCTGATAATCGAGCTTGATTCTACCGATTATTCATTAGAACAGCTTGAAAATTCGCTCGATCAAACAGGCTATTCTGCAGACGAAGACAGTATTGAAGCATTACTTTCCAGGCAAACCACGAAGGATAAGATAGTGAACTTTGTTAAGAGTTCTTTTCCGATACTTAGAGAATTATCATTCCAACATGAAACCTATAAGACTTTCAAAAAAAGCAGTGGCGTGTCCGAACGTGAAGTAGATACTACAGAATTTGATTCAAACGCTTACACAATCGCCTTATCAAAAGTAATGGACTTGATCCGTAGCGAGTATTCAGGACCGATTATTATTGTTTTCCATCCTAATATCATTTTACATACTGATGGTTCAATAGAGATCCAGGAACTTCCAACAGATAAGCTCTTTGAAGAAGAATGTAAAAAGCATGACATCTCTTTTATCAACCTGTCAGATTGCTTCTACACAGCTTATAATGAAGGTCACACCTTGCCCACAGGTTTTTGGAATACCACAATGAATTCCGGTCATATAAATAAATATGGCCATCAGATCATTGCCGATGCGCTCTATGAATATTTGATTTTAGAGGGGATAAATTGATATGACATTTGTATCAATCAGATTCTTTATTTTTATTGCAGTATTTCTGATGCTGTACAAATTAACGGAGAATAATCAGAGGTTTCAAAAGACTATCATTATTGCCGGAAGCTATGTTTTCTATAGCTTTTTCAGTGTATACTTTGCCCTTCTTCTTTTGGCAATCTCGTTATTTACCTGGCTTGCAGGCACTAGTCTATATTCAGGAAAAAAGAAATCCATTCTAGCCTCAAGTATTGCCATAAATTTAGCAGTATTATGCTTCTTTAAATATATAGGGCTGGCTTCATTAAATGACTTTTTTTCGAAAATAGCAATGCCTATCGGCATTTCTTTTTACATTTTCGAGGCAATAAGTTTCCTGGTAGATTCATACAAAGGGAAATTAACACAGAAGTACTGCTTAACAGACGTGCTTTTATACCTTAGCTTTTTCCCGATACTTGTTTCCGGCCCGATCATGAAGGCACATGAATTTCTGCCGCAGTGTGACAAAGAGCATCGGATTTCGTTGTCTTCACTTGAAAGCGGGGCGCAACGCTTTCTCCTGGGATCCTTTGAAAAGGTTGTCATTGCTGACAGGTTATCTGTGGCTGTAGATGCAGTTTATTCCGCCCCTGCAGCATATAGTGGTGCTTCGCTTCTATGGAACTCACTGACATACACTCTGCAGTTGTTCTTCGACTTTGCCGGATATACCAATATGGCGATAGGCATAGCTACAATACTGGGCTTTAGTATCAAAGAAAACTTCAACCTGCCCTATATCGCCTCATCACCATCAGACTTTTGGAAAAGATGGCACATCAGCCTTTCTTCCTGGATCACAGAGTATGTATATATTCCCCTTGGTGGCAACCGCAGGGGCATCGCAAGAACTTATATCAATATCATGCTTGCAATGCTGATAAGCGGAATATGGCACGGATCAACACTTAACTTTGTTGTTTGGGGTGGTTTGCACGGAATAGCACAGGTTATAGAAAAAGCCATAGATAATCGCAGTAATCCACGCACAGGTAAAGCCCCTGCATACGTAAGCGTCCCATTTACCTTTCTACTAGTTAACTTTTTGTGGATACCATTTAGAACCGACGATATAGCTATGACCATTTTGGTATTCAAGAGAATATTTACAAACGCTCCGGGAATAACATACCTGTACTCATATACTCTGATTTTCACCATAGCACTGACAATAGTTGAGGTATATGCTCTTCTTCGCAATAATGGAAACAATCCAATAAGCCCTATAAATCTGCGTACCATGAAAGGCAAAATAGTAATAGCTGCTTTATTCATCCTGACACTCATGCTGGCATACTTCGGAAATGGCGCATTTATTTATGGTGCGAAGTTCTGATTTACCAGCTAACCATAAATACTCATTTCCCTATTAGCTTTGGTTTGCAGACTTTGATGCCACAATTATATGCGTTGACTCATCCTTGTAGACGTCCTTGTTTTCTGTATAATCAAAAGACTGTATCCATAAAAGGGCTGCTTCATCCTCGCTTTCATCTGCGAAGTAAAGCAAAACAGGCTCATCAACTGATGAAGGAAGAAGCTCCACCATATCTTCCCAGCCTTCAGTATCAATGGTAATTACCTGAACATTTTCAGATCGTCCAAGGAGATTTCTCGTATCCATGTAGCCTTGGGCGTGTTTTCTGAAGAAATAGCAGGTTTTTATTTCTATTTCATCCAGAGCCTCCTGTTTAGCCAGGAATGCACTGTTCTCATCCATCTTGTATTGGTACGCGAATATCAGATTAACTAGTGCATACACTCCAATAAGCGCTACACTCACTTTCTTCATCAGTTCTTTTCTATTTTCAGTAGAAATCCTATCTCCAAGTATGATCAGCCATCTGAATATAACTGCGTAAGTAACCGGGAAAAGAACTCTCGCATACCCAAATCCCTTAGTTCCACCGACTATAACAATAAACATGAGCGACACTGCACATGTAATAAATAACAGCACATTATTAGCATAGTCCTTATTCCTGATAACTGAAACAAGAATAGCAACAAACACCACCAGTGCTATCGCCAAAACCAAGATTACGAATGGCTCTAATTCCTTGTCAGAACCACCACCATTAGCCACAAATTTCTTTAGCACTCCGATTATCGAATCCGGTGAAAGAAATATTCCGAAAAGAATTCCAACGATTCCGGTCAGCAGAATCTTCCCCACATCCTTATGCTTACCAACAAGCATAAACACTAATAGTGCTATCCCAAAGGATGCAAAAACCGCGCCAACAGTGTAATGGGAAACATAACCTATACCGTATATAAGTATTATCACCGGAATGCTCTTTCCAAAGCTATTTTCATCACTAATGACCTTTTCATACAACGACATGATCATCAAAACCAACAGCGTTGCAAAAAATGAGCCAACAGTATAGGGCCTTAAGTTTGTAACTGTCCTGGTCAGAACTTCAAACGATGCCCCGTAGAAAACAAGCATTCCTATATTCTGTCTGCTATCATTTCCGAGCTCTCGCCCAATCTTAAGTAATACTAAAAGTGTCAGGGCATGGAAGATTATGTTGACCAAAAATGCTGACCACTTGGTGGCACTTATACCCATAAACAAAGATGAAGAGAGATTGACCAGACTATAATAAAGCCATGAGTTTCCATCATCGCTTAATGAATGCAGCCATGTAGTCCCAATATTAAATCTTTCATAGTCTCTTTTTTGAAACCAATCGTTAATCTCATCGCCTGTATAAAGTCTGACCTCAGGGTCTCTTGGGAAATTCAGTATCTTGGCATTACCCTTGTTTTTTAACACATCAGATCCCACATCGAATAACTTCGACGCCAAGCTTCTGCCGTCTTTATTGAATACTTCGCTGGACAAGTAGTCTGAAATTCTCCCCTGTGAAAAGACAAAGCCACCTTCTGCATTATTAGCCATGCTGTAGGTAACAACTTCGTCACCGGTAAAAAAGCTATCAATTGCCATATAAAACACTGGCAACAACAATAGAAGTACGATTGTTGTTGCCATCATCCATTTTTTCATGAATCCAATCCTCATAATTCCCAAATGAATATCCTTAATCTATGCAAAGATCTTTGTATATAGGCAGTTCTCCATAAGCTTCCTTCATGACCTTACCAATAAATACTCTACCATCATCAGATTTCATGTGAGTATCATCTCCGGACATTTCTGCCGGATAATAGCAGATACTATCAAAGTACTCAGGGAATAAACCATATAGACTAGAGTCCTTATATGATTTTTCATATCCCTTGACCATTTCTCTTTTTGCCTCTGAAACAGGGCATGGATACAGATAAAAGTTAATATTTCTCTCTTTGCAATAATCGTATAACTTGCAAAGATACTGATCCGCCAGTTCATAATAATATGTCAGCTCATATCCATCACCTTTATCTCTCAGGTAATTAAAATATAACTTTCTATTGATTCCGGACTTATCTACAGCAAATGCCACCTTCTCATTCATGAAGAGTTTGCCATAGATATTCTCCATAATCCTTACAGTATTATCATCAAGATTAGCTAAAGTGTGAGTTTCGATAAACGGGAGCACTGCGTACTGATATCCCCATTGCGTGTCAAATGTCCTGCCTAATGATTCAGGGAGTGTAAACAGGTAAACATCTGTCACACCCGGATGATTATCAATATATTCCTTGGCTATTACGTACTGCCCTGCCATGGTAACACCTGCATTACCGGGTAATATAGCATAATCAGGATTATTATCCTGCAAGTCGGAAAACATCTGATTTGCTACACTATCACCAATTACCAGTTTTGTTGAACCATCTTCTTCCTGAGCTTTTCTGATAATAGGATTGATAGTATCGGGACCATTATTAACAAAATACTCTTCACTATCTGTTAATCGAGCCAGGATATCTCTGGTGTATCCCCGAATTGACATATAATCCAGAAGAATACAGATTAGTACCACTAACAAGATAAGTGAAAACAAATTACCATATAGTCTTTTCATATAACTATTTGCCTTTTCTTCTGTACTATTTTTTTTCACTTGCCATTATTCTCTCACTGCAGTAAAAAACACATTATTGTATGTATCTGCTATCCAGTCCACCTGATAACCGTTATCCTTTAGCATATCCTGAACATCCTCAGTCGAAACCCCATAGTATCCCACAAGAATCATCTTGTCTCTGAGATTATTCTCTAAGTTCTCCAACTCCCCCTCTTTCAAATCATCATATACAAAAAATTCATCACCATCCTCAGCAACCAACGCCGCCGCATACGTTATAGAAGTCCTATGATTACCCGCATGCAAAATATATGAATCAGCATCAAATGCTCTTACTGTTTCCATGCTGGCTCTATCCCCTGTATATAGCATGTCCACCTTACCTTTGAAATTTACACTAACTATAATCACCAGAATTGCAGCAGCCACAAAGGAATACTTATACTTATTAGTTCTAAATGCAGTGTATATCAAGACCATTGCAGCAATCGCAAGTTCCGGAAATACAAAAGAAATATAGCGAACCTGCTCATATAAGCCAAAGGCAGCAAAAATAAAAATATACAGCAGTGCTACAACTGACGGTATCACTACAAATGGTGACCAACGAACCATTTTCTCATCTGTGGTTTTTCCTACATGACGTATAATCACCGCCATTATCGCAACGCACAGGATTGCAATCATTACAAAAAAACTTCCAAACAAGTATCTTCCTACTATTTGTCCCATTTCGAGGACTCTTTCTGGCAGATATGAGAACTTAAAATCAACTATACCATCCAGCGTTGAGGCAACAGCAGTATTTGCCTCCCCATAAGATTTCTGAAAATCAAAAATATATTTCATGTAATCTGTCTGCGTATAGAGATAAAAGAGGCCTCCTCCAAACATGGGAACTGAATAATATAAAAACCTTTTAATTCCCTTTTTATTTAGAAGCAAAATAGAAAATGCTATTACAAATATACCTCCGTAAATAACGCTATATTGCGCATCATTATGAGCAATATAAAGAGCGCCAATAGCTAACACCAAAAATACCAATCGCCTTATACGCGCTACCAAAATGTCCTCATCCTCTTCAAAATAGAGAACATGGAAAAAAGTGAACAGGCTCACAAGTGCAGTAGCGAGCATATAGCACCTTATAAACAGTGCCATTGAAACGCATATACTACTAAATCCATACATCGAACAAACAGCTAGAGGGAATGTTTCATTATCAGACAGCCTCTTACACATTGCAAAAAGCACTATCTGGTTTACTATAAAAAATATAATATTAAGACCTATAGATGGCCACATTGAAAACTTATTCGGAGTGAGAATTGATTCAGCAAGATTTAAATACGCCGAATAGTTATGATAGCCTGTTAATTTCTTGAGCACTTTAGTTAATGGCTCATTAAAAAGAGATTCTTCTTTCCCGACAATCAATGTATCCATGACAAAAGAAATAGGAAGCCACTCTCCTATCATATAGTCAGGATCCTCATCAATATAATGCTCTTCAGCATTAGAACTTGAAAAATAATGTGCCCCTTCCAAAGTATAAAATTCATCCCAATATAAGTTTTCTTTTCTAAATCCCCAAAAGATAATAATCACCACCTGAACCAGGGTGATAATTATGAAGGCCAATAGTAGTTTCTTTGATTTTTTCATTATTTCTATCCTACGGTGCTAGAAATTCGCATAAATAAATGCTGAAGCACCAACGCCATAATCCCTTATAATACCAACTACGATAAACATAGTTAAAGTTACATATACAGTCCATCTAAACCACTTGTTCTGGGCATCAAGCAGCTCTGATACCTGTCCCCGTTTCTCATGATACAGATCTACTACAAGTAGTAAAAGAAGTTCGAATACCAGTACTCCGCCTTTCTTAACCTCTACACCGGCGAGCATAAGGCTCTCGTATATAGTTCGTCCAACCTCAGGACGAAGAAAAATCTTATTTAATATCTCAAGCGCAGAACCCACACTGTCAGCCCTAAAGAAAAGCCACGCAAAATCCACCAATGCAAACGTGATAATTGCCTTTACCATCTTATGGCTAAAGCAATCTCTTTTAATGTTAATTTTCGAGGCAAAAGGAGCCATCAACTTCTCAAATACAATAGACAGCACCTGATAAATTCCATGAATAAGCCCCCATGCCACAAAATGCATCCCAGTACCATGCCATAGACCGCTTACCAAGAATGTAATTATCAGATTCAGGTATCTTCTGGCAGTTCCTTTTCTGCTTCCACCTAAGGGAATATATACGTAATCCCTTAACCAACTTGACAAGCTCATATGCCATCTTCGCCAGAAATCTCTTACATTCTGCGAAAAATATGGCTGTCTGAAGTTTTCTACCAGATCATAGCCAAATACTCCGGCCATTCCAATAGCCATATAACTGTAACCAGCAAAATCCACATATAACTGAATTCCGAAGATTATAACAGCTATCAGCATTGTAAATCCGGTCTGTTCCATGTAACTGTCAAATGCGGCATTAACAATGATTGCCAGTCTGTTTGCAATAAGCAGCTTGATAAAGCTTCCCCATAATATCAAAAGGAAGCTATGCCTAACCTTTTCATAATTAAACTCTACCCCATCGTGGATTTGCTTAAGGAGATTGGTACTTCTCTCGATTGGTCCAGACATTATCTTTGGGAAGAAAGAGATGAAAAGTGCATATTTAAAGAAATCTTCTTCTGCCAGAACTCTTCCCTTGTACACATCAACCATGTATCCTATAGCTTCCAAAGTAAAAAAAGATATTCCGATAGGAGCGATGATTGCTGCTGCACCAGCAGTTGAAATGTCTGAAGCATCAAATAGTCTCGTAACACTCAGATACAAGTAATTCCAAAATTTAAAAATAAAAAGAACAAAAAGAGTTACCAGAATTCCTACTGCTAACAACAATCTACTTTGATTGTTCTCATCTTCACAATTATTTCTCGCATACTTCCCAACCAAAAAAGACAGTATTATTATAAATAATAGTATCAATATATATTTTAAATCGAAGCAGGCATAAAAAGCCAAACTTGCCGCCAATAAAACATAGTTATTATAACGGTAAGGAATAGCATAATATGCTACGATAATACCCCCAAAAAAGAAAACAAACTCCATCGAAAAGAAAGACATTAATTACCACCTATCAAAAGCATTTAGCTAATCATAACAAATTATTAGTTTAATAGTTTAATGCTACTAAATAAACCATCATTCTATATTTGTTTATATTCTATTGTTGGTTTTGACCGTTTTCTCGTAATATAGTTTTCTATTGCAGTCTTTCTACGTTCAAAATCCTTTTCATCAAATGACCACAAACAGACATTTTTAATGTCATATGAAAGGATTTCTATAAGAGAGTCTTTATCTGTTACATCTAGGGAATGTCCGTATATATGCAAATTAATAGTTTTATTTAACATCCAATTCCTATACTCTGGAATTATATGCTTTTCATCACATTGAAAGCTTTTGGTAAATTCAATATAATCTTTTTTTCTCGCGTCATTGGATATTCCATTTATACCAAACACAATATTGCACTTTTCAACATCCGATGCAAGCTCAGCTCTTCCATGTATATAATCAGTATATACAGAATTATCATATAACTTATTAAACGTATCCGTATAATTATAATTAATCACAAAATCCGGCCTTATCTCATCAAAATGTTTACTAAAATGATTAGAACAAGGTATTCTTCTTTGCCTCTCGCGAGTAAACTCTATAAAAAGTACCAAAAAAATTTCAAAAGCTCTTTTAAATGCCCTAAAATGACCAATTGCCTTATCATGATCCATCATAATAGAACTTTCCGGATTATCAACCTCTTCTTTAATAATTCTTTCGAGGTCAAACCAATTTTCTCCCACTTTCAAACTTTGATACTTTTTATCAAATAAACCCATCCACATATTATCTGAAAGCAATTCACAAAATTCCGCACTGTATTCCTGGAAGCTGAATATAAACCAATCCATATTATCATACTTAGGCTTAGCAATATTATTCAACCCATTCATCTGTCTAATAGTCGGATTATTGTATAGAGAAAAAAAGGTTTCAACATACTCCGCGAACTCTAAATAAGACGTAGGATATCCGTGTGCCCTATCAAATCCATTTCCAATTAGTAAAACATTTTCCATACCATCACATTCTCTTTTGTATCACACGTAATTCTGCTTTTTTGATACTATTATCTTCAACTCTGTCAATATTTATTATATGCAGAAATTATGCAACCAATCTAAATAAACCAAAATATACCAAATACTCTCAGACCATATTCCATTCTCAATAAAAGATTTCCAAAGATTATGTATATACTTTTGATCAAGAATATCGGTATTACGCAGTGTATCTGAGAAGAGCAAACTTTCCGCCCATTCTCTGAGTTCACCTTCCTGAAGCCATAAATCAAGTGGAATCGAAAATCCGGTTTTCGGCCTTTCCAAAAGTTCCTTCGGAACATACTTGTAAACTATATTGCGAAGGATTTTCTTTGTTATCCCTTGCTGATACTTATATTCTAAAGGTAATGACCAGGCAAATTCAATAACGTCCTTATCAAGGAACGGAATCCTCGTCTCCAATGAATAATACATTGCTGCCCTGTCTACTTTAGCAAGTATATCATCCGGAAGATACATCTGAAAATCCATTAGCATCAATGTGTCTTGCTGCGTTAAATCTCCATCACTCGTGAATAGGTCATAATAATCTTTATATTCTATTTTGTTCTTAATAAATGAAGTATCGCTAGCTGACACTGCAGCATACGTTTCCGAAATAGATGAAGACATCAGCCTCTTAGCAAATTGGCTCCTACCATTCGAACCAAATGCCCCCTTTATGAGACCTCTTGCATGCTGAATGGGCAGCGGAAGAGCTTTTTGCTTATTCCATGCATCAATAACCCATCCATTGTATCTACCATATCCGCAAAAAAGCTCATCTCCACCATCTCCGCTGAGAACAACCGTCACATCTTGCCTTGCAATACGACTAATGACAGCTGTTGGTATTTGAGACGAATCTGCAAATGGCTCAGAGTACATTTTACTAATTTGTGGTATGATTGCCTTTAATTCTGGTACCGAAACATACTTTTCTGTATGTTTAGTCCCCAAAATTCTTGCTGTTTCAGCAGCAATTGGAGCCTCATTGTATTCCGGTGTATCTACACCAATAGTAAACGTTCTAATCGGCTTTTCAGATTGCAGCTGCATAAGCGCTACCATTGTAGAACTGTCTATTCCCGCAGATAAAAACGCCCCCAGTGGCACATCCGAAATCATCTGCCCTTTAATGGAATCACATAATAACTGCTCCAAGATGTTTTCAGCTTCTTCTATGCTGCCTTTAAATCCATTATCCTGTCCTTTTCGGTATAAGTTTTCTGCTGACCAATATGTGTAATCTTTAATACTTTCATAAGGAGCCTCCAACTTTAAAAAATGTCCAGGCTCTAATTTTCTAATTCCCTTATATATTGTATATGGTGCAGGAATATAGCCCCTTCTGAAAAAAAGTTCTGTCGACGAATAATCTATCTCGAGATCATTATTATTTATCGCCTTAAAGCAAGCTAAATCAGAAGCAAATGTGAATTTTCCATTTACAAAGCCGTAATACAAAGGTTTCTCTCCAACCCTATCCCTTATAAGATAGATACACTTTTCTTTACGGTCATATAATGCAATGGCAAACATTCCTTTAATTTGTGCTAATGTCTCATCAATCCCCCATAATTCAAATGCCTCCAATAACAC
>JAEEGL016635763.1_pt1 | contig 12872 bp, 15 predicted proteins | sample 9134231 | NCBI WGS metagenome assembly JAEEGL01 (sample SAMN16246548, study PRJNA631951) | gut metagenome | biome: gut microbiome; feature: rumen; material: fiber-attached | host: Bos | place: Iran: Karaj | collected 2018-10
AAGCGGCAGCGAGATTTCGGATGCGACAATAGAAGAGTGGCAGGAAAGATTTCACTTTAATCGAGAAGATGAGATGATAACCGGAAACGGTGATTCGCTTTCGGGCGGACAGAGAAAGAAACTTTTTCTCATGAAGCTGCTTGCAAGAGCAGATAGTTCTGCTGTCATAATAGCAGATGAACTTGCGGCCGGAATGGATATTGAGACTGTACCTATAATGCAGGAACTTTTATCCGGATATGCAAAAAAACGCGATAAAATCATTTTCGTGACAGACCATCAGAATTACGGAAATGTGGAATGCAATGTGGTTATGACATTTAATGGTGGGAATATAGAGATAGAGCGGTAGGAACTAATCTATTCAAAGTGTTTGATTATATAAGAAAGCATCGGGATTAATGTTTTTGGGGATTATCGATGCCTAAAAACGGAAATCTATATTAAATTAGGCATCGAAAAAATAAGAAATGGTTTGTTTCGATGCCCCAAATGATAATAATTGATTAAATATGGCATCGGGGAAAGCAGAATTGCGATTTCCGATGCTTTTTTGGTTAATTAGGTCGTCCCGTCTCGATTCGAAGTTTTAAGAATAATAAAGGGTATCCCTTATGGGATACCCTTTATTATTCTTAAGCGCGAGACGGGACTCGAAGACAAATGGAAAATGGTTAAAAAATCAGTAAAGAAAGGAGTTTCTGGCATTCCGGGGTTAGGGTATTAAGCAAAAATTAACCAACAGAAGATATAATATGAGATTAAAATGCTAATTAATAAAAAGTTGTAGTGTTAAATTGTAAATATGGTATTATATTAATAGTAATTAATTGTGCGATTCTTGGTTATTTAAAATATTTTGTGGGGGTTATATGAATACAGAAAGCGAATTTATGATATCTGAAGAGATGCTGCTTTATACTAGTATTGACGGTTTACATCTCTATAATACTGCAAATAATTTTTCTCATTTTATGTTTAAAGGGTTGGAGGCCGAGGTTGTAGAGTCAATTAATAGATATCATAATCTTCAACAAGTGTGGTCGCAAATTAGCGAAGCACATAGTGTTAAAGAAAGCTCTAAGGCAAAACAAAGCTTTATGTCATATATTGAAAGGTTGTATACCAAGCACATTATTGAATATGGTTCGGAAGATAAGGTGATTATGGGAAAATCGGATAGGATATGTCCTTTGTTTTGCAGTATTGAGCTTACGGATATATGTAATTTTAAGTGTTCTCATTGCTATAAGGAAGCAGGTCCAAGTTGTGAAGGATATATATCCATGGAAGATATAGAAATGGTTGCGAAAAACCTTCGACCGTATTTGTATTCGATTGATTTGACCGGAGGGGAGGCAACACTTCATCCGAAGTTTAATGAAATAGTTAGAAAATTGGAAGGCCCTAAGTTACATTTATTGACTAATGGATCTAGATTAGTAGATGTTGATGATGAAATATTAAAGCGATTTGAAATAATACAAGTGTCGTTATATGGTAAATCAGCAGAAGAATATGAAAAATTTGCGGGAAATCATGGATTTGATAAAGTATGCAAGGGTATTAAGAAAGTTATAGCTTTGCAAATTCCTGTTGTAATAGCGATAAATCTGAGAGAAGACGTAGTTGATGATTTGGAGTCGTATATTAGAATTTGTGAGGAATTAGGAGCTAAAAGCATAAGGTTTGGTATTCCGTTGAAATCAGGACGAAACGATGGAGTAATCGCAGATTGGGATATTTCTTCTGATAAGATGGCTGAATTTGTTAATAAAAATTTAATCCTTAGGGAAAAGTATAGAAATATGCGAATAGAGGCATTTACGGAAGATGATGTGAGAAAAGAAGTTAAAGTACCTGACAGTAAAACAAGAATAGTTTGCGGCGCCGGGAAGTCAGATATTTGTATATCGGAAAAAGGAATTATTCGCCCGTGTGTAATGCTACCAGAAAAGTATTTTGGAAGTGTGACTGTTAAAGAATATGTAGCTCATCTAGAAAACGGAATAAATTATGATTATAGTCATAATATACAGAGGGCAGTTGATGAATTGCGTGATAAAGGCAAATCAATCGATTCCTTTTGTGAGTCGGCTTTTGCTTAGATCAAATAAATAACATTAGGAGGTTGAAACCATGCAGGAATTTCTTGAAAATCAAGAGACAGAGGAGACTTTTATCGAGACTCTTGAAAATGCTGAAATTGAGTGCGTATTAGATGGAACATGCAATAGTCAGAAATGCGGTAGATGCCATTCAAAAGTGTTCTAAGTCGATTAAGCAAATACCTACACGTATTGTATACATGTAGGTATTTTGCATTTTATGCATATGAATATGTGGAGAGGAAGCATAATGAAAGGGATATATGTTAGCATATTTAAGAAAACGATTAAATTTGGGATAATTCACCAAATTGCTTTATTTATATCAGAAGTTGCTTGTGCTTATTTAGTATCAGTGGTATTATCAGTTGCGCTTTCCGAGGAATATGAGCTAATAGCATATTGGGGAATTGCAGCGTTGGTATCAATATTGTTAGGAACAATGTTAATAGGTATTCTTGTCAAGGTACTTGAAAGGAATCGTGAAAGGGATACTTTGGTATGTAAAAAGCACATAATTGAAGGAATGATTGACCGAAGGATAATTATAGATTCGGAAGGAGAAATGGATACTAAGCTTACCGGGGATGTCGATAATATACAGCATTATTTTGCGGTGACATATCCTAAGATGATTGCGGCAATGCTTACATCAGTTGTTGTTATTTTGATTATTACAATTACGGACTATAGACTATCAATCATTTTTCTATGTATGGGAATGCTGCAGTTATTACCCGGTGTAATATATGAGAAGTGGACTAAGAAAGTATATATGAATACGATGACCAATGAAGAAGTGTATACAGACTGGATGCTTGAGGGACTTAAGGGCATAAGGACGATAAAGTCGTATATGCAGGGAAAATGGTTCTTAAATAGATTTAGGGATAATTGTCGAGATATGATTGATGCGGGAAAGAAAGAGAATCGTACAGCGGCAATTGAAGATATAATATCTGAGTTTATAAAAACGGTACTTACGTATGGAAGTTACATCGTTTTAGGTATATTTGCACTTGAATTCGGAACGTCTATAGCAGTAATCCCTATTCTGGTAGTGCTTGCCAATACTCTGTTTTCCGGAATTGATGCAATTGTCCATGCAGTAGTCGGCCGAACAAGATGTAAAGAAGCAATTAATAGAATTGGTGAGCAAGCTAGTATTGAAAAAGTAGACGAAACAAATGATTTTGTTATCGATGCAGTGAATCTGTGTAAAAGCTTTGGAGATAAAGTAATATTTGAAGATGTGAAATTACATATAAGTAGTGGAGACAAAGTCCTTTTGCGTGGCAAAAACGGAAGTGGCAAGACAACACTTATGCGAGTTCTTTTGGGCTTTGATGATTTAACTGATGGTATTCTAAAACGTAAGAATGTGGATATGGCATATTCTTTTCAGGAAGAGCCGGAATTAAATCTAACAGCCAGAAGCATAGTTGCCGGCTTAGATGATGAAAAGATGATAGATCTTTCGTTATTTGAGACAATAATGAAAGGTTTTAATAATATGCATATAATGGATAAAAAACCGGAAGATTGCTCTGGTGGTGAGAGAAAGAAATTCTATTTGGCGTTGACTTTAGCACGTAGGGCAGAATTTATAGTACTGGATGAGCCAACAAATCATTTGGATTCGGAAAGCGTTGAATATCTTGTTAGTATATTAAGAAATCTGGATACTACCGTGTTTGTTTGCACTCATGACGAAAGAATTGCTCTTTCGTGGGATAAGAGATTGCAAATGGAGGGAGGCAGATTGAATGAAGCATAATAGACAAATGAGAAAAGACTGTGCGTATTATATGCGTGGTGTTATTGTTGCTGATTTTTTTGCCCAGTGGATGCAGATATTGTTGCCAACGATAAATGCATTTTTGATTGGGGAAATGGCAGATTATTTAATCAGTTTGGACTCTGTGGGGATATTAAATAGACTTCCCGGATTCGTTTTGGCAATGATTATGACGATAATAGTTGTTCCAATATTTGTGATGTTGGAATACATATATATGAATAAGCAAGGTTTTAAATATGATGCATATATGATGGAAAGGTTTATAAAAAAGCCATTAAGAGATATAGAAAAAACTGATTCGGGCGAAGTAATTGAGAGACTATCCGGAGATTTGGGAGATTATAATTGGAATACCGTATATATATATGATATACCGATTGTGATGATAACGTATTTTGTTGTTGCAGTATTTCTATTTATAAAACATAAGATTCCAATAATGTATGTATGTTTTATAATTCTTCTTCCGGCGATTAAAGTGTTTAAGGCAAGCTTTTTAGCCGGTAAAAAGGCAAGATATGCGAGAGAAACTGCAGAATATGAGGAGGCGCGTCGTACTTCCGAAAATAATGTATTTATATCAAAGGATTTCGTGAAGAATAATAATCTCATAAAATTGCTAATGAAATATTATGAGAGTACGTTTTTTAAGTACTGGGATAAGACGGGCAGAAGAAAATCAAGTTTTATTGGAAGAAATGAGGGTTATGATTTTATAATTAAACAGATAATCCCCCTGATAATTACTTTATTGGGAAGTTATTTTGCATATAAAAGATATATGTCTGTAGGAATGATTTTTACAGCAACTCTTGTTTTGCCGATGATAGATCAGTGGTATAGTTATGCTGAAAACTATATTAATCAAGTAAAAGCAGCACCTGAATATGAAGAGCGCCTTATGCTTTTTTATGGTGATATGGAAGATAAGAGCAGAAATACCGCTGATACCGATAATATATCAGAGTTAAAAGGCGATAATCTGAGCTTTGCGTATGATGAGAGCGTAGGACCGGTTATTGTAAATCAGTCATGTATTATAACAAAGGGAAGAATAAACCATATTAAGGGAGCGAATGGAACGGGGAAGAGTACTCTTATGGCACTTATGGCTGGGCTTTATGAACCTGATACAGGAACGATTAAGGGTGATAATGATAAAAGTCTTACTATTAGAGACTTGCGAAAGTTTGTATCATTGTTAGAGCAAGATGGTTCGATTTTTTCGGGGACAATAGGGGATAATCTTTTTGTTAACAATGAAAAAGAGAGTCAAGTAAAAGAACTTTTTGAATTATTACATATGGATAAAGAGCTTGATTATGTTGTTGAACCTGGGGGAACAAATTTATCGCCGGGTGAGCGTAAAAAGATACTTATAGTTAGAGCGATATTAAAAGATTCTGATTTCTATATTTTTGATGAACCATATAATCATCTTGACGATAAAGGAAAAGCAGGTTTTATGAAAGCGATAGAAGGAATCGATAAAGGAATTGCGATTGTATCACATCAATAGATATGTGGTATAATACCATATATAGTTATGAGTGGATTGCTGAAAAGGAGGTATGAAGATGACAAATGCACAGGCGTGGGATTATGCTGTAGGCATAATTAAAGTAGATGGATTAGAACCAACAGATGAGTTTAAAAAATACGTAGAAAAAGAAAAGCGCGGCGAAGTTACAATGCAAGATATAAAGGAGTTTCTCGATAAAAATATAAAGTGAAGGAAGCATAGATTAAGGGCTTGTAAAATGGAAGGCTTGAAAACCGTATTTGAGACGGAAAAGATTAAGTTTGCTGAACTTACGGAGCTTTTTATACCGGAATACCTTAGGAGTGTAAAAGAAGATAATGTTGCAAGCCTATTGGGCATATCGGAGGAAGAGGCTGAGGAAGACGAAATATACTGGATTCGTATGAATATCGAGAAAAAAGCGCCTGTATTCCCAATGATTGAGAAAAAGACCGGCGAGTTTATTGGTAGTATTGAGCTTATGGATGTTCATGATTCGGAAGGTGAGATAAGCATTACAATAATAGAAAAAATGAGAGACAAGGGTTACGGAAGCGATGCTGTTTCTGCAATTGTTGAATATGGAATGACGGAGCTTAAATTAAATAGAATTATATTAAGTGTGGCTCGTGATAATCCAAGAGCAATTCATGTGTATGAAAAATGCGGCTTTCGCGAGTATGGTCGTACAGAGGAAGATGTATTGATGGAGATAATGTAGTGATGCACATTGCTGGTATTATATTTGAGGTAAAGTAGAAATATGTACAGAACGGAAGAGAATATTGAAAATGAGCAGTTAAGAGAGTTTCTGGATGTATGCTTTAGCTATGCGGACGTTTTTTCGCTTACTAAGGGGTATTTTGCAGATGCAGAAACAGAGAAAATGCTGGACAGGTTAAGGCCATATTTGATAAAAGATATTAAGACTACACATTGGTTTTCTTATTATGTTATGCCGGATAATAAAAAACATGTTTACCTTTTTAAGGTTTGTCCGGAATCGAGAGAAATAGTAATCGAATTGTATAAGTCGTTACTTTTTGGAATGGGAGATGAATCGCTTGAGGATTTATGCTTCTTCAGGGATAAGAAGCTTTTCTTAGGTACGGTATCTCATGAAATAATTTGTTTCCTTTATCCGGTTGATGATGAAATGGCTTTGGCTTTTAAGAGAATTTGTGACTGGGAAGAGGTAGATGATATTTCGGCGGAGCAGATTGTATATGATTAAGATCTGATATATGCGCGAGACGGGGTGAGTGTGGTCCGGTGGACCACAAGGTACGAACCGACCGAGCCGAAGGCGAGACCAGAGGAAACAACATGATTGCCTACGGCAATCATGTTAAGTCGTCCCGTCTCGATTCGAAGTTCTAGTGCGAGACGGCGAGTGCGGTCCGGTGGACCGCGAGCTACGAGCGGACCGAGCCGAAGTTTACGCGCGAGACGGGACACAGAGGTAGCGTTGCGAATTCCTTCGGAATTCCCAACAGGTCGTCCCGTCTCGATGCGAAGTTTTAAGAATAATAAAGGGTATCCCTTATGGGATACCCTTTATTATTCTTAAGCGCGAGACGGGACTCGAACCCGCGACCCCGACCTTGGCAAGGTCGTACTCCACCAACTGAGCCACTCGCGCATATTCAGTTCGTTGCGTCAGCAACATTAATGATTATATAGTATGGGCTATATTATGTCAAGGGGAAAATGTAAAAAATATAAAATTTTTGATTTATGTACAGGATTCAATTCTAACAGATTTTTAATTGAAACTTGGAGGGCTATTATGTAAAATAGGTTATGTAGTTTTTCTAAAAATGAAAGAGGTAATATTATGAGTCTTGCTGATGGAATTTTTAAGAATATGTGCCGCGATATTATCGATAACGGTACCAATACTATGGGAGAAAAGGTTCGCCCGAAATGGCCTGACGGTGAGATGGCTTATACGGTTAAGAAGTTCGGTGTTGTGAATAGGTATGATCTTAGGAAAGAGTTCCCGGCGCTTACCCTTCGTAAGACTGCTATTAAGCTTGCCGCTGACGAGGTTTTATGGATATGGTCTAAGAAGTCCAATAATATTAATGACCTTAAGTCACATGTCTGGGATGAATGGGCAGATCCTGACGGCTCTATCGGTAAGGCATACGGTTACCAGATGGGTGTTAAGCATGAGTACAAGGAAGGTATGATGGATCAGGTTGACAGAGTGCTTTTCGACCTTAAGAATAATCCATACAGCAGAAGAATCATGACTAATATATATGTGCATCAGGACCTTCATGAGATGAACCTCTATCCTTGTGCATACTCGATGACTTTTAATGTAACGAAGGAAAAGGACTGTGACAAGCTTGTCCTTAACGGAATCTTGAACCAGCGTTCCCAGGATGTGCTTGCAGCCAATAACTGGAATGTCTGCCAGTATTCAATTCTTCTTATGATGATTGCCCAGTCGGTTGATATGATTCCCGGTGAGCTTGTTCATGTTATTGCGGATGCGCATATCTATGACAGACACATTCCGCTTGTAGAAGAACTTATAACAAGACCTGAATTTCCTGCACCGCGTGTAACGATCAATCCTGATATTAAGAATTTCTACGACTTCACATCGCAGGATATCACGATAGAAGGATATGAGGCGGGTCCGCAGATCAAGGATATTCCGATTGCGATTTAAGCACTTTTACATAAGGATAAAGGGTGATATATATGAATATAATTGTTGCGGTTGATAAGAACTGGGGAATTGGTTATGAGAATAAGCTTCTTACCTCAATCCCTGAAGATATGAAGTTTTTTAGAGAGACTACAACAGGTAAGGTTGTGGTTATGGGAAGAAAGACTTTAGAGAGCTTTCCTAACGGATTACCGTTAAAGAACAGAACCAATATAGTGCTTACAAGAAGTAAGAATTACGACGGACACGGCGCTATTGTTGTGCACGATGAAGAAGAGCTTATGAAAGAGCTTTCAAAGTATGAAAGCGACGATATCTATGTCATTGGCGGACAGAGCATATATGAGATGATGCTTGATAAATGCGATGTGGCGCATGTGACCAAGATTAATTATGCGTATCGTGCAGATGCGCATTTTCCTAATCTCGATGAGAGAGATGACTGGAAAGTAACGGGAATGAGTGATGAGAAGACCTACTTCGATCAGGAGTACTACTTCTATAGATATGAGAGAGTGTAAGAATGAATAAAGCTTTGATTTTTGATGTGGATGGCACGCTGTGGGATGCGGTATCCGTTATAACGGATTCGTGGAATTTAACAGCGGGTAGATATAAGGAGATTACGACGACAATTTCACCTTCCGAGATGTCTAAGTACATGGGACAGCCGATGAGCGCTTTTGTAAAGCTTTTCCCTACGATTGATGAGAGAAAAGCGCTTGAAGTACTTGATAAGTGCTGTAAGGAAGAGATTGATTATCTCTATGACCATCCGGGACGCTTGTACGACGGCATGAAAGAGACTATAATCCGTCTTTCAAATGATTATGACTTATATATAGTAAGTAACTGCCAGGAGGGTTATATAGAAGCGCTGCTTCATACGACTGGTCTTGAAAGTTACTTTAAGGATTTCGAGAACTTCGGAAGAACCGGTAAGCTTAAGGATGAGAATATCAGAATCCTTATGGAGAGATGTGATATTAAAAAAGCTATATACATAGGTGATACTGCAACGGATATGGATTCGGCTTTTAAGAACGACTTGCCGTTTATATATGCGTCATACGGTATGGGAGAAGTTGATAATGCAAGATACTTGATCAATTCTCCGTCAGAATTGCCTGAAGTAATAAAGAGCACCAGATACTACGAACTGTAAGCGCTTTTCTTATCTTGATTTTATGTAAATTTTATAAAAATTTAATCGACTAATCGATTGAAAATGCTTAAAATATATACATAGGATTAAAGATTAGGAGGTAAGGATTATGGGTTTATTTTTTCCGATCATAATTGGTGTTGTTATGCTTACTGTAGTAAGCAGGCTTACGAAGGCTGCGAAGGATGACTTGGCGGGAGAGAAAAAAGTTGACGGAATGACACAGGATGATTTAAGACAGGCGGCATTCGGTACTACGGCAAATGCAAAGCCGATGAAAGCTTCAAAGCCTGTGAAACCCGTATTTACAGCAAAGAGCGAGCCTAAGAAAACTGCTAATACAGTTAAGCCTGCTAAGGCATCAAAGAGGGCAGATAAGCCTACTAAGAGCTATCAGGAGAGAACGGCTTACGAGACTTCAGCCAAGAAGTTCGAAGAAGATATTCTTACCCGTTCATTAAATAATACAAGTGAGAGCTTTGACGACGACTCAATTAAGGACGTTGCGGATAAGCATGAATATTGCAGCGCTCCGCATTTTGAGGAGACGGAAGATTTCAATAAGACAGTAATGGATTTAATCGTATTCGGTCCGAACTGTAAGATGAGTTATGAGAGAGATTTTATTGCCGAAGGCGAAAAAATGTTAAATATGCAAAAAGGTTAGGATTTTTATGAAGTTTGAAAACGAGATGGATGTTATTAATCAGTTTCTTGATGCGGATACTTACCAAGAGAAGTATAACATCTTAAGACTTACGGAAGACTTTATGTCAGATAAGGTAATTGACACACTTGCGGCATCACTTGATACCGTTATCGCGGATGGTCCGCTTGACAGAAGATTTGAAGAACTTAAGGGAATTGTTTTTACCAACCGTAAGTTTGAAGTTATTAGATAATTATCCGATGAGAGCTTTTATCTCGTAAGGATTAAGGGATATCATTTTGGCGTTCTGGTAGCGGCTGTCCTCTGTTATTTCCTTTTTGAACCAGGACGGAGCAACGAATTCGCGGGCTTCTTCGGTTGAATCGAATTCAACCTCGGCCATTATAAGTCCCTGCAACGCACCCTTAAAGATGTCGAGTTCGATTGTTGCATGGCACTCGGACATACGGGTAGCGGTATTATATGTATAAGGAATCAGATAGCGCGTCTTCTCAATGATGGCGTTATCTGATTTTTTGATTAAGCTGTCGAAGGCTTCGTGCGATAAGTCAAGATTAAGCTCTTCGCGAGCCAAGAGTCCCTTGCCCTTGACGGTAAGGTAATACTTATCGTCTTCACGGCGCGCTCTTATTACGGGATCGGTTAAGACATAGCCCTGCATTAGTTCTTTTTTAGGATAATCCTCAAGGTGAAGACCTGAAATATCAACCAGGAATTTCTTTTCTATTTCCATTTATATTCCCCTTATAATAAATCTTTAAATATATAAATATATGTAATCAAATTTCGTAACTTTATTATTGCACCTTTTATAAAAAAATGCTACACTTGTCGTTGCAGTATGCGTAAAAATATGTCTGCGCGTACTAATAAAGAAATTTTGTTATGCAGGAAGGAAACAAAGAAATGAGAAAATTGTATGTAAAGTTGGTGGCTGTCTTAATTGTCACATTCATGGGGGTTGGCCTCATGGCAGGCTGCGGAAGCTCTGCCGCTGACAAGGAGAATACCTTGTATATCTATAACTGGTCCGAGTATATTCCTCAGGAAGTTTACGAACTTTTTGAGCAGGAGACCGGTATTCATGTAGTTGAATCTACTTTTTCGAGTAATGAAGAGATGCTTGCCAAGCTTGTTGCAGGCGGCACCGGTGAATATGACATTTTCGTTGCAAGTAATTATGTAATCCCGGCGATGATTGCACAGGGACTTATTAAAGAGATTGATACGTCAAAGATTGAGAATATGGCTAATATCAGCGAAGATAACCTTAATCTCGGTTTTGATAAGGGCAATAAGTATACGGTTCCATATATGGCAACCATCACTTTAATAGTAATGAATAAGGCAAAATGCGCAGAACTCGGAGTAGAGATCAACAACCTTAATGATTTGTTGAATCCTGCACTTGCCAATAATATAGTTGTTCCGGATGACTGCCGTGAGCTTGTTGATCTTGCATTAAAAGCTCTTGGAGAAGATCCTGACTCAACAGATGAAGCAACAATTAATAAAGCAGAAGAGTGGCTTGTTAAGCTTGCTAACAATGTAAAGTTATATGATTCCGATACGCCTTTCTCGGCACTTGCAACCAATGAAGTAGCCGTAGGTATCGTATATAACATGGATGCCGTTAAGGCTCAGGCAATCAACAACGATATCGTACTTGTTGATATCCCTGAAGGAAACGAGATGTCATACGATAACTTCGTTATGTCATCAAAGACTACAAAGGAAGATCTTGTATATCAGTTCATTAACTTTATCCACAGACCTGAGATTTACAAGATGTGCTACGACGAGTATCCTTGTGTATGCTTAAATAAGGGTACCATGGAATTAATGGGTGAAGATTATTACAGCAATCCTTTGAAGAACATCAGCTCCGCTATTTTCGCAAAAGCTCATGTTATCGGTGATGTAGGAGATGCTGCAACATATTATGATAACGTATTCTCTAAGATGAAGAACTAGGAGGCACGTATGAAGAAAATCGAAGTCATTACAAGAACGGAGAACCTTGAGACCGTTAAAAAGGTACTTGCCAAGAACGATTATTCAGGTATGACCGTTACAACCGTTATGGGTTGCGGTAATCAGAAGTCGGATTCAAGCGAGTTTTCTGAGTTAAACGTGGAGATTAATTTACTTCCTCGTATTCATGTTATGACAGTTGTCTGGGACGAAGACCTTGATGATGTCGTGTATGAGTTACAGCAGGAGTTATCTTCGGGATCCGTCGGCGACGGAAAGATTTTCGTATCTACCGTGGACGAGGGAATCAGAATTCGTACAGGTGAGCGTGGAGACAAGATTCTTTAATTGTCGGTTCTATTTTGGAGGATAAATAATTGAACAGTGAGAACGTAATCGTCAGACTTAACGAAGTGGAAAAAGAGTTTGACGGCGTTAAGGTTGTAAAAAAGCTGTCTCTTGATATTAAAGAGGGCGAGTTTCTCACACTTCTCGGACCGTCAGGATGCGGTAAGACGACAACTCTTCGTATGATTGCGGGCTTTTCGGAAGCAACATCCGGAGAGATAATGCTTGAAGGCGTTGACGTATCGGGTTTGAAGCCTAACGAGCGTAACGTTAATACGGTATTCCAGAATTATGCGCTTTTCCCGCATATGAATGTAGAGGATAATATCGCATTCGGTCTTGTCGAGAAAAAAGTTCCTAAGGCAGAGATTAAAGAGAGAGTCAGCGAGATGATTAAGCTTGTTCAGCTTGAGGGACTTGAGAAGAGAAAGCCTGCCCAGATGTCTGGCGGACAGAAACAGCGTGTTGCTATTGCGCGCGCTTTGATAAATAAGCCTAGAGTATTGCTGCTTGATGAGCCTTTGGGTGCACTTGACTTAAAGCTTAGAAAGCAGATGCAGCTTGAATTAAAGCATTTACAGCAGAAGCTTGGAATTAC
>JAEEGL016950991.1_pt1 | contig 12872 bp, 10 predicted proteins | sample 9134231 | NCBI WGS metagenome assembly JAEEGL01 (sample SAMN16246548, study PRJNA631951) | gut metagenome | biome: gut microbiome; feature: rumen; material: fiber-attached | host: Bos | place: Iran: Karaj | collected 2018-10
GCACGAGCCGACTCTGTACGGTCTTTCGCCGTTTTCGTCGACCTTGTCTCTCTTTTCGGAGGTACCGGTCTTCGCCGCTACCTTATATCCTTTTACGTAGGCGTTCTTCGCGCCGCCGTCGTGCGATACGCCGTCTTCAAGAACGTCGGAAATCTCGCGGCAGACCTCGGTGCTGACGACCTGACGCTTCACGTCGGTCTCGAAGTTCTTGATCACGTTGCCGTCGTCGTCGACGACGCACTTGAAGAAATGAGGGGTGATATAGTATCCGCCGTTCGCGACCGTCGCGATCGCGGTGAGCTGCTGGATAGGCGTCGTCTTGAACGTCTGACCGAATGAATAAACGGCGAGGGATACGTTGTTGAACTCGGATCTGGGCGTATAGATACCTCCTACCTCGGACGGAAGGTCGATGCCTGTCTTGCCGGTGTAGCCGAACGCCTCGAAATAGTCGTAGAATTTATCTTCGCCGAGCAGCGCGGCGACCTGCATGAGCGCCGGGTTGCACGACTGCTGCAAGCCGTAACGGAATGCGAGCGTTCCGTGGCCGCTCGTGTTGTGGCACGAGATCGGCTTCGGGTAGTTCGGGATCATAAGCGATCCCGTGCACGTGAACGGAGTGTCGAACGTGACGACCTTCTCCTCGAGAGCCGCCGCGGTGGTGATGACTTTGAAAGTCGAGCCGGGCTCGTAAGTGTCGAGGACCGCCTTGTTCCCCCACATGGCGTAGAGGAGCTCGAGCCGTTTCTCGGTGTATTCCTCCGATCCTTCCTCGAGTCCGCTCTCGTCGAGGACGGCCTTCGAGGTCTCGTCGAGCGCGAACGGCTCGTTCAGGTCGAAGGACGGATACGTCGCCATCGCGAGGATGCCGCCCGTCTCAACGTTCATTACGATCCCGGTGACGCGGTTGCCCGCGGCGGAGTCGTTCCAGGTCGCCTCGAGCTGGTTTTGGAGTTCGGTCTGGATATATCTGTCCAGCGTGATCTCGAGGTTTTCCCCGTTCTCCGTCTCGATATACGCCTCGTACTCGAACGGCATATCGTTCTTTCTCGCGTCCTGAGCGAGGATGTATTTGCCGGACGTGCCCTCGAGCAGGTTGTTGTAGTATTTCTCGAGACCGTAGATCCCGACGCCGTCGGAGTTCGTGAAGCCGATGACGTGGCACGCGAGGTCCCCGTACGGATAGTATCTCTTCGAGGACGCCCTGTCGTAGATCTGGTTGGTCAGCGAGTATTTGTCGATGAAATCCCTGATCTTCTCGTTGACGCTCTCCTCGACGTCGCGCCCGATCAACTCGTACATCCTGTCCGTCTTCGCGGCTTTTTCGACAATCGTCGAATAATCGACTCCGAGCTGATACGAAAGGTACGTGCAGATCAGATCCTTCTGCGAGGTCCCGACGTACGAGGCCGTACCGTCTGGGGACGTCCAGTCGTAAAAGACGTCGTTGGCGGGATCGTCGTCCGCGTTCTTCTTGTCGATCTCCTCCTGTGCGTCCTTTATGTCGCTGGGCGAGATGATGACGTTGTAGACCGTCTTGTTCGTCGCGAGAGGGTTGCCGTTCGTGTCGAGGATGTCGCCCCGTTCGGGATTGACGTCCGCGGACACCGTGATCTGATCGAGGACCTGATCCTGATAATACTCGTGATCCCTTATCTGATAAAGGGCGAGCCGGCCGATTATGACCGCCGCGGAAGCGACAAAAATACAAAAAGCGATCACAAGTCTGTGATACGTTTTTCTGTCTGTTCTGTTTCGTTCTGCGTCCATGGCGATCTCCGTCCGGTGAAAAAAATATTGATCGGCCGGTATGCCGCACAGCGGTTCCGCGCGATCATATTTTATGTGTTCCCAAAGCCGAATATACTCGTCTCCCGCCCTTGCGGGAGGCTTAGAAATACTCTTCTTTTATGCAACCATAGCGCACCGGTAAGGTGCGCCATGGATCGTACGATTTTCCGTTTTTATCCTACGTAATCCCTTATGTTCTCAAACAGACCCGTGAAGACGGACAGAAGCGAACCGAGCGTTCCGCCGCCCGTCTCTTCCGCAGTGCCGGTCGCCTCGAGTTCGATCGAATCGCCGGAGGACATCGAGATGAAGCGCTTAGTCACGGCGCCTTCCTTGACCATTCCGATCTTCTCGGTCGCTATCTTCTCTACGAGCCGCACGTCGTTCTTCTGCTCGAGCCGGAACGCGAGATCCTCGCGCTCTGCCTGCAGAGTTTCGAGCTTTTCCTTAGCGTCGGAGACCTGTTTGCTCGACGAGGAGAGCTGCGCGTAGCTGAAGATGACCGCCATGATCATCAGGGTCGATACGATGAGGATCGCGATGAACGACAGCGAGACGCGGCCGCGCTCGACTTTGACCTCGCGCTTTGACGCCGCGCGGTCAGCCGCGATCGCCTTGGCTCTCGCCTCGGCGCGCTGCTCTTTTCTGATCGCCTTCTTCTCGGCTTTGATCCGGCGCTCGAACGCTTTGACGTACTCGAGACGCTCCTTTTCGCGTCTTGCTTCCTCCGCTCTTCTGCGCTCCTCCCTCTCGAGGCGGACGTAGTAGGCGCGCTCGGCTGCCTGACGGTCGGCGGACGTCCGGCGAGGTGCGCTTCCGGCGGGCCTCGCCGCGGTCTGACGTCCCCTTGAAGGAGAAACTTTCGGATCGTTTACCGTTCTTGTTCCGTTATACGTCCCGGCGGGGCGCGTGTTGTTTCGTCTTCTGATCGCTTCCTGATACGTCATTGTCCCCGCCTCCTTTTCTTAAAGTTTTCGTACCGCGCGGAGTTTCGCGCTCCGCGCTCTCGGGTTGACTTCCGTTTCGCCGTCTGACGGCAGTACCGGTTTTTTCGTTATTATCTCGACCGTAGGCTTCTTTCCGCATACGCAGACCGGAAATTCCGGAGGGCACGTGCATCCGGTCGACAGGTCCTGAAACGTTCTTTTGACTATCCTGTCCTCAAGGGAGTGAAACGAGATCACCGCCGCGATCCCGCCGGGCGCAAGTCTTTCGACCGCCGCCCTGATCGACGGCTCTATCCCGTCGAGTTCCCCGTTCACTTCGATCCTTATCGCCTGGAACGTCCGTTTCGCGGGATGCTGGGCCTCGCTTTTCCTCGCCGCAGCGGGGATGCCCCTGATTATCGCCTCCGCGAGTTTGCCGGTCGTGGTGATCGGCTCCTTTTTTCTCTCCTCGCAGATGCTTCTTGCAACGGGACCCGCGAACTTTTCCTCGCCGTAGTCCCTGATCACTCTTTTGAGTTCCTCGGGCGAATAACCGTTCACGACGTCCGCCGCCGTGATACCGCCCGAGCGGTCCATCCTCATATCGAGCGGCGCGTCGACGCCGTACGAGAATCCGCGGTCCGCCTCGTCGAGCTGATACGACGAGACGCCGAGATCCCAGAGGACTCCGTTGATCTTATCGATCCCGAGCGAATCGAGGACCGCCGCGACGTCGCTGTAGTTCGATCGGACGACGGTGCACCCCGGACCGTACTTCTCAAGTCTTTTTCTCGCGGCCTCTACTGCTTCCCCGTCGCGGTCTATGGCGACGAGCCGTCCGCCCTCGGGAAGTCTTTCCGCGATCGCCGCCGAGTGGCCTCCGCCTCCGGCGGTGCAGTCGACGAATATCCCGCCCCTCTCCGGCGCGAGAACGCCGACGCTCTCCTCGAGCAGGACGGAGACGTGACTGAAGCTCTTCACGGTATCAGAGCTCGAGTTCCTTCATCCGGCCGATGAAATTCTCCGGCTCGGAATCGTATTCTCTCTCGTTCCATCTCTCCTCGGCCCAGATCTCGGCGTACTTGCCGCATCCGACCGTGATGACGTTTTTCTTTATGCCGCTGTAATCGACCATCTCCTGAGGGAGAAGCACTCTTCCCTGCGCGTCCGGCTGGACTTCGATCGATCTGGAGAATATATATCTGACGAGGTCGCGGACTTCGTGTTTGCTCTTCGACGTGACGTCGGACGCGTACTCCTCGAATCCCGCTTTGGAATACAGGCTGAGGCATCCTCCGCCGTCCTGAGTGATGACGACGACCGGGCCTAACTGATCTTTGAGCCTCGAGGGTATAATGAGCCTGTTTTTAGCATCGATGGAATGCGTATATTTACCCATTAACACGGCTCATCACCACCCTTTCCCTCTACTTTGTTTCCTTTTTCACCACTTTGTTAGGGTTATTATAATACAGACGCGAGTAAAGGTCAATAGTTTTTGTGCAATTTATTTCACTTTTTTTTCGCAAAAATGCCCTTTTCTCATCTTTTCCCACGAAAAAGGACAACCGATTTTCGTAATTTCGGCGTTTTTATTCGTTTTTGCGATGAAAATCTTTAAATTACCACTTCCCGCCATTCACGGTCTGTGACGCCCCCGATTCTCCACTTTGCGTCACGGGACGACAAAAAACCCGCGAACGCGGGTGTTCCTGCGTTCGCGGGTGGGATATTCGTTTATTATTTCCTCACTTTGTCCTCATTTCCCTGAGCAGGGCGATCTCTCTTTCGTATCCCTCGTCGTCGTTCGGAGTCTCGAGGTAGAACGGGACCCCCTCGAGGTCGTCGCAGTTGATGAGATACTTCACCGCCTCCAGACTTACGTATCCCTCCCCCAGCTTTTCGTGTCTGTCCTTCCTCGCTCCGACGGGATTCTTGCTGTCGTTGAGGTGGATCGCCTTCAGCCTCTTAAGACCGACGACGCGGTCGAACTCGTCGAGCACTCCCTGCGGGTCCTCTGAAATCGCGTATCCTCCGTCGTGTACGTGACACGTGTCGAGGCACACGCCGAGGCGGTCGGACAGCGGAGCGCGTACGCGAGAGATGATCTCGGCGAGCTCTTCAAAGGTCCTGCCCATCTCGGTGCCCTTTCCCGCCATCGTCTCGAGCAGGACGTACGTGTTCATGCCCTCCCACATGATCGAGTTCAGCATATCGGAGATGAAGCCGTACGCGGCCTCTTCCCCCTGACCGACGTGGTTGCCCGGGTGGAAGTTGTAAAGCGCGCCGTTTATCCCGTCGAGCATCTCGAGCTCCTCGCGCATCGTGTCGCGCGTGAACTCCCTGATATGTTCGTCCTTTGCGCAGGGGTTGTAAACGTACGGGGCGTGGGCGAGCGGCGGGTGAAACGACCCCGTCGCGGTCAGTTCGTTCAGTTTACGGAAATCCTCGGGATCGGCCGGTTTCAGCACGCCGCCGCCCCTCGGGTTCCGCGTGAACACCTGATAGGTGTTGCCGCCCATTCCGAGGATCTTCTGCGCGGTCCCGTAATATCCGCCTTCTTTCGTCAAAAAGCAACCGACGTAAAACATATGATCTCCTCCCGGCGGCGGGGAAAGGTTGACATCCCGCCGCTTTTTGTGTTAGAATTCGTGAAAAGAGAGTAAAATAAGTTCCGGGTCATATCAGCGCGCGTCTTTCGCAGGGAGAACGTCAGGTGAAAAACAGGAAAAGCAGATCGCTCGATCTGAAGCGGTTCAGATCGGGAGCGGAGAGATTTCTCGACGTCGTGTCGGAAGACCGGGTCACGGTCTACGCCGCGCAGGCGTCTTTCTTTCTCGTTATCTCCGCGATCCCGTTCATCATCCTCCTGATCAACCTGATAGGCTCGTTCATTCCCGAGGGAGTCGCGGACGTGCTCATTTCGATGGGCGACGCGCTCCCGGGAAACGTGCGCGACCTGTATTTCGACATAATCGGCGAGCTGTACTCGAAACCCGCCGTAAACCTCATCTCGATCACGGCGCTGACCGCTTTCTGGATGGCGTCGCGCGGCATATCGTCCGTCAGAGGCGGGATCTCGACCGTGTACAGATCGCATCCGGACGAGGGGATCGTCAAGGCGTTCCTGATGTCTGCCGCGTACACCGTCGTGTTTCTGGTGTTTCTGATCGTCATCATCGTCGTTCAGCTTTTCGGCAACCAGCTGTACCTGATAGTCAAGGCGACGTCGCCGGGAGCCGTCGGATTCCTCGACGCGATATTCCGGCTCAAGGCACCGATCCTGTACGTGTCGCTGAGCGCCTTCTTCGCGCTGCTCTACTACGCCGTGAACAGACGCGGCGAGTACGTCGACCGGAAATTCTACCACCATCTGCCCGGCGCGATCTTCGCCGCGGCGGGGTGGATGCTCTTCTCGTACTTCTACTCCCTGTACACGACGTATTTCACCGGAGTGTCGTACATTTACGGGAGTCTGACCGCCGTCGTCCTGCTTCTTCTGTGGATGTACGTATGTATGATGATCCTTCTGCTCGGCGCGGAACTGAACAAACTGCTCGCGGGCCGCGAGCGGAAGAAAAAGGCGGCGGATCAGGACGAACGGGACGAGCATCCCGAAACGGCCGATTGAAGCTGAAACGGAATATCCAAAACTCCTCTTTCACCGAAGGGCGAAAGAGGAGTTTTTCATTGTCAGTTCTGTCCTCCGTCCTCTTCCGGAGCGTAGGGATCCTCTTCGATGCCGGCTCTGATCTCCGCAACCTTAGCGTCGTGCTCGGCGCGCGTAACGGAGAAATACGTCCGGGTCCCGGAGGATACGAAGAAGTAGTATCCGGACTCGACCGGGTTGAGAGCCGCGAGGATCGCGCTGTTGCTGGGGCTCGCGATAGGCCCCGGAGGAAGTCCCGTGTTGGTGTAGGTGTTGTACGGGGTGTCCCTGGTGAGGTCGTCCGCCGTGAGGCGCGGGCGTTTGCCCGTCTCGTGCTGGATCACGTAAACGATGGTGGCGTCGCTCTCCAGATACGGGAAATCCCACGGCAGAGCCATTCTGTTGTGGAACACCGAGGACACGATCGCGAAATCGGAAGGCGTTCCCGCCTCCTTCTCGATCATCGACGCGAGCGTGACGACCTGGTCGACGGTCAGCCCGATCTCTTCAGCTCCGAGGCGGTAGTCCTTGGTGAAGATGGCGGCGAACCGTTTGAGCATGCGGTTTATGACCGTCTCCTCGCTCGAGGCGTTGTAAAATTCGTAGCTGTCCGGAAACAGATATCCGTCAAGGCGGTAGATCCTGCCCGTATCCCGCCAGTTATCAGGGATCTCGTCGACGAACCAGTAGTCGAAATCATACTCATTAATGACTTCGACGTATCGGTCCCTCGAGCCTATTCCCTTCCCGACAAGCAGGTCGATTATCTCATCCGTGGTATATCCTTCGGGTATCGTGACCCATGAGACGCCGCTCACCGCCTTCGGCTTGAACGAGTTCAGAAGCTCCTTGTATCCGAGCTTCGCGGAGACGGTATAAGTGCCCTCTCTGAAATCGCACGGGTCCTTTTTGATCTTCGCGTAGAACTTGAAAAGACCGGGGTATTTTATTATCCTGTTCTCTCCGAGCATATCCGCGACCTCTTCAAGAGTCGTGTCCTCGGAGATCGTGATCTCCGCTTCCTCGTCCGATTTGACGAACGCGTAGATATCGTTTGCCGCCATGATCACGAAGACGGAGAGAAGAGCGGAAATAACGAGGACGAACGTGACGTAGGCGATCACTTTTACGACGTTCGATACGTGTCTGCCTTCCTCTTCGGTCGCGTCCCTGCCCTTTTTCACTCTCATCGCCTCTCCCTGTCCGGGCGTTCCGGCGACTACTTTCGTGTGGCCTTTCGTCTGCGCGCGGTGCGGCTTTTTCGTCCGCGCGGACACGCTATCCGCGTTTTTACCGGTTTTCGCCGGCGCGGGGTCGGCGGGGGGAGCCGCGGTATCGCCGGGGATGCGGCGCACCGCTCTGCGCAGTCTGTTTTCCGCGGTGCGGGGCGTCTGCGCCTGATCCGCGCCCGTCGGGGACGGCGCGGCGGCGGGGACCGCCCGTTCGTTTATTTCACGGTCATCGTTCATAAGATCGACGTCCCTTCTTTTATAATATGTAGGAAACCACGACGAAGATCACGGCCGCGATCAAAAACGCCGGGGAGAATACCGATTCGCTGAACGCTCTCAGAAGAGAGCCGCGGGCTTTTTTGTCCGGGAGGTAGGAGGAGTCCCTGTTAGCCTTCCCGTACGATTTGTACAGCGACGCCGCTTCGAACGCCGTCACGACGGCGGCGATGAAGAACGCCACCGCGAGAATGAAGATGATCAGAACGCTGCTGACGTTCTGCCTCCTCGTAAGATACATCACGTAATCCTCGAAGAAAACGACGAAGATATTGTTGACAAGGTGGACGATCACCGCCGCGATGAGCGACCGGGCGGCGAAGGTGACTGCAGCGAGAACGAGCCCGCTGAACAGATAGACCGGGAATCTCACGAAGCTGAAATGACTCATCGCGAACGCGAGAGAACTGACGGTCACCGCGCAGAACACGCCCTTCGAGGTGAATTCCGTCAGGATGATTCCCCGGAAGAGGACTTCCTCGGTTATCGCCGGAACGACTGCGAACGCTATAACGTAGTAAAAACTGTCGGCGGAACCGGCCGCCGCGGTGCTTGAAGACGCCGAGAACGCCTCCGGGAAGAGCGCGTTCATACCCGCTCCGATGAGTCCGCTGCCCGAAACGATCAGTACGGACGCGGATACGATCAGAATGATCGCGGAAAGCGGGAATAAGTTGATCCGCAGTCCCGCTCTGAACTCCTTGCCGCGGAGCGTGCAGTAGAAGACCGAGGGGAGCGCGAGGATCAGAAGCTGGATCACGATGACGGAGAGGTACGGGGACGTCCTCAGGACCTCCCTCGCCGCGGGAATGAGCTGCCACGCCGCGATAAGAGCAAACACGACGATCAGAAGGATCGACGCGGACGTCGTCTGTTTTATCTTCATTTTCCCGCCTCCTCTCTTTTAAACGTCTGCAGGGCTTTTTACTTCAGCGCCCTTACTCCTTTTTCGGTCAGAAGGATATCGACCGTAACGTCGTATCTGCCGCGCGGGACGGTCGGAAGAATGAAGTCGCTGTAGACGACCCCGATCTTGCATCCCGAGAACGCGGAGAGATATCTGTCGTAGAAGCCCTTGCCGTATCCGAGCCGGTATCCGGCGCGGTCGTAAACGAGCCCCGGAACGAAGCACACGGCGCTTCCCTTCATCTCGTCCTGACGGAAGACGGGAAGATCCGCGGAGGGCTCTCTGATGCCGTACGAATCGGGCGAAAGATCCCCGAGCGATCCGACGATATGATATTCCATCGTATGGGTGTCGACGTCGCAGCGCGGGAACGCGACCTTCTTGCCCTGCTCCCATGCGTATTCTGCAATTTTGTCGACGTCGATCTCGCTCTCCGTCGCGGCGTAGAGAAGAACGTACTCGGCGTATCTGAAGCTGACAAGGCCCTTCGCTGCCGAGCAGATCGCCTCGTCTCTCTTCGCCTTTTCGCCGTCGTCCATCTCTTCCCTGACGGCGATGTATTTGCGGCGCAGATCGTCTTTATCTTTTTTTACGGTTCCGGACGGTTCGATCCTCATTTGTAAATGACCGCCTCCGCAATTTTGCGGGAGACGTCCTCCCCTCTGAGCGCGCCGAGAAGAGCGAGCCCGAATTTCATGGCGCAGCCCGCCCCGCGGGCCGTTATGACTTTGCCGTCGACGGTCACGTCGTCGTACGAGACGCGGGCGCCGTTGAGATTTTCCTCGAATCCGGGGTAGCACGACGCGGCTTTGCCCTTGAGCTTACCTCTTTTTCCGAGCACGGACGGCGCGGCGCAGATCGCCGCGAGGATACCGCCCGCCTTTTCCGTCGCTTCAATGAAAGTGTCCGTTCCCGCCCACGCGTCGAGGTGGCGCGTGCCGGGCATACCGCCGGGAAGAACGATCATCTCCGGCGGGTCTCCCTTCAGCGCGTTGAACGCTTTTTTTCCAACCAGATCGCAGGTGACGGCGATGCCGTGAGAGCCGGTCGCCACGGGTCCCGTGACCCCGACCGTCTTCACCTCGCATCCTCCGCGCCTCAGCACGTCGATCGGGCAGATCGCCTCGACCTCTTCAAATCCGTCGGCTAGCAGAACATAAACCATTTTTATCTCCTATCTTTCAGGGCGGTCGGGATCAGATCCCGCCGTCCCCGTCGGGGTATTCCTCGTCCGGGACGTCGTCGGGGTATTCTTCATCCCCGCCTTCATCATATTCTTCCCCGTATTCCTCATATTCCTCATCGCCGGAAGATCCGCCGCCGTCTCTCATCACCATCTCCATGAACTGTTCTTTCGTGAGGAGGACTTCTCTGGGCTTCTGGCCGGACGGTTCGCTGACGTATCCGAGTTCCTGCATCCTGTCGATGAGCTTCGCCGCCCTGCCGTAGCCGAGCGAAAGTTTGCGCTGGATCAGCGACGTCGAGATCTTGCCGGTCGTCACGGCGAGCTCGAGCGCGTCGCGGAGCATCGGGTCGTCGTCCGAATCGGGCGATTCGCCCTCGAACGATCCGCCGCCGCCTTTTTTGCCTTTGCCGACGTTCTTCGCCGCCTCTTCGATCTTGTCTATGATGTCTTTGGAGTACGTGGAGTCGTCGGTATTCTTTTCCTTTATATATGCGACGACGTTCTCAACGTCCGGAGCGTCGATGAACGCGCCCTGAACGCGAACCGGCTTCGGCGCGCTTACGGGCTGATAGAGCATATCGCCCTTTCCGATCAGGTTCTCCGCGCCCGCTCTGTCAAGGATCGTGCGCGAGTCGACCTGCGAAACGACGGTGAACGCGATACGGGACGGGATGTTCGACTTGATAAGACCGGTGATGACGTCGACCGACGGTCTCTGCGTACCGACGATGACGTGCATTCCGGCGGCTCTCGCCTTCTGCATAAGACGGCAGATCGAATCCTCGACGTTTTCGTGCGCCGTCATCATCAGATCGGCGAGCTCGTCGATGATGATAACTATATAAGGAAGATATTCGTATTCGGGATCGTTCGCCGTGATCTTGTTGAAAGCGTTGACGTCCCTGACGCCGACCGCTTCGATCAGTCCGAAACGTCTCTCCATCTCGGACACCGCCCATGAGAGCGAGCCCGCCGCCTTCTTCGGATCGGTCACGACGGGAACGAGCAGATGCGGTATCCCGTTGTAGACGTTGAGTTCGACCTTCTTCGGGTCTATCAGGATCAGTTTTACCTCATCCGGGGTCGCTTTATACAGTATCGACAGGATAAGACTGTTGATGCAGACCGACTTACCGCTTCCGGTAGTACCCGCGACGAGAAGGTGCGGCATCTTTCCGATGTCGAGATACATGCTCTCGCCCGCGACGTCCTCGCCGAGCGCGCAGAACAGTTTGGAGGGATTGTCGAAAAACTCCTTGTTGTCGATCAGCGTGCGCAGATGAACGACAGCCTTGTTCTTGTTGGGGACCTCCACGCCGACGACTGCCTTGCCCGGCACGGGCGCCTCGATACGGACGCCGGTCGTCGCGAGGTTCAGCGATATATCGTCGACCAGATTGGCGATGGAGCGGACGCGCGTTCCCGGTTCGGGGAGAAGCTCGTATCTCGTGATCGTCGGTCCGCGCTGGATATCCACGATCCTCGTTTTGACGTTGAAACTTCTGAGCGTCTCGACGAGTTTTTCGCCGTTCTCGCGGAGTTCTTCCCTCGCGCCCGCGCCCTTAGAGGAGACGTCCTCGGGAAGCAGACTGATCGGCGGGAAGACGTATTTCGAGGAATTCGGAAGATCCTTGTCCCCCGCGGGAGTTCTTTTTACCTTAAGCGGCTTCTCGTCTTCCTCCGCGGTCTTTTCGCGGGGCTTTCTCGGCCGTTTTATCCCCTCGCCGGTCATCGCGGCGGGAGTTTCGTATTCTCCGCCCGAGGCGAGTCTGCGCTTCTTCGTGCGCTCCATCGCCTCCTCGAAGATCTCCTCGTCCGTCGAACCGGAAGGCTCGCCCTCCGCGGGATAGTCGTCGTCGAGCGGGATATCCGGGACGAACGGTCTCTTCCTCCTGAATCTGAAACGGATCGGCTGAGCCGTATTCTCTTTTACGCGCTCTGCTCTTCTTCTCTCTTTTGGCGCGACGGGAGCTGCAGGGACCGGGATCTGTTCGCCCGCTCTCTGCTCTTTTTCTTTCTGTTCGGCCTCTTTTGCCTGTGCCCTCTTCTCCGCTCTCTTTTTCGCGGATTCGCGGATCTTTTTCCCGAACGCCTTCGGCGTGAAGCCGAACATCAGGAGGATCGACACGATCAGAACGGCGATAACGATGACGAGCGTTCCGGGCTTGCCGAAGCCGTTCAGCATCAGACTGCCGAGCAGACCGCCGATAACGCCGCCGCCTCTGAGTGCTACCCCCTCCGCGTAATGGAACGCGGCGGAGTAAACGGCCTGAGAATTAGAAACGACGTGGATAAAAACGGACAGGAAGGTATAAGTCACGAACGAACTGATCACCCTGAGCGGCAGGATCCCGTGCCTCAGATCGCGCGACAGAGTAAACGTGTGCAGGAGAATGAAAAGCGGAAGGAAGAACGCCGTAAAGCCGTTCATGCCGAGGAAGAACCTCTTGAGCGCTCCGCCGACAACACCGGCTCCGGTGAACAGACAGACGGCGATCAGAACGGCTGTCACGCCGAGCGCGTAAGGAACGAACTGCGCGACAAAGGACCCCGCGGATCCCTTGCCGTCGCCCTCTTCGTTTACGGGCGCCCGCCGGGCGGGTTTTTCACTTTTTGCAGGAGGCGCTTTGCGCTCTCCGTTTTTCTTGCGGTCGGCCAATTATATCACCGCACCTTTCTCAAGACCGCGCTGCGGTCGGAATTCTCGAACAGACGTGAATAAAACGGTAAAACAAATACAAACAATTACCTAAAATAATATTTTAGCAGATTTCGGCTAAAATTTCAAGAGTCGGAGGGAGGGGTCGCGCCGTGACGTTCATACCGGGAAAGAAAGGGCGCGCGTCGCTTTCGCTCGCCGCCCTCGGTGCTCTGTTCGCCGGGACCGTCAACGGACTGCTCGGCA
>JAEEGL017062183.1_pt1 | contig 12872 bp, 8 predicted proteins | sample 9134231 | NCBI WGS metagenome assembly JAEEGL01 (sample SAMN16246548, study PRJNA631951) | gut metagenome | biome: gut microbiome; feature: rumen; material: fiber-attached | host: Bos | place: Iran: Karaj | collected 2018-10
AGATCGTCGAAGGTCTTGTAATCGGTGAGATTTCCGAGATCGAGGCCGCATCTGACGTTGTTCTTTCTGTCACGGCCGTTGAACAGGGTGTATTCGAGCACCTTGGCGAGGTTGATGGAGCCGTCCTCGCAGCCGAAGTTGCTCTTGCCCTGGATCTCCACCTCCTGGCACCCGAGGATGGTGTAGTCACGGGCGTCCTCAAGCTTCACGCCGTAGCCCACGAGGCCGTCGATCACAGTCTCGTCGCCGGCGACGGTGGGGTCGGACATTCCCTCGGACCACATGAGGATAACGAGTCTCAGCAGATCCGGAGGTGTGTCCTTGTGGACGCGGACGGTGAGCCGCGGGTGCGTCTCGTGCATGGTCCGCATGATGCGGAGCATCTGATAGGTGATCTCGTTGGTGGCGTCCTCGCCGGTCTCGGGGATGACGCCGGACAGTGTGATGTTGTGAACTCCGTGCTCCCAGAACTTCATGAAGATCGCCGTCAGGACGTCGTTGTCCTCCTCGCCCCGGTAGAACGGATACATATACTGGTCGAATCTGCCGACGCAGTCCACCCAGTCCCACAGGGAGTAGAACCACACAAGCTGCGCCGCCTCGAGGAAAGTCTCCGGCTTTCTCACGGCGATGGCGCGGCAGGTCTTCTCGATGGTCTGAAGCTGCTCCAGCCGCTCGCCGGCGGCAAATTCCGAAAGGCGCGCCGCCTCGTCGGCGTATAGGAGGCAGAACCTCATGAGTCCCTCGATGATGATGCGCAGGGCGCGGTAGAGGTCCTTCTTTTTCGTCTCGGAGTCGGGGGTCAGGGAATCATAATGATTTATCTGGTCCAGCACGCCGGGGAGGCCCATGGTAAGGAGCTTTTTGTAGCTCGGCACCGTGTGTCCCTGGTATCCGCCGGTCCACCAGAGGGCGTCGTTCATGGCACCAAATCCCTCGGGGTTGTTGACTCTCTTGTAGCTGTTCTCGTTCATGAGGTCCCAGGAATAGGGGACCATCTCCGGCTCAAGCCGGTAGTGGCGTTCGGTCTCGCCCTCCACGGTCACGCCGCGGCAGAAGTGCTCGTACACCTTTCTCATGGGGCGGGGGAAGCCGACGAGGATATCGTCCTCGAAGAAGACCGGCGCGGTCTCGAGCCATGACGCCACGATGCCGTAAGCCGCCTTTACCGGGTACGGCTCGTCTCTGTATTTCTCGAAGGCGTCCTCGAAGGGCGTCCTGCCGTCGAAGGGGAACCCGGTCCAGGTCTCTTCTCTCACTCTGTTGGGTTTCAGTCTTTCGAGGACTCCCTCGTATATTCTCCGAACCCTGCCCGTGAATTCGAATTTCTCGAAAACATCATTCATCTCGCACGGTCTCCTTTCCGTCGTTCCCGCGGCATTTTTAAGGCAAGCCGCACTGACCCATTTTACCGTATATCATTATAAGGAAAATACGGCTCCGTGTCAACAAGAGGCGGGAAAATATTTTCCCGCGGAGCCCCTCTTTCCAAAGAAAAAACGGGCCGGACGGTCTCCCGTTCCGGCTCGTCGGTTTTATGTTCGGTCCGGCGTATCAGCCGGCGCTCTTGATCTTGTTCCAGAGGTCCTCGTAGTGCTTGATCGTCTCCTCGTCCAGATGGGTGTAGTACTGGGACTTGACCTCGGTCTTCGGATAGAGGATCTCGTTGCCGTGCTCGCTGTACTCCGGATTCTCCGTCACGGCGGTGTTGGGGCATACGTAGTGGATGAACTCCGCGTTCTGCAGCGCGATGTACGGATCCATGAGGAAATTGAGGTAGAGCATCGCGGCGTCGTAATTCTTCGAGTTCTTCAGGATACAGCAGGCGTCGAAGAACACGTTGGTCCCCTCCTCGGGGTAGTACATGGACAGGTGATCGCCGTTGCCGGAGGCCTCGTCCATGTCGTCCACCATGGTGAGATAGTCGCCGGTATAGTAGACGCAGACGGCGGCGTTCTCGCCCTCCATCTTCTCAAAGTTCTGGTCCATGGCCCAGCTCTGGTAGAGCGGCACCGCTTTTTTCAGATAATCGGCGGCTCTGTCCCACTCTGCCGTGTCGGTGGTATTCACGTCGATCCCCAGGGCGAACATGGCGGTCGCCAGGGCGTCGCGGGCGTTGTCGATGCCCAGGATCTGACCCTTGTACTTCTGGTTCCAGCAGAGGGACCAGGTGCCGTCAACGTCGGCGGGATCCACCATGGTGTTGTTGTAGATAATGCCGAGGAAGCCGCCCGCGTAGGGCACGGAGTACTCGCCCGTGGGGTCGTACTCGGGATTTCTGTACTGCTCGTCGATATACTTGAAGTTGCTGAGCTTTGAGGTGTCGATCTTCGCCAGATAGCCCTCTTCGATGAGCCGCGCGATCATGTAATCCGAGGGGATTATGACGTCGTAGTTCACGCCGCCTCCGGCAAGGGTGGCGTACATGGACTCGTTGCTGTCGTAGGTGGTGTACTCGACGTGGATGCCGGTGACGGCCTCGAACGCCAGGTTGATGTCGAGGGCGCCCTCCTTGCCGTTGGAGATGTATTCGCCCCAGTTGTAGACGTAGAGCGTGGTCCCCTCAAGGTCGTTCGCGTAGTCTCCCTCGAGTTTTCCCTCCAGTTCTTTTCTGAGTTTTTCCAGTCTGCCCGACTTCGAGCAGGAGGAAAAGAGGACCGCAAGGGACGCGACCATGAGGACGGCGAGAACAACAGAGATTATCTTTTTCATTTCACGATTCCTTTCTGACCGGGCGCGGGCCGGCCGCCTTCTCTTTTCCTTTCCGAGCGGATCTGCATCACGTTGACCGCGGTCATCAGTATCATTATCGTAAGGAAGATCAGGGTGTAAAGCGCGTAATATTCCGGGGAAACGGGTTTTTTCACCGCGGTGTACAGCTTCGTGGCGAGGATGTTGTAGTGTCCGTTGGTGTAGTAGCTGATGATGAAGTCGTCGAGGGACAGGGTGAACGCCATGATGAAGCCGGAGACTATGCCGGGGACGATCCCCGGGAAAATTATCTTCCAGAACGCCCGGGTGCGCGTGCACCCCAGGTCCATCGCCGCCTCGTAGAGAGACGGGTCTGAGCCGTTGAGACGCGGCAGAACGTTCAGGATGACGTAGGGCGTGTCGAAGGTGACGTGGGCGATGAGCAGGGTCCAGAAGCCCAGTATCTCCGTCCTGCGAAGGACCAGCGCCCCGAAGAACGTGAACAGCATCATCAGCGACACGCCTGTGATGATGTCCGGGTTGGTCAGCGGGACGTTCGTGACGGTGTTGAAGGCGCTTTTCAGCTTCTTCGACCTGATGCGGTAGATCCCGTAAGCCGCTATGACGCCGAGCACCGTGGCGACTACCGCCGCCCAGATGGAGATGTTCAGCGTGTTCATGAGAACGTCGCCCATCTCGAAGTCCTCAAAAAGGACGTTGTACCACCGGAGCGAGAACCCGCTGAAAATGGTGGTGCTCCGCGCCGAGTTGAAGGAGAAGACCACCATCACGAGAAGAGGCGCGTACAGGACCGCGTAAACGATCCCCATAAAGATCTTTCCGAGAGTTTTCATATGAGGACGCCGCCCCCTTCCTCACTGTCGCTGAACTTGTTGAGGATCAGCATGCTGACGAGGATTATCGCCATCAGCACGGTGGAGAGCGCCGCCGCCACGGGCAGGTTGCTGTTCTGGTTGTGGATCTGGCTCTCGATGAGGTCGCCGATCATGAAGTTGCCGGTGCCGCCCATCTTCGCCGAGATGTAGAACGTGCTGACGGAGGGCACGAAGACCATGATGATCCCGGAGATCACCCCGGGGGCGGTCAGCGGCATCACCACCCGGCGGATCCGCTGGAACTGGTTGCAGCCCAGATCCTCCGCCGCCTCAAGAAGCGACGGGTCGATCTTCGTCATGACGTTATAGATGGGCAGGATCATGTACGGCAGGTAGTTGTAGACCATGCCGAAGATGACCGCGCCGGTGTTGTTCATGAGGTTCAGCCGCCCGAAGCCGATGGCCGTCAACGCCTGATTTATAAGGCCGTTCGACTCCATCAGGGACGTGAGGCAGTAGGTCTTGATAAGCAGGTTTATCCACATGGGGAGCGTGATAAACATGTTGGCGAGTTTCCGGGACATGGGGCGGAGACGGCACACCGTATAGGCGAACGGATACGCGATAACGAGCGTTATGACCGTCGCCAGCGCCGAGTACCAGAGGGAGCGCAGGATCACGGGGCCGTAATCCTTCAGCGACGCCATGTTCGCCAGAGTGAAATGGCCGTGCCCGTCGGTGAAGGCGTAAAACAGCACCACGATGAGCGGGATTATGATGAACGCCGCCGCCCAGAAAACGTAAGGCGAGTTGATGAACAGATTGGCGAGAGTCCTTCTTTTATTCTTCATCTTCGTCGTCCTCCGGGTCCGGATCGAGGTCGTCCGAGAACGTGCTGTAGTCCCCGTAGAGACCGGAGAATTCCGATTTATGCATGACGTGGATCGCGTCGGGATCGAGGGCGATGCCGATCACCTGACCTTCCTCGTAGGCGTCGGTGGTCTGGACCATCCACTTGAAGCCGCGCACGTCCACGATGAGCTCGTAGTAGTCGCCCTTGAAGGTGGCCTGGGTGATCTCGCCGACGACCATTCCCTTCTCTGGCGCGACCACGTCCACGTCCTCGGGACGGATGACCACGTCCACGGGCTCGTTGCGCTCGAAGCCCTCGTCCACGCAGGTGAAGGTGTGACCGGCGAAGGTGACGGTGTCGTCGCGGTTCATGATGCCGTCGATTATGTTCGATTCGCCGATGAAGTCGGCGACAAAGGCGTTCACCGGCTCGTTGTAGATGTCCACGGGGCGGCCGATCTGCTGGATCTTGCCGTTCTCCATCACCACCACGGTGTCGGACATGGACAGCGCCTCCTCCTGGTCGTGGGTGACGAAGATGAAGGTGATCCCCGTCTCGCGCTGGATGCGGCGGAGCTCCACCTGCATATCCTTGCGGAGCTTGGCGTCAAGCGCCGACAGGGGTTCGTCCAGCAGGAGCACCTTCGGCTTGTTGATCAGCGCCCGGGCGATGGCCACGCGCTGCTGCTGGCCGCCGGAGAGGTTGGTCACCTTGCGCTTTTCGTAGCCGTCCAGGTTCACGAGATGGAGCATCTCTTTCACCTTTTCCTCGATCTCGGCCTTCGGAACGCCCGCGACCTTCAGCCCGAACGCCACGTTCTCGTAGACGTTCAGGTGCGGGAAAAGGGCGTATCTCTGGAAGATGGTGTTGACGTTTCTTTTGTACGGAGGGACGTCGTTGACCCTTTCGCCGTCAAAAAAAACGTCACCCTCATCCGGCCGGAGGAATCCGGCGATGATCCGGAGCGTGGTGGTTTTGCCGCACCCGGACCGACCGAGAAAAGTTACAAATTCCCCGTCGCGGACCGTCAGGTCAAGGCTGTCGAGGATCTTTTCTCCGTCGAATGAGAGAGTGATGTTGCGCAGTTCGATAATATTCCCGTTTTTCATTTTGCATCCCCCTTTGCGGTAAAAGACCGCGTAAGCCGAAATATGGCTCTGCGCGAACCCACGTAACGACTAACCGGACCGGCCCCCGCAAAGAGTTTTTGCAGCCGGTGAGGGAGAGCGTCTCTCCGTCCCGGATGCAGCCGCGGTTTCCGCGGGGACCTCCGACCGGGAGCGTCCGCCGCGTGTTTTTGTTCAAAACTGCCGTACGTGAACATCATATTCAGTTGTCCGCACGCGGGCTGGAGCGGCGTATGCCCTCCGGGAACGCCGACGTTACTGACAGACTCGGGGCCCCCTCCGGTGCGTATGATGTTTTATGACCCGTCAATTCCTTTGCCTCTTGACGGGTTGTCAGCACAGATGCAAAATCGTGCAGAGTATATAATACAGTCTTTATCGGATTTTGTCAATAGTTATTTTATATTATTGAAAAAATGTGACCGGCGGCGAGCATAAGAAAACCCCGGGAGCTCGCCGCGCGTGCCCCCGGGGGACTTTTACGGAAAAGGCGCGGAATCACTTCCGCGCCCGGTTTTTGTGAGCCGTACGTTATTTACTGTTTCTCCACAGAAAAGTCACTACTTGTCCCCTGGTGCAGGACGCGCCGGGGGAGAAGGTTTTCCCCGTCGTTCCTTTTGTGACCCCGTTCGTGACGGCCCACAGGGTCGCTTCGTAGAAGTAGTCGCCGTTCTTAACGTCCGAGAACGGGTTTTTCGCTCCGTTGACTCCGGGCTTCCCCGCCGCCCGCCAAAGGAAAGTGACGACCTGTCCTCTGGTGCAGGGCAACGCGGGCGAGAAGGAGGTATCCGTCATCCCTTTTGTGACGCCGTTCTCCACAGCCCAGAGCACGGCTTTATAAAAGTAGTCGCTTTTTTTGACGTCCTTAAATTTGTTCGTCGCGGTTTTCGGCTCCGGCTCTCCGGCCGCTCGCCACAGGAAGGTCACGACCTGTCCCCTCGTACACGGCAAAGCGGGAGAAAACCGCGTCCCGGAGGTGCCCTTCGTGATATCCATATCCACTGCCCACAGGACGGCAAGGGCAAAGAAATCTTTTTTGTTCACGTCGCTGAAGTCGCAGAACCCGACGAAAGATTTATCGGCTTCAAGCAAGGGATCGTTGAATTGCTCGATCTTTATCTTGTCCCACTCTTTTTCCGTTCCCTTAAAGATGACTTTTTCAAGCGAGGGACAGTTGTTGAACGCCCCTGAAAATACGGTCGTAACCGTACCGCCTATTGTCACGGTCCTGAGAGAAGAACAGTTGTTAAAGGTACCGTATCCGATCAATGAAACTCCGTTCGGGATGCTGACGTTCAGGAGAGAGGAACACCCGTAGAACGCGTAACCTCCGATCTCCGTTACGCTGCCCGGAATATTGAATTCTCTTATTCCGGAACAGCTTCCGAACGCGTTACTGCCTATTCTGGTCACGCCGTACGGAATGGCAACGTCAGAAAGCGAACCGCACCGTAAAAAGGCGGCGTCCCCTATGGTTTTGACCCCGTCCGGTATGTTGACCTCTTTCAGCGATACGCACTCTCTGAAGGTGTCCGCGCCTATTTCCGTCAAACCTGCCGGAAGAACGACTCTTTCAAGAGAAGAACACCCGTTAAAAGCATCATTTCCGATGGAAACAACGCTGTCGGGGATAACGACCTCCGTCAATGCTTTGCTTTGTGCAAACGCGCCGTCTGCCATAAGGCGTGTGCCGCCCCTGACGGCGCGGGAGCCGGAGATCGCGTTTCTGTCCGAACATATCAGATAGTTATCAAGATACATCACTCCGTCTTCCCAGTTTGACGGATCGTCGTATATCGGCGTATTATGGAAGAGTCCGCTGCCGATCCAGGTGAGCGAGTCGGGAAGATCCACGCTTGTAAGAGATGAGCAGCCGGAGAACACGGAGCCGCCGAGATTTTTTACGCTTTCCGGGATCTCGACGTGCGTCAGGGATTTACAGGAAGTAAACGCCCAACCGTATATTGATTCCAATTTGTCGGGAAGCGTGATCTCCGACAGGGATTTGCATCCGTTAAAAGCGTCTGATTTGATCGTTGTGAGACTTTTCGGAAGAGTCACTGAGGTCAAACAGTCGCACTCCGAAAAAGCGGAATTCCCGATGAACTTCACCCCGTCCCCGATCACAACGGATTTCAGCGAAGGAGGGAACACGGGACTGTAATCGTTGCCGAAATAGGCGTCCTCTTCATCATAAGAGGATTCAATGCCCGCCACCGGGTGCCCGTCTATTTTTGACGGAACGGTGACGTTGGCGCTTTTTCCCAGATACAGGTTGATGATGGCTTCGCCTTCCTGAGATAATGAGTAAAAGAACTCTCCGCTTTTGTATTGATTCTCTCCCGGCTCCGCGTTTTCATCGACTATCCATACGGTTCCGGAGACTCCGCCGGTCAGCATCACGAGGACGAGGACGAATGAAATCAGCGAGATCAGTTTTTTCATGATAACCATTCCTTTCACGCATATATCGCGATTTTTCTCCTTTTGTATATGTAATGTCGCAAAAAACTCAAAATAGCGAAAAATCGTAAATAATTTTTTATTTTTTCCTGATTCCATTATACCCCCCCCCCCCGAAAATTTTGTCAAGAATATTCTGCTTTTCCCATTAAACAAACGCTCTGCACCTACATCCCGCTGTGACGACGCAAACGGAGCGATACAACTGACAGTCTCGTATTCGAACGAATCGCGGGATGGGAGAGTTGGATCCTCCCGGGACTTACCGCGAACGGGGGGTGGAGGGGGGAGCGAGAACCGCCCGCGAGGGGGCCGTCGGGACGGAGTCCCGGCTCGTCCGAGCGGAGAAAGCGGGCTCGTCGCCCCCTCCGACTTCTCTTTCAGTGCAGGCTTTCTCTTCTAGAAGAGAAAGAGTGCAAAAACCAGTGGATGATGGGGCTAATTTGTTTTGATAACACGAAAATAGCAAATGCAGTAATATAATCATTTTAAGACTCACAATACAGTCCGTCATCCCGCGCCTCGTTCGAACACAAAACCGTTAGTTGTTATGCGCAGTTCGCGTCGTGACAGCGGGATGTAGGTGCAGAGCGTTTGTTACTGTAGAAAAAAAAACAGCCGCGGAGGATTCCGCGGCTTGATAAAAAAGGTTCTTGCGGGGGTTCGGGGGAGCTTCTTTTCAAAGAAGCTCCCCCGTGATCATTATTTCTTCTTCTCAGGCGCGATGAACTTGTAGATCAGCGCCGCGATAACGCCGCCAACCAGCGGAGCCAGAATGAAGACCCAGACGTCCTTCAGCGCGTCGCCGCCTGCGAACAGCGCGGGACCGAAGCTACGCGCAGGGTTCACGGACGTGCCGGTGAAATGGATGCCGATGATGTGGACCAGCGTCAGCGTCAGGCCGATGACGATGCCCGCCACCGCTCCGTTCTCCTTCTTGGAGGTAACGCCCAGGATCGCGAGAACGAACACGCAGGTCAGGATGATCTCAATTACGATGGACAGCGCGATGGATGCGCCGAGATTGTCATTGACGACAAGAGCGTTGGAGCCGAGTCCGCCCGCCGCTCCGTCCGGAACGAACGGGATCAGAGCCGCCGCGCCGGCGATAGCGCCTGCGAACTGCGCTACGATGTAGCCGAGAAAATCGACTGCGCTCATTTTGCCGCTGACCAGCATTGCGATGGAGACCGCGGGGTTGATGTGGCAGCCGGAGACGTTGCCGATGGAGTACGCCATGGCCACGATCACGAGACCGAACGCAAGGGCTGTCATGAGATACGCTGCGTCTACCTTACCTCTGTCACATCCCAGTACAGCCGCAGTCCCGCAGGCGAAAAACACGAGCACAAAGGTGCCGATGAATTCCGCAAGGTACTTTCTGAACGATTTCACTGATATTATCCTCCTTTAAGTTATGTACGGCACGGAAGAACCCGCCCCGTCGTTTTGTCCGCGCTCCCTCCCGGAACACGGTTTCTCCGAAGTCAATTCTACCATATTGAGCACGGCTTTTCAATAGAATATGCGAAAAATACTTCCGGCGGCGAAAAAAGTGATTTTTCCGGGCGCCGTTTGACAAAACGCGGCGCGGGAAGTATAATAAACATGAGAAAAACGCGGCGACGGCGCCGCGCGGGAGGATATAAATTGACGAAACGAAAATTCACGGTCACCGGCATGAGCTGCTCCGCATGCTCCGCGGCGGTGGAGCGGGCGGCCCGCTCCGTTGAGGGCGTGACAGACGCGGCGGTGTCGCTTCTCGCCGGGACTATGGTGGCGGAATACGACGAGGGAGTCGCCTCGCCCGAGGCGATCTGCGCCGCCGTCAGCCGCGCCGGGTATTCCGCGACGCCGGGGACCCTGCGGAAGGAAGAGGACGACGGCGAGTTCAAAAAAAGGGTGCGGAGACTCGTTATCTCCGCCGCACTGTGCCTTGTGCTGATGTATATCACCATGGGCCACATGATAAGACTTCCCCTGCCGCCCTTTATGGATCCCCACGGCGGCGGATGGGCGCCGGCAGTGAACGCTGCGGTGCAGCTGGCGCTGACGCTGCCTGTGCTGATACTGAACGGACACTACTTCACCGACGGCTTGAAAGCTGTGCTGAACCGCGCCCCCAACATGAATACTCTGATCGCCACCGGCGCCGGGGCTTCCTTCATCTACGGGATCTACGTCACCGTGCGGATATTCGTCGCGGCGGCGACGGGAGGCAAGGGACACGGCCTCACGGAACAGCTTTTCTTTGAGTCGGCGGCGATGATCCCGGTGCTGATCTCCCTCGGCAAAACTCTGGAGGGCAGGGAGAACCGCAAAACCACCCGGGCGGTGACGGCGCTTCTGGAGCTTGCGCCGAAGACGGCGGAGATAGAACGGGACGGCGGGATCATCACCGTCTCCGCGGAGCTCATCGAGCCGGGCGACACCGTGGTGATACGTGCCGGAGGAGGCGTGCCCTGCGACGGAGTCGTGATCTCGGGCTCCGGCTCCTGCGACGAGTCCGTCATCACGGGAGAGAGCGTCCCCGTCGAGAAGGAGACCGGCTCTCCTCTTGCGGCCGGGACGGTGCTGACGTCCGGATTCGTCAGGGCAAAGGCCACGCGGACCGGCGAGGAGACAACCGTGGCGCGGATCGCCGCCCTGGTGGAGGAGGCGTCTTCGTCCAAGGCGCCGGTGCAGCGGCTTGCCGACAAAATCAGCGGGATATTCGTACCCGTGGTGGTGCTCATCGCCATCGTGACGTTTGCCGCCTGGCTCATCGCCGGAGCGGGACTCAGTCAGGCGGTGAGATTCGCCGTGTGCGTGCTGGTCATCTCGTGTCCCTGCGCCCTGGGACTTGCGACGCCCACCGCCGTAATGTGCGGCGTGGGAAGCGGCGCCCGCCACGGGATCCTGATAAAATCCGCTGACGCGCTGGAAACGCTGGGGCGCGCCGACGTTATACTGACCGACAAGACCGGAACGCTGACCGAGGGCAAGATGGAGGTGACGGACGTGATCTCCCCCTCGGGAGACGGGGAGGAGCTTCTCTCCGCCGCGGCGGCGCTTGAGAAAAGAAGCGAGCATCCCATAGGACGCGCCGTCGTGTCCTACGCGGAGGATCGCGGCGTCCCGATACCGGAAGCGGAGGACTACGTCGCCCACGGAGGCGGCGGAGTCGAAGGCGCGATAGAAGGAAAGCCGTATCGCGCAGGGAATCTGAAGTTTATAGGACTTTCTCTGACGGAGGAGTTTGAGAAAACGGCGGAAAAGCTGGCGGGCGAAGGGAAAACTCCTGTGTTCATCTCGCGTGACGGTGAGATCGCGGGGATCGTCGCCGTGCGCGACCGGATAAAGGCCACCAGCCGCGAGGCGGTAAGGGAAATGCGCGCCCTCGGATGCCGCGTAATGATGCTGACCGGCGACAACGCGGTCACCGCGGAAGCGGTGGGGCGCGAGCTGGGGATCGAAAAGGAAGACGTGATCGCCTCGGTGAAACCCGACGGAAAGGGCGAAGCCGTATCGGCCGTCATGAGCGGCGCAGAGGCGGGAGACGGTCTCCGGCGCGTGACCGTGATGATCGGCGACGGAGTCAACGACGCGCCGTCCCTCGCCCGTGCAGACGTGGGTATCGCCGTGGGGGCGGGCACCGACGTGGCGATCGAATCCGCAGACGCGGTTCTGGTGAAGAACGACCTGCGGGACGTTCCGTCGGCTGTTATGCTGAGCCGGGACGTGATGCGGATAGTGAAGCAGAATCTCATGTGGGCGTTCTTCTACAACGTGCTCTGCATTCCCCTGGCGGCGGGCGTTCTGTATCCGCCGTTCGGGATCTCGCTGACGCCCATGATCGCGGCGGCGGCCATGTCGCTGTCGAGCATCACCGTGGTGTCGAACGCTCTGCGGCTGACAAGGTGGTCGCCGGAGCGAGCACGGCGGAAAATGAAGGAAAATAAATAAACGGAGGTATATATCATGTTGTTCGGAAAGAAAAAAGACGTGGAACTGAAAATCGACGGAATGCACTGCGAAAAGTGCGTCGCCCGGGTGACAGACGCGCTGAAAGCACACGGCTGCAAAGCGGACGTGTCTCTCGCGGAGGGACTCGCAAAGGTGAAATGCCCCGAGAAACTATCCGTGGACAAGCTCATTGAAGCTGTGTCCGCCCTGGGCTTCACGGCATCGGCAAAATAAACGCAGGGGACTTTTGAAAAAGTCCCCCACACCCCTCAAAACTTTTCAGAAAAGGCGCGAAATACTTCGCGCCTTGGTTTTTTCTGCAATTGCAAACGCTCTCCGATATCGAAATCCCGATGATGGGAATAACGTTGGAAGAACACCAAACAATTCTTGGTAAGCCTGAGTAGGAGCTATCAAACACATAACCCCACAGGTATTCCTGCGGGGTTGTATATAAATCAAAAATCAGTTTGGCGTATTGCTTAACTTGGCGAACGAACACCGATAAAATAAACGGGAGAATGCTTGTAAATCTCCCCTCGTGTGGGACTGAATTTTGAAATATCTATAACTTTGCCATGTCCTCCGATCCAAATATCAAGACCAATAATATAATTAAGACTTGTTTCTCTTGTAAACCATCCGGGAATGTCGCTTTGTGAAACTCTATTTATTGCCGTTTCACGGTCTTTATCATTATCCAGATCGTAGTTGCTTGCCCCGACCCAATTATCGTCATAACCACATCCTATTGCCATTTGGTCGTACAAGCACATCCCGGACCTATCCTCCCAATCTTCAGTAAAAGCGGAGTCGTAGAACCGCTTCATCATCAACGCATAATCAAACACGTTGATAGTTGATTTCGCGTCAAAGTTCCCGTTGCCCACACCGTTTATAATGCCGCGCTCATATGCCCATACAACGTATTTGTAGTACCAGTTCTTAGGAGATACG
>JAEEGL010447966.1_pt1 | contig 12871 bp, 11 predicted proteins | sample 9134231 | NCBI WGS metagenome assembly JAEEGL01 (sample SAMN16246548, study PRJNA631951) | gut metagenome | biome: gut microbiome; feature: rumen; material: fiber-attached | host: Bos | place: Iran: Karaj | collected 2018-10
ATCAAACCCGTCTCCCTCAAGCTGATTCTGATGAATTTCCTTGAGTTCGCCGTCTGGGGCGCTTATCTTACTTCTATCGGTCGCTATCTCGGCGGCATCGGAATGGGTCCCCAAATCAAATGGTTCTTCACGATGCAGGGCATCGTTTCCCTCTTTATGCCCACCTTGATGGGCATCGTGGCAGACCGTAAGATCGAGGCCCAGAAAGTGCTCTCGCTCTGCCACGGCCTGGCCGGTCTCTTTATGATCGGGGCCGGACTGTACTGCTATATGCGGACTGCCGCGGGCGCGCCCGTCCTGTTCGGCCCGCTCTTCATCCTGTACAGCTTCAGCGTCGCCTTCTTTATGCCGACGATCGCCATCGCCAACTCCGTGGCATACAACGCCCTCGCCAAGGAAGGAATGGATCCCGTCAAGGACTTCCCTCCGATCCGTGTATTCGGAACGGTCGGTTTCATCTGCAGCATGCTCCTGACCAACTTCCTCCGCATCGGCGGCACCCAGATGCAGGATAGCTACACGCAGCTCTTCTCCTCCGGTATCCTGTCCCTGATCCTCTGCGGCTACGCCCTTTCGATGCCGCATTGCGAGATCAACAAGTCTACCGAGAAACAGAGCCTCGCCGACGCCTTCGGCCTCAAGGCCTTCTCCCTGTTCAAGAACGGCCAGTTCGCCATCTTCTTCATCTTCTCGATGCTGCTGGGCGCATCGCTCCAGATCACGAACGGTTACGCCAACACCTTCCTCGGCTCTTTCGCCGAGAATCCCGACCTGGCCAATACCTTCGCCGTCAAGAATTCCAACGCCCTCATCGCCATCTCACAGGCCTCCGAGACGCTTTGCATCCTGCTGATTCCTTTCTGCATGAAACGGTTCGGCATCAAGAAAGTGATGCTCATCGCGATGTTCGCCTGGGTCTTCCGTTTCGGCTTCTTCGGACTCGGAACGCCTGACTTCCCCGGCGTGCTCCTGTTCATCCTGAGCTGCATCGTCTACGGCGTCGCCTTCGACTTCTTCAACATTTCCGGATCGCTCTACGTCGAGCAGAATACCACCACCGACATCCGCTCCAGCGCACAGGGTCTCTTTATGCTGATGACCAACGGTCTCGGCGCCACCATCGGCACCCTGGCCGCCGGCAAGGTCGTGGAAGTCTGCGTCTACAACGCGGCGAATCCTTCCTGGGCCAAGGCCTGGTACATCTTCGCGGGATATGCCTTCGTGGTGGGTGTCCTCTTTATGATCCTGTTCCGGGATCCGCAGAAACTCGCGGCCAAGAAGGCCGAATAGCCGTCCTCAGGGCAAATTTTTCAGCATATCGAGCGGACGTCTGATATTGAACAGGCGTCCGCCCGACATATTATAGCGGATGTCGTAGCACCAGACATCTTTGAGCCGCCCCCGAATGGTGAAAGAGGTGACGCATTCGGCCCGGAAGCCCATCATTTCCAGACTTGAGAGTTCCATATCCCGGACGCCCTGGCTGATGAGGGTATCCAGTATCTCATAATTCTTTTCCAGGAGTCCCATCACCCGGACTTTCATCAGCGAACGGGACCGGACTTTGCGGTAATTGTACAGGCTCCTGCACCGGTTCGAACAGAACAACTTGTCGGTCCGGCCGAAAATCCGTTTTCCGCAACCGAGGCAATATTCCCGACCCTCCTTTTCTCTTTTAAGTTCCATAGCGGCGCAAGTTGCAAAGAGAAAACGGCATTTCCAAGGACTTAAAAAAACATTTCCAAAAGTTTTTATGATTCTTTCATTTGCAGGAAAAAGCGAATGAAAGAATTATTTTTTCATCCGCGGATTTTTCTTGAAAAAGAGTTCAAAAAACCGCGAATTCATTCAAAAAACAGAAAAATCGACAGGGGGCGGGGCGTTTTCGCTTGGCCGGACGGAAAGACGGGCGTACCTTGCAGCCAATCTGCCGCAAGGGTGCGCACCGGGAACGGTCGGAGAAATGACAATTTTTGAAGAATTACAGTTATGGAACAACTCAACAGAGCAGAACTCGTGGGAAACGTAGGACTCGTCTTCCCCAGCAAAAATGCAGACAGCAAAAACATCCGCTTCACAATGGCGACTAACATGGCCTTCCACGCCGATGACGGCTCGCAACTGATCGACACCACCTGGCACACGATCACCGCGTGGGAAGGAGACGGGATGCCGGACTTCAGCCTCATCCAGAAAGGAACGCCCGTACACGTGCTCGGGCGCATCCGCAACAGCAAATACACCGCCGCTGACGGCACTGAGAAATACTCATCCGACATCGTTGCTCACCGTATAGAAATCGTATCCTAATGAGAAAAGCCGCCATTCCATACGTCGCCGCCGCAATCCTGGCCGTTGCCGCCTGCGGTACCGGGAAGAAGATCTCGGGCCTGAAAAAAGACGTCATCGCGCCCGCGATTGCCCTGGTGGAGGAGAACGAGGTACCCGTGCTGGAAGTTGACCAGGCCCGGCACGAATCGATCACGGTCGAGGACCCGTACGGGAAACAAGTGATCCTGATGAGGGCCGTAAAGGATGAGAACGGCGAGATGACGGCGACCGACGTATTGGATGCGGCCGTGGTAACGGCGCGGTTCAGGAACGTGGCGGAGCGGCACGGAATGGTCAATCTCAGTTTCCAGATTACCGTCCCGGAACGCCTGCAGGACAAGACGTGGCAGGTGCGGTTCTATCCGGAACTCTTTACCGGGAAAGACAGCACGGCCCTCGACCCGGTCATCATCACGGGCGACCTGTACCGGGCGGCGCAACTGCGGGGCTATGACCGGTATAACCGGTACCTCGCCGCCATCGCCGCCGATTCGCTGCGCTTCCTGAACGAGCGCCTTCTCAGGATCTTCCTGGAGCGAAAGACTTCACTCTCGGAGGAAACCGCTATTGCGCACTACACCGACTCAGCCCTCGTCCGGCGGAACATGGCGAAACTCTCGCGCCGGGACCAGATGTTCCGCCGGTGGGTCAAATCCCCCATCGTCACCGAAGGACTCAGGCTCGACAGCGTCATCACCGACGTCAACGGCGACATCGTCTATCATTATGTCCAGACCATTCTCGCAGAGAGAGACCTGAAGAAGGCCGAGATTGCCCTCGAGGGCGAGATTTACCGGGAAGACAAGATGATCTACGACATTCCCCGAAGCGAACCCCTTACCTTTTATATCAGTACGCTGACCTCGCTATGCGATGCCGGCAGAGTATGCTACAACGCCGATTCCACACAGGTCGATACGGTCTACCGCCGCGGCGTCCTCGCCCTGCTGGAAAAAGACTACAAGACGGCCGTATCCCTCCTGAAGCCATACCGGGATTACAACAGTGCTGTGGCCCTAAGCGCGCTGGACTACAACGCGACGGCGCTGGACGTGTTGCGGGGATGCGCAGAGGAGCCAAAGGTCGATTACCTCCGGGCCATCCTGCACGCCCGCCGCGGCGAGGACCGCGAAGCCGTGGAATGCTATATGCGCGCCTGTGCCTCTGAACGCTCCTTCGTCCACCGCGGCAACCTCGATCCCGAAATCGCCGGACTCATCAAGCTCTACCATCTGGAGTTGTAGAATTATAGAAAAGGAACTATCTTTGTATGCGTAAGGAATTGGGGAAGTGATTGATGAATATGGAAATGACGGACTTCTACCTAATTATGGGGCTATTACTGCTTACCGCCGTGGTGGGATCGGTAATTGCCATCTATGTCGACCGGAAAGACCAGAAAGAGTAGATGAGGCACTGGGCGATGCTTATAGGACTGATGCTGTCTGCCGGGTGCCTGTGCGCCCAGCAGCGGGATACCGTGTCCGTGCAGGAGCCTCCCCTGCCGATGAGCAAGGCCGACAGCCTTATCGCCTACGCCGAGACCTTCCTCGGCAAACCCTACAAGCTGGGGGCCGAGGGCCCGGCATTCTATGACTGTTCCAGTTTCGTCAGGGCCGCCTTCCGCGGAATCGGCATCGAACTGCCCCGCAGGACCGTTTCCCAGATCCAGGAGGGTGACGGCGTCTGCGAAGGGGTGTCATCCGTTGACCAGCAGGAGATCCGCCGGGGCGACATCGTTCTCTTCGGGAAGCGGGTCGGCGGCATCCGGGAGGTCGGCCACGTCGGGATTGTCGTGGACGTCGACCTGGAGCACAGCGATTTCACCTTCATCCACTGCGGCGTCTCGCATGGTGTGGAGTTCCAGAAATTCTCCAACCCGTACTATTTTATGCGGTATATCACCTGCCGGAGGATCCTGCCGGAAGATTCCGGGTCAAGCCCGGAATGACGTGGTTCAACTATTTCGTAGCGATGGCCAGGGTGGCGGTGTAGTCGCCTAGAGTAGCCTTGACCGTGCAGGAGGTCGCCTTGGCGGGAGTCTGGAAGGTGCAGGTCGTCGAGGTGGTGCTCAGCGAGGAGAAGGAGGAATTGCTGAAGGTAAAGGGCAGGTTGATGGTCTCGTCACCCGCGCTCAACTTCAGGCCGCCGATGAGATTTGCCACCGGAGTATAGGAGGAGCCGCTGATCTTCACCATTTTTGCAATATACGTATTGCCACGGACCAGTTGCTTGGGGTTGCTGACAAGCTTGTCGGCCGCATCGTAGATTTGAATCCCCCAGGCGTAGACGGGAACCTCATGCGTGACGGGGGCGATGGTGTCGACCTGAGCGTTGCGGGCCGTCAGCTTGGGATAGGCGCTCTTCGTGGGATCCTTGAGTTTGCCGGTGAGATAGGCATCGCTGCCGCTGGTCTTGACGATCAGCTGAGATGGATCGCTGGATGTCCAGGCATACTCACAGGTAGCGGTTTTGATGGCGCGGAAGGTCTGTCCGTTGTAGATACCCTCGTTGGAACCGTCTCCCTTAACCTGGAATTCCGGATTGGTGGAGATGCTGTTCGCAACATAGTTGAGGAAACCGCAGGAATAAAGCAGAACACCCGCTACGGCAATACTGACAAGAATGGTAAGCTTTTTCATAGTATTTGGATTTAATTAGACTTCACAAAAGACAAATATAAGAAAGTTTTTGCTTATTTTTGCACTCGCAAGCACGAAAATTATGGAAGAAGGAATGAGTCTTGTCCGGGACCTTGCCGTGATTCTGATCTCGGCCGGGGTTTTCACCATCATCTCCAAGGCCCTCAAGCAGCCGCTGATCCTCGGCTATATCGTGGCCGGTATCCTGGTCGGGCCGCACATAGACTTCTTCGCCAGTATCTCTTCCAAGGAGGCGGTTGAGCAGTGGTCCGACATCGGCGTCATCTTTATGATGTTCGGCCTCGGTCTGGAATTCAGCTTCAAGAAGCTCCTCAAGGTAGGCAGCGGTCCGATCGTCACCGCCCTCGTCAAGGCGGTCGGCGTCTTCATTCTCGGCTACGTAACCGGGCAGGCGCTCGGCTGGAGCACGATGGAAAGCATCTTCCTCGGCGGCCTGCTCAGTATGTCCTCCACCGCCGTCGTGCTCAAATCCTACGACGACCTCGGCCTCAAGCAGAAGCCCTACGCTTCGCTGGTCTTCGGCACCCTGGTTGTGGAAGACCTCATCGCCATCCTCCTGATGGTCCTCCTCTCCACAATGGCCGTCTCCAACAACTTCCAGGGCGGAGAATTGCTGATGGGCCTCGGAAAGCTGCTGTTCTTCCTGATCCTGTGGTTCCTCATCGGCATCTACGTCATCCCGACCGTTTTCAAGAAAGCCAAGAAATGGCTGACCGACGAGATCCTGCTACTGGTGAGTATCGGCCTCTGCTTCGGGATGGTCACCCTGGCGACCGGCGCAGGCTATTCCGAAGCCCTCGGAGCGTTCCTGATGGGGTCCATCCTCGCGGAAACCATCGAAAGCGAGCACATTTCCAAGCTAATCAGTCCCATCAAGGATCTGTTCAGCGCCATCTTCTTCGTCTCCGTGGGTATGATGGTCGATCCGGCCGTCATCGCCCAGAACTGGGCCATCATCCTGCTGCTGACCGTCCTGGTAATCCTCACCCACATCCTCTTCAGCGGCGCCGGCATCATCCTCACCGGGAATGGGCTCTCCAATGCCGTCCACACGGGATTCAGCCTCGCCCAGCTCGGCGAATTCGGATTCATCATCGCAGGGGTCGGCGCCAGCCTCGGGGTGATGAGCGACTTCATCTATCCGGTTATTATCGCCGTCTCGGTCATCACGACCTTCACGACGCCGTATATGATCAAGCTCGCAGGCCCGGTCGACCGTCTCCTCCAGCGAAAGCTGCCCGCAAAGGCTTTGGAGCGCCTGCAGCCTGTCCAAAAGAACGACCGCAGCGCCGCCGAGCAGAGCTACTGGAAGAAGCTTCTCAAGTCGTATTTCCTCAGGATCGCCCTGTATGGGGTCATCGTCATCGCGCTCTCGATTGCCTCGAAAGTATTCCTGGAGCCCTTCACCCAGCGGCTTTTCCCGAAATGGAGCGATATGGGGCAGGATGCGTTCATCGTGGCCGTCACCCTCGGCGTGATGCTCCCCTTCATCTACGGAATGTCCATATCCAGCGGCGACATCGGGAAATACGCCCAGAAACTGCTCGAAGAGAAGCCCGGCAACCGCTGGCCGCTCTTCGGCCTGACCCTTACGCGCGCCTTCCTCGGCATCGCCATCGTGCTGGGTATCGTATCAACCTATTTTGAGATGTCCTGGTGGGCCATTCTGGTCGTCCTCGGCGCCGGCGGCATCCTGTTCCTTCTGGGGCGCCGCTACCTGCACAAATTCAACGGCATCGAGAACCGTTTCTTCAGGAACCTCAACCAGAAAGAGGATGCCGAGCGACGGCGCAAGCCCGTCACAACCTCCGTCCAGCGCTCCCTCGCCGGTTACGACGTTCACCTCGAGCTGGTGGAGCTCTCCCCCGACAGCGACTTCGCGGGTTGCCGGATGAAAGACATTCCCTTCCGGAGCGAAACCGGCGCGAATATCATCAAGATCGAGCGCGGATCCCGCAGCATCCTCATCCCCGACGGCAACACGGTCATCTATCCGTTCGACCGCCTGCTCGCCGTGGGCACGACCGCCCAGATCGAGGCGCTGCGCAAGATGATGTCGGCCTCCATCGAGGCCACCGTCCAAAGCGAAACGCCCTTCAAGGTGGTCCAGGTATCGCTCAAGGAGGATTCCTACCTCACCGGCACGGTCCTGAAAGACACAAATATGCGCGACTACCACTGTATGGTGATCAGCGTCCTCCGCGGCGAGGAATTCATCACGAATCCCCGCCCGGACCTGAAGTTCCAAAGCGGGGATGTCGTGTGGATCGCGGGTGAAACCGCCTCTTGCGAGTGGCTGAAAGGCTAACGCTCAGCCCGGACAGGATTGTTCAGAAAATCATCGTACGCCAGACGGATACCGTCTTCCAGCTCGGTCTTGTAAGTCCAGCCGAGGGCCGTCGCCTTGGAAACGTCCAGCAGTTTGCGGGGTGTTCCGTTGGGGCGGGAAGTATCCCAGCGGATCTCGCCGGTATAGCCTACCACCTTTGCAACAAGCTCCGTCAAGGCCCTGATAGACAATTCCTTCCCCGTACCCGCATTCACGGTCTCGTTGCCGGAATAATGGTTCATCAGGAAGACGCAGAGATTTGCCAGGTCGTCCACGTAGAGGAACTCCCGGAGCGGCGAACCATCCCCCCAGCAGGTCACGGAATCCGCCCCGGACACCTTCGCCTCGTGGAAGCGCCGGATCAGAGCCGGAAGCACGTGCGAATGCTCCGGATGGTAATTATCGTTCGGGCCGTACAGATTGGTCGGCATCACGGAAATGAAGTCCGTCCCGTACTGGCGGTTGAGAAATTCGCAATACTTGAGGCCGCTGATCTTCGCCAGGGCGTAGGCCTCATTGGTCTTCTCCAGGGCGCCGGTCAGCAGGCAGCTTTCCGGCATCGGCTGGGGCGCCATCCGGGGATAAATGCACGAAGATCCGAGGAAGAGAAGTTTCCGGCAGCCATTCTTCCAGGCAGCGTGAATAACGTTCATCTCCAGGATCATATTGTCGTACATAAAGTCCGCCAGGGCACTTTGGTTGGCCACGATTCCCCCAACCTTAGCCGCCGCCAGAAACACATACGCCGGCTTCTCGGCCGCGAAAAACGCCTCCACGTCGGCCTGACGCGTCAAGTCCAACTCCTTGTGCGTCCGCAGCACGAGATTGTGATATCCCTGCCGCTCCAACTCGCGCACAATGGCGCTGCCGACCATTCCGCGGTGTCCGGCGACGTAAATCTTCAAGGACTTATCCAACATACTCCAGATCGTGCTTTACCATAATCTTCACCAACTCCTCGAACGAGGTCCGGCGCGGATTCCAGCCGAGCTGACGGACCGCCTTAGAAGGATCTCCGAGCAGGGTCTCCACTTCCGCCGGACGGAAATACTGCGGATCCACCTCCACCAGCACCCGTCCCGTCGCGGCGTCAATCCCCTTCTCTTCCCGGCCTGAGCCTTCCCAGCGGAGGGTAATCCCCGCCTCGGCAAAAGCCAGCGTGCAGAATTCCCGCACGGAGTGCTGCTCTCCCGTCGCGATGACGTAATCGTCCGGCTCGTCCTGTTGGAGAATCAGCCACATACACTCCACGTAATCCCGAGCATACCCCCAGTCGCGGAGGGCGTTGAGATTGCCCAGATAGAGTTTATCCTGAAGTCCCTTCGCAATACGCGCGGCCGCCAGGGTGATCTTCCGCGTCACGAACGTCTCGCCGCGGCGCTCCGATTCGTGGTTGAACAGGATGCCGTTGCAGCAATACATCCCGTAGCTCTCGCGGTAATTTTTCATAATCCAGAAGCCGTAGAGCTTGGCCACACCGTAAGGAGAACGCGGATAGAATGGTGTATGCTCCGTTTGAGGTACTTCCTGCACCTTTCCGTAGAGCTCCGAGGTCGAGGCCTGGTAGATGCGGCAGGAATGGGCCAGACCGCAGATTCGCACCGCTTCCAGCAGGCGCAGCACGCCGTTGGCGTCGGTGTCAGCCGTGAATTCCGGCACGTCAAAGGACACCTTGACGTGGCTCTGGGCGGCCAGATTGTAAATCTCGTCCGGCTGCACCTCGGCGATGATCTTCACGAGCGAGCTCGAGTCGGTCATATCCCCCCAGTGGAGGTTGATGGGCCGCCGCTGCCGGGTGTCGCGAATCCATTCGCCCAGATACAGATGCTCGATCCGTCCCGTATTGAACGACGAGCTCCGGCGCAGCACGCCGTGGACCTCATAGCCCTTCTCCAGAAGGAATTCCGCCAGGAAAGATCCGTCCTGGCCGGTGATGCCGGTGATTAACGCTTTTTTCATTTGTCCAGTTCTGAATAGGCTGAATTGAGACTCTTGTATTCGGGCACGAGGGCCTTCATCAGGGCGACCGTCTTCATCGCGTCAAAAGCGTAGCTCGCAGCGATCAGTTCGTCGATGGCCTTCGACACCTCGTCAAAGGCATATTCCCGCACCTTCGCAATCATAATCTTGTCGTGCTGCGTCGCCTGGGTATTCTCCTTGGTATTGAGGAGTTCCTCGTAGAGTTTCTCGCCGTGGCGGAGACCGGTGAATTCGATCTTCACGTCCTTTCGGCCCGAAAGGGCGATCATCTTCCGCGCCAGGTCGACGATCTTGACGGGCGCGCCCATATCGAAGATGTAAATCTCACCGCCGTGGCCCATCGAGCCCGCCTCCAGCACCAGCCGGCAGGCCTCGGGGATGGTCATAAAGTAGCGGATGATGTCGGGATGCGTCACCGTCACCGGGCCGCCGTCCTCGATCTGCTTGCGGAAAAGCGGGATGACCGAGCCGTTGGAGCCCAGCACGTTGCCGAAGCGGGTGGTGATGAACTGCGTCGCGGCGCTGCCATCCTGCTGAATCTTCTTCGCCAGCGACTGCACGTAAATCTCGCAAATACGTTTCGAGCAGCCCATCACATTGGACGGATTGACCGCCTTGTCAGTGGAGACCATCACGAACTTGCCCACCCCGTATTTGACGGAGAGGTCAGCGATGACCTTGGTGCCGAGAACATTGTTCTGGATAGCCTCAGAGACGTTATCTTCCATCATCGGCACGTGCTTGTAAGCCGCCGCGTGGAAGACGTAATCGGGCTTGTACTGCGCGAAGATGCTCTCCATCCGCTCCCGGTTGGAGATGTCCGCCACGAGGGTCGGGGCGTCGATGTCTCGCCAGTTGCGCTTGAGTTCAAGGCGAATGTCGTGGAGCGGGGTCTCTGCCTGATCGACGAGGATGAGCTGATACGGATTGAAGGAGGCCACCTGCCGCATAATCTCGCTGCCGATGGAGCCTGCCGCCCCCGTAATGAGGATCTTGCGCCCCTGCAGGAGGGTACCGATCGCCGCCATGTCGATCTCGATGGGATCGCGCATCAGCAGGTCCTCGATCTGCACCTGCTTGATGGGAGCCGGGTTGCCGGTGTCCAGGCCGGAAATGATGTCCGGCGCCGTGAACATCTGCACGCCCGCCGCCAGGAACTTGTCGGCGAAGGCATTGATGTCGATGCCTTCCTGGTGGAATTTCATCGGGGATACGATGATGCCCTGGATATGCTCTTCGGCGACGATCTCCGGCAATTTCTCGTCATTGGCGTACACTTTGAGGCCCATCGTGGTTTTGCCGAACATTGCCGGATCGTCCGAGATGAAACCGCAGAGATGGAAGCGGTCGAATCCGGCCGCGCGAATGGATTTGGCGATGTTGATGCCGCCGGCCTGGGTGCCGTAGATGAAGACATTCAGCCGGTTGGCGCTCTTGGAAGTGGAGAATTCGTCGTAGATGGTCTTGATCACCATCCGGAACGTCACCATCAGCACGAAAGCCACCAGATATGAAGTAATCAGCACCGACAGCGGCATCACTACCTGACCCAGAATCCAAAGGCTGAGGTAGTTTAGAACCAGGGTTACAACAAAGGATAGCACCATCGCCGCAAAGATGTTCAGCAGGTCCACGAAGGACGAGAACCGGAGCACGTTGGAGTAGGTGCGGAAAACCCGGAAGAAAACGAGATCCACCACCGCGATGACGGCGATGGAGACGAACAGATCCGTCGAATTGCGGAACGGATAGTCTACTTCGAAACGGAGCAGATATCCGATCAAGACGGAGAGCGCGACGATGAACAAATCCAGCAGGAGGATGGTCCACGAAGGAAGCACCTTGCTGGAGAAGATTCTGCGTAAAAACTTCAAATTCGCCATAGTCGTCAAGCTTTAAGCGGGAGGAGCGCTTCCCGGGCCGCCGCGGCATCCGCCTTATCGACCACGATGGAAATGCTCAGTTCTTCCCCGCCCTGGGAGGAGGCGATGACATTGACGCCCGCCTCGCCGAGGGCCGAATAGACCTTGCCTGAAATGCCGGGCACGTGCTTCATCCGCTGGCCGAATACCGAGACGATCTCGACCGGCCTGCTGTCGTAGGAGAGATCCGTGAGCTGACCGCAGATCAGGCCGCGGATGGCCTCCTCCGCCGCCGGCGCATCCTTCCGCTTGACGGCAAAACTGATGCTGTACTCCGAGAGAGACTGCGAGATGAAGTGAATGTTGATGCCCTTCCCGGCCAGGAGGCCGAAAATCGCCGATGAAATGCCGACACTGCCGAGAAGGCCCGTGCCGTAGACCGTGAGGAGGTTCATCGGGCCGGAAACGACAACGCCGGTGATACCTTTCTCTCCGGTCAGTTTCTCGGCCGGTTCGATCCGGAGCTTGCCTACCTCGAGGGTGAGGCCGGCCTTCTTGGCCGGAATCAGGGCCGGCGGATAAACCGGGCCCTCCTGGGCAAAACGCTGCGCCGCTTCTTCGTAGCTCAGTGCCTCCAGTTCCTCAAATCCGGGCACATAGTAGCAGACCGATTCGGCCTGCAACGCGGCTCCGAAGATATTCGCCGTGAGCTCCGATCCGCCCTGTCCGAGGGAGACGGTCTCCCCCGTCACCTTGCGGCCGAAACCGCCGGCAACCACGGCGACGCCCTCGCGGACAAGGCCGCCGATCGCCTGATCGGTCAGTGCCCGGTCCACCACGGGAATCGTGCCCTGCGTCTCGCAAACGATATAGTCGCGGCCGTCCAGGGAGGCCAGCCCCCCCAGCCGTGCCGCCGCACAGTCCGCACAAAGCCGCACCAAAAACGCCTTTAGATAATCCGTCAGCGCATTGTCGCGGAAATTCAGCGACATCCCCTGGCACAGCACCAGGTGGATCCGCTCGACGGTCGCATCGGCGACGGCACCAAAGGCCGGATCCCCGGCAAACGCCTTGAATTCCTCCCGGAGCGCCTTCAGCGCCGGCCGCACATCCTTCCGCTCCACCAGCTGGCTCTCCAACAGCGCCTCATACCGCTCCATCAACGCCTTATCAGGCGCCACCACCACGACATCGCCAGACATCAAACCGCCTTTCAGCGCTTCCAACGCCCCATCCGCCACCAGCGACAGCAAAATATGATGAACTTTCATAGATAACGATTCCTTAGCCTACAAATATAAGCAAAAATATCAGTATTTCCGCCAGACCATCTTGTTCACGACGCCCGTGTAGGACTGGATGATCTTGACGACCTTGGTGGATACATTCTCGTCGATGTAGGTGGGGACGGGGATGCCGTGGTCACCGGAGGCATTCAACGCGACAGCAGTGTCGACGGCCTGAAGGAGGTTCTTCTCGTCGATGCCAGCCAGGATGAAACAGGCCTTGTCGAGGGCCTCGGGACGCTCGGTGGAGGTGCGAATGCAGACGGCCGGGAACGGGTGGCCGACGGAGGTGAAGAAGGAAGATTCCTCCGGAAGGGTGCCGCTGTCGGAGACGACGGCGAAGGCGTTCATCTGCAGGCAATTGTAGTCGTGGAAGCCGAGAGGCTCGTGCTGGATGACGCGCGGATCAAGCTGGAATCC
>JAEEGL010706770.1_pt1 | contig 12871 bp, 8 predicted proteins | sample 9134231 | NCBI WGS metagenome assembly JAEEGL01 (sample SAMN16246548, study PRJNA631951) | gut metagenome | biome: gut microbiome; feature: rumen; material: fiber-attached | host: Bos | place: Iran: Karaj | collected 2018-10
GCTCGTATCGTTCCGTTAGGGCTCTTCCACATTTCTTTTAAAGAATACTCTTTCATACGATCCGCATTAGGAGTGATTGTTGCGCATTTAACGCCAACTCCGCACTCTTTTATTGCATTTGCGGCTTCTTTTGTAATCTCATCATTTGATGCATCTCTGCTTTTAAGGCCGAGATCGTAGTATTTTGTATTTAAATCAATAAACGGTGTGAGAAGTTCTTCTTTGATCATCTGCCAAAGAATTCTTGTCATTTCATCTCCGTCCATTTCCACAATGGGATTAGTCATTTTGATTTTTTCCATAGCTAAAAAATGCTCCTTACATTAAATAATCATGATTCCGATGAACCATGATAAGCGAATTAAACCGAGCCGAAAATATCCGCATGGCCGTAAAATTCTTTGTTTAGTAGTATATCACAAATATAACTTGCTAACAATAATAAATCTTTAATGATAAATATTACTATTTTGCTTTTTGAATTCCGGTTTTTATGAAAAAATCAAAAAACAAAAGCAGTATCTTCCAATCGGAAAATACTGCTTTAAAAAAAGTTTTTTCTTATGTAAATCTGCTATTAAGCCATCTTGTCATTTTCGATAAATTCTTCGAATTTATCATAACTTAACGGCCTCGAGAAATAGAATCCCTGTATAAGTTTGCAACCCATGGATTGCAAAACTTCAAGTTGCTCTTTGGTCTCTACGCCTTCACAAAGTACTTCTATTCCAAGCTTTCCGGCCATATCGATAATACCGGATAAGAGAATCTTGTCATTAACCTTCAAATCTTTGTTTATAAAAGACCTATCAAGCTTAAGCACGTCAAAGCTTAAATCATTCAAAATACTTAAAGAAGAATATCCAACGCCGAAATCATCGATGGAAATTTTAAATCCTTCGCTCTTTAAGAATTTGAGGATTTTGTTTGCCCTGTCATGATCGGATAAAAATACGTTTTCCGTAATTTCAAACTCAATCATTTCCGCAGGAACTTTGTATTTATCCCTGTATTTTAAGATATCGCTGCAAAAGCTTTCATCTTTCATGTGTCTTCCGGACACATTTAGAGAAATCGGTACGACAAACTGGTCGTTTTTCATTCTTTCGGCAACATATCTGAAAACTTCTTCATACACATAGTAATCCAACTCTTTGATATTGCCCGTTTTTTCAAGATATGGAATAAACTCCTCAGGTCCGATAATCTTACCGTCCTTGTTTCTCCAACGAACCAAGGCTTCACCGCCGATAACTACTTTTTCAGGAAGCATAACTTTCGGCTGAATTTGAACGAAGAATTCGCTGTTCTTAAGCGCCAAGGCAAAGTTATCCAAAACTTCGTGCTCTTTATGGTACTCTTCCTTCATTCCGTCATCAAAAACGGTAACGCTGTTTATAAATTTTTCTTTTTTGTATTTTCTTGCAAAATTAGCATTTTCAACAGCTGAATGAATGCTGTCGTAAACTTCGCTGATACCTACTGATATTGTAAGATTAACATCTTCGTAAATATCCGAAATCTTAGCTTTCCATTTTTCGATATCCTGCTGAATCTTGTTTATATTGTCGTGTTTATCGATTCGCCACAATGTAACGAAACAATCGGAAAATACTCTGGAACTGAAAACATTAACCGCCGATTTGTTTTCGATAATACCCGCAATAAGTTTTAAGATATTGTCACCTTCCATGTGACCGTATCTCTCGTTGATAACCTTAAAATCGTTTATATCAATATACGAAACAAAGAAACGATAAACATCTTTGTTTGCTTCCACAAGACGTTTCGCACTGTCCAGGAAGTTTTCGTATTTCATGAGACCGCTGATTTCATCAATGGAGCTGATAAATTCAATGGTTTCCTCGGCATATTTAAAGGCTTTTGTCTTAAGCAAATAAAGAGAAAGCGCCTTACCGATTTCATTGATGGATCTCATATCTTCTTCGCTCCATGTAGTATCCGGATTCATGGTTTCGAAAGAGATAACGCCAAGCAAAACATTTGATTCCATTACAGGAGTGTAAATACCCGTAGCTATTTGATTTTCAAAGAAATATTCTTTAACTTCCACCGATGAAGCTTTGGATTTAAATACTTCATCTCTCTTTATAACAACGGCTTCATCTTGCGATGCGGCATTCAAATATCTGTCGGAGTCAGCTGCATCTTCGGCATGTTTATAGCCTTTTGAATAATGGAACTTATCGTTTTTCCATATTTGAACAACTTCAAATTCTCTTGAACGCATGGAGTAGTCTTTAACACAAACCGCATCCAAATGATATAACATACCAATTTTTCTCAAAGCAACAAAGAAGAGACCTTCCGCTCTGTCTTTGTCATCTTCGCCGATAAGACTGTAAATAAGGTTCAATATCTCGTGTTTTTGCTTTTCTTTTTCGCTGTAAACGGTTGTTTCTTCGTTAAGACCGTTTAAAAACTTACGTTCTTTTTCTTCGTGAAGAGTTTCCGAAAGCTGATCGTAACAACGAGATCCCGATTTACCGGAATTCTTTATTGTATACAAAGCTTTGTCGGATTTCTCGTAAAGAGTGTCATAGTCTCTGCCGTCTTTAGGCGCAAACGCTACACCTATGGAGCATGTGGTTTTGATGGTATTGTTTTCATCAATAGGCATGCTTCCCAAAATTTCAAGCATTCTGTCTGTTATTTCATTAATCTTTTCAACTTCAAAATTCGGGAAGAACAAAGCAAGCTCATCTCCGCCGATACGGCCAATATAAGCATTGCTGAAAGACTCTTCGAATTTGTTTGCAATATATTTAAGGGTTTCATCACCGAATTGATGGCCTAAGTTGTCGTTTAATTTCTTAAAATCGTCAATATCGACCATTAAAAAGGCACCCTTCATGTTTTCTCCGCATTCAAGGTATTCGTTAACAAGGCTTTTTAATTTTTCACGATTGTAAAGATTTGTGAGAGGATCTCTCACAGCGCGACTGAGCAATGTCTCCACTGCACTGTTTTCACCGTAAACGCTCGCCTGGCTTCTTACAAATAAAATGGTAATAACCTTAACGTTTTCCTCCAATTTCTTGCAGGAAACTTTTGTCTCGAACCACATATATCCGTTTTCTTTATTCATAAAACGAACGTTATCGGTTATGGTAACGGGACCTTCATCTATAGAATCCGCCCATTCGAGAGTTTTCTTAAGATCGGTTCTGTTCATAAGTTTATTACCGTATTTATCTTCTTCCAAAAGGAGGTAATCTTCTTTAGAATAGCCGACAAGCTCGAAGAATTTGCTTGAGAAATTAAAACCGTAGACTCTTCCTTTAAGGTAAAGCAGCTGAATGGACGCATATTCAGAGCCCGAGATAAGATTCTCCAGCTCTTCACCCATTTCTTTCATGTACTTGTAGTATTGAGTAACATCATTACGATTGTCAATCACATCAAAACTCATAACTACTGCCTCACCAATAAACCTAAAACTAAAGTAATTTATTTTACTTTCTATTACAAATATCAGCCCAAATTATTTCATTGTATAAATTGTAACACTTAATTTTTTCTGTGTCAATAGTACTATTTTTTTTGATTATAGTAACAAATTGTTTTAAATTTAAAAAATATTTCAAATATACTCTTTTATTGTCAGAAAGTTTTCAAAAAAGTTCATTTATCCGAACAAATACCAAACTCAATTTGCTTGATATTTATCAAACATTATATTATTATATTATTAATCTGAATGCGCTCAAATAACGAATTTTCAAGCGTTTTAAAAGATAACAAAAGACATTCTATATTCTAAAAGTTAATAATAAGAAAATAAATTGTAAATTTTTTGTTAATAAGCAAGATTTTTCTTATGTTTTAAACACTCGGGAGGCAAATTATGAAACATTTAATCAGTCCTTTGGACTTGTCTGTTGAAGAGCTTGACAAGGTTTTGGATTTAGCAAATGATATCGAAAAAAATCCGGACAAGTACCGTGAAGCTTGCAAATACAAAAAACTGGCTACTCTTTTTTACGAGCCGAGTACCAGAACAAGACTCAGTTTTGAAACGGCCATGTTAAATCTTGGCGGTAATGTTATCGGTTTTTCGGAGGCTTCATCATCATCGGCTGCCAAAGGCGAAAGTGTTTCCGATACAATTCGCGTTATTTCCTGTTATGCGGACATTTGTGCCATGAGACATCCAAAAGAAGGTGCACCTTATGTTGCATCCACAAAATCTTCAATTCCAATTATCAATGCCGGCGACGGCGGACATCAGCATCCTACTCAGACTCTTACGGACTTGCTTACAATCAGATCATTGAAAGGTCATCTGGGTAATTTAACAATCGGTTTGTGCGGTGACTTGAAATTCGGTCGTACCGTTCACTCACTTATAGAATCCCTTGTCAGATATGAAAATGTTTCCTTCGTACTCATTTCACCAAAAGAACTTCGAGTACCTGATTATATTCGTGAAAATGTTTTAAAAGCAAACAATATTCCGTTTAAAGAAGTGGAAAAACTCGAAGATGTGATTTCGGACCTTGAAATCCTTTACATGACAAGAGTTCAAAGAGAACGCTTCTTCAGTGAAGAAGAATATATAAAGATGAAGGATTATTACATCTTAAACGCAGATAAAATGAAGCTTGCAAGACAAGACATGATTGTAATGCATCCCCTTCCTCGTGTAAACGAAATTGCCGTTGAAGTGGACGACGACCCGAGAGCCGTATACTTTAAGCAGGCTCAATACGGTGTATATGTAAGAATGGCCTTAATTCTTACCCTCTTAAACATAAATGTAAAATAGCAATCGCAAATCACAATTATCGAAAGGATTAAATTCAAATGTTAAATGTCGGAAGTTTAAAAAACGGTATTGTTTTAGATCATATAAAAGCGGGAAAAGCCATGGAGATATACAAATATCTCGAACTCGACAAGCTTGACTGCCAGGTTGCCATTATAAAAAACGCATCCAGCAACAAACTCGGAAAAAAGGACATTATAAAAATCGATGCTCCGATTGATGTAGTGGATTTGGACATTCTCGGTTTTATCGATGATAATATTACAATCAGCATCATCGAAAACGAAAATGTGGTAGAAAAAAAGAAGCTTACGCTTCCTTTAACCATAAAAAATGTATTGCGTTGCAAGAATCCGCGTTGTATCACATCCATAGAGCAAGAGCTTCCTCATGTTTTCGTTTTGTCCGATAAAGAAAGCAAAACCTATAGATGCAGATATTGCGATGAAAAATTAATTTGAGTTCGGCGATAAGCCGGGTTATGTCTTGAACGATCATCTATCTAGACCTTGAGTTACCTCAAGGTTCAAGCGACTTACCCGAAGACCGGCGGGCCACCGTAAGTCTTCTGTTAGTCTTGCTTCGGATGGGGTTTACATCTGCCCCGCATGTTACCATACGGGCGGTGGTCTCTTACACCGCCATTCCACCCTTACGGTAGTAAACTACCGCGGTATCTTTCTGTTGCACTAGCCTTGGAGTCGCCTCCACCGGACGTTATCCGGCATCCTGCCCTATGAAGCCCGGACTTTCCTCACCTGCAAAAAGCAGCCGCGATCGTTTACCGAACTCAAAAAATCTTTATAAATAATAAACTTCTTTTTTATTTTAGTCAATAATAAGCTCTAAATATCAAAACAACCATCACCGATAAATTCCCTTACAATCGAATTATCCGGAATATATCTGGAATCAAGCGGCAAAAAGTAATCCAAGAATTTCAATAGTCTTTTTGCTTCATCGTATTCGGGACTGCCCATAGGCACCTTAAACAAAAGCGGTTCAACGCATTGTTTGAGAGCACTGATTTCATAGATCATCGCGGAATTGATAACCACATCCGCCTGCTCCTGATATGGAAAGATATGTTTTTCTTCACCCGCTCTGACTGCTTTCCATCTTCCGATGGTACCTTGCGCATCGATGCCTCTGGTTCTGGCATCTCTTGCGATTCTTCTGAGCAAACGTCCGTCAGTTGTGGCAATTCTGTTGTGTTCATCAACATTAAGCTGAGTAAGAGCACTTATATAAATTTTAAATTTCTTATCAATCGGAAGGGAATATGTAAGTTCATCATTAAGGCAATGGATACCTTCCATAACGATAATATCGTTCTCGCCGCTAAGCTGAATATATTTGTTATTAAATTCTCGTTTCCCCAAAACAAAATTGAATACCGGTATTTCAACACGTTTTCCGGCTAAAATATCCATCAAATCTTCGTTAAGTTTCTTGATGTCGATGGCTTCCAAGCACTCGTAATCGTAATTTCCTTCTTCGTCAAGAGGTGTATCCTCACGATTTACAAAATAGTTGTCAACACCAATAAGATGCGGCTTGTATCCCGCAGCCTTAAGCTGGATTGTAAGCCTGTGGGAGAAAGTTGTTTTTCCCGATGATGTAGGTCCGGCAATCATTATAATCTTTGCCGTTCTTTTTGAAGCAAATTGGTCAACGATTTCAACTACTTTGCGCTCAAAAAGTGCTTCCTGTACATACACCAAATCTACAATATCGCCTTCAACTATATGATTGTTAAGCTCGCCCACACAGCTTGCTTCCATCTTTTCGGCCCAAATCTCCGCTTCCTTCAAAGCCGCAAAAATCTTATGTTGCGGATTAAAAGGCGGAATCTTTTCAGGTGCGTCCGCTGTCGGCATTTGAAGAACGAATCCGTCCGCATATCTAAACAAATCAAAATATTTAAGCATACCGGTTCTCGGAACCATAAATCCGAAATAATAATCGGTATAATTACCCAATTTATAGATATTAGTTTTGGAAACACGGCGGAAAGAAAGGAGTTTTTCTTTGTCCGTCATATTAAAGCTTTTAAATAGTTCTATAGCATTTTGTGTATTAATGGATGTTTTTGTTATAGGCAAATCTTCTTCAACGATTTCCATCATACGCTTCTTGATTTTTTCAACCAAATCATCCGTAAAGGGCGTATTGTCGCTCATTCTGCAAAACAAGCCCTTGCTCAAAGAATAGCTGATATAGATTTTTTTGCCATGTTCTTTGCCGTAAACATCATTAAAGGCTTTAAGCATAACAAGAGGAACACTTCGTCTGTATGTATCGATACCAAGCTTGTTTGCACCGGTTATAAACTCGAGTTCCGTATCCGTTTTCAAAGTCTTTGAAAGTTCTCTGAGTCTTCCGTTTGTCCTTGAAAGAACTATTTCATGTTCATAGTTTTTTTGATATTCCTTGGCAATATCAAAAATACAAACACCCTTATCATATTCTTTTGTAGCGCCTTCAACAGTTACTTTGATTGTTTCACCCATAATTTATACATCTCCTTAAATTTTGCCCCATGTCATCCCCAATTTGACACGCAACAATAATTATTTCATAAGCTCTATTGCTTTGTTGATAGTATCAAGTTCTTTTTGAACTTTTATAACACCTTCAGGTGATTTATCCATTACATTTTTTAAAATGTTTTCGTAAGTAGATTTGGATTTTAAAAGATAAGCTTTCAAAACTTCGTTTTTCGATTCAATAAGCAGCTTTCCGTACTCCAAATAAACATCCTTTAATTCATCATCTTCCGGGCTTCCCTGCGAATCGTCGCCGGACTTGTTTTTTGCTTCAATCAAAAGATAATACTTTCCTTCATCGAAAATCATATCTTCCTTACATATTTCAAAACCCAAATCATACAAGCAACGTCTGAGACTTGCATGATCCGAATGGGGCGAAAGCAAAAAGCTTTCAAAACTTTTTGTTTTATCCGGATCGGCTTCCAAAATGTCTTTAATCAACATTCCGCCCATTCCCGCTATCAAAACGCTTTCCACTTCGTTATTTTCTATATTTTTCAAACCGTCGGAAAGCCTGGTTTCAACAAGCTTTTCAAGATGATAGTCTTCTATGTTTTTCTTTGCTATTTCAAGGGGACCCTTTGCAACATCCGCTGCAATCGCTTTTTTAACCTTTCCCTGTAAAGCAAGATAAATGGGAACATAAGCATGATCCGTACCTATGTCCGCAAAGCTTTCTTTTGAAACATTGCTTGCCAACCATTTAAGTCTTGCCGACAAATCCGGAGTTTTTTTCATTAATCCAAATAATCCTTTAATTTTTTAGAACGGCTCGGATGGCGAAGTTTACGAAGAGCTTTTGCTTCAATCTGTCTGATTCTTTCACGAGTTACATTAAACTCTTTGCCCACTTCTTCCAAAGTTCTGCCGCGGCCGTCATCAAGACCGAAGCGAAGTCTCAAAACCTTCTGTTCTCTTTCCGTAAGAGTTGTCAAAACCTCAGAAAGCTGCTCTTTCATAAGAGCAAAAGAAGCCGCATCCGCAGGTGACGGAACATTATCATCCTGAATGAAGTCTCCAAGATGTGAATCTTCCTCTTCGCCTATCGGTGTTTCCAAAGAAACGGGTTCTTGCGAAACTTTAATGATTTCACGAACTCTCGAAACAGGAAGTTCCATTCTTTCGGCTATTTCTTCCGGAGACGGTTCACGACCAAGCTCCTGCAACAATTGTCTCGAAACTCTAATTAATTTATTGATGGTTTCAACCATATGAACCGGTATACGAATGGTTCTTGCCTGGTCCGCAATGGCTCTGGTTATGGCCTGTCTGATCCACCATGTAGCGTATGTGCTGAATTTGTAGCCTTTTCTGTAATCAAACTTTTCTACGGCTTTAATAAGACCCAAATTGCCCTCTTGTATAAGATCCAGAAAAAGCATGCCGCGTCCCACATATTTTTTTGCGATACTTACAACGAGTCTAAGGTTCGCCTCAGCAAGACGTTTTTTGGCCTCTTCGTCACCAAGTTCCATTTTCTTTGCAAGCTCAACCTCTTCATCCGCAGACAAAAGGGGCACTTTGCCTATTTCTTTAAGATACATTCTTACCGGATCTTCGATATTAACATTTTCCATTTGGAAAATGCTGTCGATATTTTCGATATCGTCCTCGTCCTCGTCCACTTCTTCATCGTCGCTTTCGATTAAGATATCATCTTCCGATTCGTCCATCCTCAAAACATCGATGTTATATCCGTCAAGAGTATCAAGAATCTTGTCATATTTATCGGAATCAAGCGTAACACCCGAAAAATGACTGCTTATTTCCGTGTATTCGATAACATTCTTTTTCTTTTTGGCATATTCAACCAATGCTTCCAGTTTTTCCGTAAACAAAGATTCTTCCGTATCTTCGGAAACGTTTTTTACTTCCTCATCCGCATTTTCGGCAACCGCCACATCGTTTAAGTTGATTTCTTCGGTTGCTTCTTTTTTCTTTCTAGCCATTTAAAACCTCCCGTTAAAGATAAGAATCAGAAAATATTCTTTATTTTCTTTATTTCATCCATAGTTTGTTCAAGTTTAATAATTTCCGAAAAGTCTTTAACTTCTCCTATCTCTTTTTCCAGACTTTTCGTTTTAATACCTATTACATAGTCGGTTATGGCTTTTTGCCTAACCTCAATGTCACCATCGCCTAACGCATTTGTATTGAACATTCCCGAAACAGCGGTTCTTTCTTCATCATCGCTGATGGAGTCAATAATACGTGCGGCATTAACGTTACCCTCTTTTGCCTGTTCAAAAACAATTCCGGCGATTTTTTTATAGAGATCGCCTTCGAAATCGTCTACGCTGATGTATTTTGAAACAGCCGTATAAATACTTGCATCATCAACAATCGCAGTAATAAGCAGATTTTGAAGCTCATCCATAAGGCTTAGTTTATTACGCCTTTCCCTATCCAAAACAATTCTTTCTTCTCTTTGCTGCTTTGCGATTTTTTGTTTTTGAAGCTCCGGACCGATATTGCTGAGTTTTTCTCTTATTGTTCTTTCATCCAGTCCGTATTCTTTACATGTTGCGCTTGTATAATTTTCACGCTCAACCACATCTTCAATAGTTCCCAGCCTCATGCAGACATAATTGTCGAATTCCGTTTTTTCATCCGGGTCAGAAAGATTTAAGTTATTGCGTTTAACATCCAAAACAAAGAAAAATCCGTTTCTGGCGTTTTCCATGCGCCTTTCGAAACTTTCATTTCCCTCGCCTTTAATAAATTCATCGGGATCTTTGTAAGGTTTCAAATCAATAACCCTGCTTTTGATTCCCGCATCGCGAAGAAGGTCGATAGCCTTTAATGTTGCGCTTTGTCCCGCACCGTCACTGTCATAGGATGTGTAAACAACATCCGCATATCGCTTAATTAGACTCGCCTGTTCCGGTGTAAAAGCGGTACCCAAAGATGCAACCGCATTGTCAAAACCTGCCTGATGCAGCGAAATAACATCCATATAGCCTTCGCACAAAATAATATTTCCCCGCTTGCTCTTCTTTGCAATGTTAAGTGCAAAAAGATTGCGGCGTTTATTAAATGCCTTTGTTTCGGGAGAGTTTAAATATTTGGGTTCCCCTTTACCCATTATTCTTCCACCGAAGGCAATAACATTTCCTCTTTCGTTAAAAATCGGGAACATAACCCTGTCCCAAAAGTAATCCAAAGCACCGGATTCTTTAATCTTAACAAGTCCGCTCTGACTGATGATATCATCCGAGTAACCTTTGGATTTTAAATATCTGTACAAATCATCTTTGTACTTATCGGAAAGACCGAGGCCGAAAGAAACTATGGTCTCTTTGGTCAAACCGCGATCCGTCAAATATTTAAGCCCTCTGCTTCCCTTTTCGCTTTTTAAGATATTATAAAAATATAATCCCGCAAGCTTGTTTATTTCGAGAATTTGGTCGCGAATCCCGGATTCTTGCTTAAGCTTTTGGTTGTTTGATTCTTCCGGAAGAGACATATTGGCGCGTTTTGCCAAGAACTCGACCGCTTCGGGAAAGTTAAAATTCTCTATTTTTTGAATAAATGTAAAAACCGAGCCGCCATCATGGCAACCAAAGCAGTAATACATCTGCTTTGACGGCGTTACGTGAAATGAAGGGGTTTTTTCGCTATGGAATGGGCATAAACCCACATAGCCATTACCGTTACGTTTTAACTTAACGTACGAAGAAATGACATCAACAATATCACTATTCATCCTCACTTCATCCAAAAAATCATCCGAGTAATACATCTAACAACCTTATCTTAAAAATTCCAAAAATTAGGAATAAAAAGTTCTTTATATTTTTCTACCGAATATTGATCGCTCATTGCGGCTATATAGTCGCAAACAGCGTATTCCTTCGGTTCTTTTCGCGCCGCTGCACGAATGTAGGCATCCTTCGGTAAAAGCTCGTCATGCTCCATATAATAATTAAAAAGCTGCTTAACCATCTCGATAGCCTTTGTTTCTTCACCCTTTGCTATAGGGTTGCTGTAAACATTCTCAAACAAAAATTGTCTGAGCTCATTCATTGCCATTTTTATGTCATTGGACATTTCTATCGCATTTTTACCGGTCGAATTGATAACCACATCATGAATAAGGGTATTCAATCTCTCTTTTGTAGAATTACCCAAGGTTTTTGAAAGCTTAAAAGGTATATCCGACTCGGTTAAAATACCTGCTCTTATTGCATCATCAATATCATGATTAATGTATGCTATTTTATCTGAGAGACGAACCACTTTACCTTCAAGGGTTGCAGGCATTCCGTTTGAGCGGTGATTAAGTATGCCGTCTCTTACTTCTTTTGTTAAATTAAGGCCTTGACCGTCTTTTTCAAGGAGTTCCACAATCCTTATGCTGTGTTCGCAATGAGAAAAATGCAAACCATCCCTTACGCCGTCCAATGCTCGCTCTCCCGCATGTCCGAAAGGCGTATGACCAAGATCGTGACCGAGAGCAATTGCTTCGGTTAAATCCTCATTTAAAAACAGTGCTTTTGAAATCGATCTTGCGATTTGAGATACTTCAAGTGTGTGCGTCAGCCTTGTTCTGTAGTGATCTCCGGCCGGAGCCAAAAACACTTGAGTTTTGTGTTTAAGTCTTCTGAAAGATTTGCAGTGAAGAATCCTGTCGCGATCTCTTTGAAACTCCGTACGCATGTCACAAGGTTCTTCCCATACATCCCTTGAATCGTGACAATCTTTGCTTCTGACCGCAAACTCCGATAAATACCGATCTTCACAATTTTCGATTTGTTCCCTAATACTAATCTCGTTCATTTTCTTCCCCGTTGTAATAACAAAAAACCGAAAACTTAAATTTGCCTATAATAAGACCTACTTTACTACTATACCACAAAACTTGTGATTTTTATGTATTTTTTTTATTTTTTTGTATTTGAGATTATAAAAAATGAAATCGTTGCTATTTTTCCGTCTTATTAATATAATTATAATGGTTTAAAAAAATTATCAGGAGAAGATATTATATGTATGATGTTATTTTTATCGGGGCGGGTCCCGGCGGTATTTTTACCGCTTATGAGTTAGTCTCAAAAAAACCCGATTTAAAAATAGCAATATTCGAAATGGGACATGAGCTTGAAAAGCGTCACTGTCCTATTGACGGAGATAAGATTAAATCTTGCATTCACTGTGAGCGTTGCTCTATTATGAGCGGTTTTGGCGGTGCAGGCGCTTTTTCCGACGGCAAATATAACATAACAAACGATTTCGGCGGAACATTGTATGAATATATCGGCAAGAAAACCGCCTTGGATCTTATGTATTATGTGGATAAAATCAACCTAAAATACGGTGGCGAAGGCACCAAGCTTTACTCAACCACCGGCACGGATATCAAAAGAATGTGCATTCAAAACGGACTTCATTTGCTTGATGCTTCCGTTCGTCATCTGGGTACGGATATTAACTACATTGTTTTGGAGAATCTTTATGCTTTTCTTAAAGACAAGGTTGAATTTTTCTTTGACAGCGCCGTTGACAGCGTAGAAATCATCGATGGCGGATA
>JAEEGL011275805.1_pt1 | contig 12871 bp, 7 predicted proteins | sample 9134231 | NCBI WGS metagenome assembly JAEEGL01 (sample SAMN16246548, study PRJNA631951) | gut metagenome | biome: gut microbiome; feature: rumen; material: fiber-attached | host: Bos | place: Iran: Karaj | collected 2018-10
CCAATCCCCAATCCCCAATCCCCAATCCCCAATCCCCAATCCCCATTTAATATTATATAATTTTATAATATTTTTAAACGAAAAAAATATTAATTTTCAAAATAATTATTTTTAATTTTTATTTTAAACGTAATAAAAATACAATTATCAAAAATGTCAATTCATAATGAAGAAGATTTTAAAATAGAGCAAAATAAAAAAAAATATTCAATTATATTAAGTATACAAGAAGATCAATTATTTATGGGTTTGACTTTATTATCAAATCCACCAAAAAAATATTCAAGTTATTTCTCTCTTAATGAATTAAGAATATCTAGTAAAATATTTGATCATACTAAAACTCTCTTCGAAGCAAAGGAAATAATCAAAAGAACTGTCATAAGAAAACAATTATTGATTGATGAAGATGAACATCGTGCAAGAATAACATTTGACACTGGACTTGGACATGACAGTGTCCCATTTCCAATTATATTATTCAGAGATTCAAATATTCATAAAAATAATCAGAATTTAGAGAATCCTAAAGATAATAATAGAAAAACTAAGTTAAATAAAAATAAAAATACAAAGAATAATGATGATGATGATGATGGTGGTAATGAAAGTAACAAAAAAAAACGAAATGATTTAAATAATCAAGTTGAAGAAGAAAAAAGCCAAAATACTTCAAATAATACATATTTAAATTTAAGAGCAAGTATAGGTAATAATATTAATAATAAAATGTTAAATAATAACGAAAATAAAGTTGATCAAATAAATAAAACAACAATAAAAACTAAAGAATTAAATATACAGTTTAACAATAGTATAAAAAAAACTATTCCTAGTAAAAAAAGTAAAAAAAGCAATAATAGATTAAATGAAAATATCAACAATAGAACTAAAAGTAAAAAAACTAAGGAAGATAACATTAATAATCATACAAATACTGAATATAATAAAGTAGATTTTGTAAATAATGGAAATAATTTAAATAATACCACTGGTAATGTGACAAAAGATTATATTACATATAATAACAATTTATTATATAACATATATAATAATATGAATAATGCAAACAATGTAAATTCAAGTTTTTATAGAAATTTACAATATAGTTTCGGGCAAAATAATTTATATGATAATATGACAGTACACACTGATTTTAATAATAATATTATATTTGATAACATTCCTAATATTCCTATAACCAGATTAAATATAAGAAATATTGATAATAATAGTATAAACCAAACAAATTTGCAGCAACAAAATACAAATATTCAAAATATGCAAAATATGCAAAAAAATGCTGTATTGAAAAATATAAATAATAATACAAATAATAATCCTAATATCAATAATAATAATAACAGGAAAATAAATCCAAATACTTATATAAATATTAATAAACAAATTCAAAACAATTTGGAATATATAAAAAAAATTCCAAATCCTAAAAAATCAAATAATTTATCTAATAATTCAAGTTTTTTTGCTCAAAATAAATCATCCCACATCCGAAGAAATTTAACTTTGCAAAATATAGATAATAATAAAGATACCGATAGTAAAAATAAAACAAATATTGAAATTAATAAAAATAGCATTAGTGGAAAAGATAACAATGATGATGATATAAACTCTTTTACATCATCAATAAGTGAAACTAATGATAAAATTGATGAAAATATAGAAGAATTTAATATAGGAGATCAACCATATAGATTCAAAAATTTAATAATACAAGGTTCAAAGAAAATAAAAGGAAATTTAGAAAAATTCAAAGAAAATCAAAATATGGGTGATTACATCCCGGCCGGGTCCAAATTTGTTTCATATTTAAAATTTCCAGATACAAAAAGAATTAATTCAAATTTAAGTATGACAGCTTCAACCATTTCAAGTAGCTTAACAAGCGGATCCAACCGAATAGTCGGAATAGAAAAAAATATTATCAAAAATCCGGGCGAATTAGAAGAAATCACTGCCAGAATACAAAGAATAGTAAACAAAAGAAATATTAAATATAAATTATTATATAAAGCAAGTACGGATGGAGATATATGCACCACATTTCACACCAAATGTGATAAAATACCAAATACTTTAGTGTTAATACAGGCAGCGGGGGATAAAAGATTCGGTGGTTTTACAACTCAAACATGGGATGGGGATGATGTTAATAAGGAGGATAAAAATTGTTTTATTTTTTCTATTGATAATATGAAGGTATACGATGTTAACAAAGGAGAAGAAGCTATTAATTGTAATCCTGATTTAGGCCCGGTGTTTATTAATCAGATTAAATTATTGGATAAATTTTTTACTCAAGGTGGATCCACAAATAAAAAAGGGATGACATTTGGGACTAAGGAAGATTTTGAAATAAATGGAGGGGCGGAAAAATTTGGAGTTAAAGATGTTGAAGTTTATTATGTGAAATAATTATTTAATGTTTTTAAATTATTAGATTTTTAAATTTTCTTTATAAATATAAATAATAATTATTGCAACTTTTTGAAAATTTTTACTTTTTAATAATAATAATTATTTATTTAATTTTTTATCTAAAAATTAATAAATATATTATTAATATTATATATTAATTTTCCATTTATTTTATAATAATAATATTATTAATATTAAAATAATAAATTATATTTAATAAATAAAAGTAAGATATTTATGAATAATTTTTCAAATAATGAATCAGATAAATTAAGAAATAAAAATATGATATATTTTATTGAACCATCTGATTCAAATTTACAAATGAGTCCTTTAAATTTAAATTCGAAAAATAACTCATTTTTAAATAGTTTTAAATCTTTAGAAAGTGTTAATTTTTTAAAACGAAATTATTCAATGAAAAACTTAAAAAACAAAAAAATTGATTTAACTTCAAAAGATGATTTATTAATTAACAATAAATTTACATTTAGTCATAATGTTTTAAACGGAAAAATTGAAAATAAAGAAAATAATTTATATGATAATAATTTAGAATTAATGTATTTTAAAGATTCAGATGAAGAAAATGAAGAAGAAGAAGAAAAAGATTTAGAAATATTAAAAATTTTAAAATATAATAATGAAATAGAAAACAACAAAAATGAAATAATTGAAAAAAATAAAATCAATCAAAAAGAAAATGAATTTTATGTATAAAATTAAATATTATTATAATTTTATTTTATTTTATAAGTAATGAAAAGTATTATTCTTTATTTTATTTATTATATTCTATTATATTTATTCTATGAAACATATATATAATATTTATATTATAAAATAAATATATTATAGATTTATTATATATATAATTTATTAATTAAAAAAAATAAAAAAATGCAAAATAAAAATGAAAATTTAATTTCTATTAATTTAATTATTTCAGAATTTAATTTAAATAATAATCAAAATGAAAATTTAACTACAAAATTAGATAATGAATTTATAAATAAAATTTTTGAAAATAAGTATAATATTTTAAATATAATTAAAGAATATTTTAATAAAGAAAATAATATTGAAAAATCCGTTAAAATATTAGAATGTTTAAAATATTTATATTATTATAATAAAACAAAATTTAAAGAATTTCTTAAAAGTTTAGAAAAAAAATATGAATTAAATAATAAATTTATTCATTATATTAAAAATACAAAATTAAATTTAATAAATGAGAATTTTATATTTTTATTTGAAAAAACTTTTAGATATTTCAATTTTAAAAACATAAAATTAATAAATAAACATTTAATTAATAATTTATTTGATTTTATTGATAATATTGAAAATGAAAAAAATTTATTTTGTTTAATTAAATTATTAATAGAAATCTTTTTTATAAATAAAAAAGATTTTTATAACACAAAACAAACACATAAAAATGGTCGTTTTTTTGATGAATTAATTTTTAAAATATTAAATCAAAACAATTCTCAAAAATTTATTATAAGAATAATATATTTTTATAATGCAATTTTAGAACAAAATTGTTTTGATTTTTATTTAAATGATTATTATACTTTTATAGATATTATTTTATCTAAATTTAGTAATTGTAATAATAATATTGATATTCAAATTTTGATTATAAAATTATTACATAAAATAATAAATAATAAAATATTTATAAAATCAAATTTTTATAGAGATAATGATATAAAAGAAATATTAGAACTTAATTTTAATAATAATAATAATGAAGGAATTAAAATTTTATGTGAAAATGCTTTATATTCTTTATATCAAATTTATTATGAAAATAATAAACAAAATAAAATTATTAAATTAAATAATAATAGTAATTCTTCAAATGAAACAAATGATGAAGAAATTAAAAAATAAAAATTAATTTTATTTATAATTTTTTTTAAATATTATTTAATTAATATTTTTATTAAATTAAAAAATTATTTAATAATTAATAATATGTCATTATTAAGCAATTCAACTAAAGAAAAAAGTCTTAATAATTTTAATTTATTATTAAATTCATCAAAAAAAGGCATTTCTAAAGAATTGGAAAAATTATTAAATTTAAATAAATATTCTCAAGAAGAAATTGACATTAGCTTTAGAGAATGTATAAAAAATTTTATTGAACAAAATGAAGACTATAAAAATAGTATTAAAAATTTTTTAAAATTCACATCAGACATTAATTATCAAAACATAAATTATAATAATACAACTATTTTAATGTATGCAATAGATAATAATAAAAATACTCCATGTGATTTAATTATAAGTTGTTTTGGAAATGAAATTGACCAAAATGTTTGTGATGATAATGGCGATAATATTTTTTTTCATATTATTAAAAGTAAATTAGATGATAATTCACAAAAAGAATTTTTTGAATCTTTATTAAATAAAAAAACTAATTTAGATTACAAAAGTCGAAAAGAAAAAAAATTAATAAATTTAATTGAAGAATTAAAAAAAAATTTTATTCTTGATGTCATTAAAAATTTTAAAAATAAAAATAAATTTGATTTAGAAAAATTAAATAAATTATATAATAAAAAAGATTATCAAAATCTTGAAGAAGAAATTCAATATTTTAATAATATTGAAAAAGAATTTTATTTAAAAGAAAAATATAAAAATTATTCATTTGAATTTAATTTAATTTTTTTGAAAAAGAAAAATTATCAAAAAAAATTAAAAAATTTAATGAACGAAAATAAATATAATAATAAAAACTTTTTAACAAATATTTTAGAAGAACATAATAAATTATTAGAATTTGATAATCAAATTATAAATATTTTAAATTCTATAAATTTATTTAATAGTTATTATCAAATTTCAGATGCCTTATTTATAAATAAAATTATTATGTATTATCAATTTGATTTTTTTGAAATAATAAATAAAATAAATAATAATGAAAATTTATTTAATATTAATAATTCATTTTTTACTTATTTTTATTTTAAATTAATATTAATTGATATGTTAATAAACAGAGAAAAATATTTAAAAGCTTTTGAAGAATTTAATTTATTAAAAAAATATAATAATGAAAAAATTAATTTAAATTCAAATTATTATAATAATATTGATAATATTGAAAATAATAAATATATTATTCCTTTTGATATTTTTTTTAATTTTACAAATAATGATAATATTCAGTTATTAATAAATTTATATGAAATTTTTTTTCATATTTATGAAAAAAAACAAAATTCAAATAATAATAATAAAAATATTATTGATTTAATTAATAAAATAGGAGAAAATACAATAAATAATAATTCAAATTTACAAATTAAAAATTTTTACTATTTTTTAAAAATAAAAATATTATTTTTAACACAAAAATCATTTTCTACAAAAATAAATTATAATTTAGAAAAATTATTAAATAATGAAATAAAAAATGAAATATCTGAAATATATTATTATAATACAATGGGAATAATAAATATAAAAAATAAAAAATACATTTTAGCAAATTTTTATCTTTCAAAATGTTTAAATTTAATTAAATTAAAAACAAAATATTTTTTAATTAAACGAAATTTATTTTATCCTAAAATTTTATTTAATATTAGTTTATGTAATTTCTATCAAAAAAAATATAATAATTGTATTAATATTTTATATAAATTAATAAATTATTCTAATAATAAAAATAAATTTTTTGTCAAAAATAAATTTATTTATTATAGATTAGCTTTATCAATGTTAGAACTAAATTTAGAAAAAAAGAATTTAAATAATATTTATAAATGTTATAAAAATAATAAATTTTATTTATATTATAATTCACCAAAAGAATCTAATTCAAATTTTTTACCAAATGAAATAATAATAAATTTTAAAAAAGTTTTGTTATTAATTAAAAATAATAAAAATGATAAAATTTATTTATCAACTTATTTAAATATAATTTTTTGTAATATAATTAATCAAAATTATGTAGAAGCAATTTATTTTTTAAATAATATAAAATTTAATAAAAACAATGTTTTTATAAAAAACTTAAAAAATTTTTATTCATTACAATGTTATATTTATTTAAATAAATTAGATTTGGCACAAAAAATATCTGAAAATATTGTTTTAGATAGTAATTTAGATTTACAAGAAAATTATTTTTATCAAAAAATAAATTTATATGATAAAATTGAAACAAATTTTAGAATAGCTTTTTATATAAATTTAATTAAAATGAATATTAAACTTAATAAAAAAGATGAAATTGAAAAAATTTTAATATATTTATTAGATCAAATTAATTTAAACATAACAATCAATCAAAATAATGAAAATATTAATACTAATGAAGAAATTCCTATTTATTTAATTAATATATTTGTTTATTATTATTTATTTAAAAATAAAGTTGATTTAGCAATAAATTTATTAAAATATAAAAATATTAAATATATTTTTTTGCCGAATAAAATAAATAATTATAAAAATATAGATAAAAATAATGAAAATAATGATGAAATGTAAATATGATAATAATTTGAAAAAAAATTATTATTATGTATTTAATGCTTTATACTTATAATTTATAATTAAATAATTAATTTATTTATTTATAAATAATTATAAAAAATTATTATAAAAAAAATTTATAATTTAATTTATTTCATTTTCTTCTACATTTAAAAAAATTGAACTATTTTCTTCAGTTTTATTATTATTAATTGCATTATTATTATTTTTATTATCATTTAAATATTTAACATATATTTGATAAATATTATAAAACAATAATAATATACCAACTATATTAATAAAAAAATGAATATTTAAAACATTTTTATTTTCTTCAGATAATTTAATATAAAATTTATATATTTTTAATTTAAAAACAAATGAAATTATAAAATAACATAAAATAAATAAAATATATCTTATATAATATTTAATATTTTTTTTACCTATACAATTATTAACTAAATTACTATGAAAAAAAGTATTTTTTTTACATTCACCACATAAATAACAATGAATTGAATTTTTTTCTTGATTATTACACCAAACACAAATATTTTTAAAATTTTTTTCAATTATTATTTTTTTATGAAAATGATTTAATTCATCATAATTTTGAAATAATGTGTATTTATTAAAAGAAGAATATAAAAAAATATTAAAAAAAAATAAAATAAAAAAAAAAATATTTATTATAAATTTTTCTAAAAAAATTAAAATAAATTGATTAAAAATTTCAAATAATAAAATGAAAATAAAATAAAAAATATATAATTTATTTAAATAAAATTTATAACAAAGAAGTAAAAAAAATATTTCATTAGATTTTTTTTCTTTTGCTAATTTTAATGATAAATAATCAACATTAATTCCTAAATTCAATAATTTTTTAATAATAAAATAATTATTATTTATTATTGCAATATTTAAACAATTATAATTTTCATTATTTCTATGATTAATATCTATATTATAAAATTTTAAATAATCAATTATTTCATTACAATTATTATAACAAGCTAATAATAAAGCATTATTATTATTATTATCAAAAACATTTAAATCTAAATCTAATATTTCTTTTATATATAAAAAAATATTTATATTATTTCCTTTTGATGATAAAAGTAAAATATTTTCTCCTTTATAATTTTTTTCATTAAAATCACAACCATTCAATATTAAATAATCAAATAATTTTATACTTCCTTTTAAAGCACATGTTAATAATGGTGAATTTCCTAAATTATTTTTTTGATTTATAAATTTGGAAAATGATGAATTATTTTCTTTGTTTTCTTTTATATAATTTATTAAAAAAAATGATAATTTTTCTATTTTTAAATCTATACTTAAATTTAATAAATTATTATTTTGAAAATTAACTAATTCTATTAATTCATTAATTTTATATTTTTTTGAATTTATTATTTTCATTAATTCTAAATAATTATTTTTATTCATTAAATCTAATAATTCCATTTGATAAAAAATTTATATAAATTAATTAATTTAAATATTTAATTATTATTTAAAATTTTAGCCAACTTTATTTTTATTATTCAATTTATTATAAAATTTAATTATAAAAAATAATATAATCATTAATAAGATTATCATTCCAATTAAAAAAAAGAAATCTTTAATATTTTTTTTAATTGAAATATTAGTATCATCATCAATATTTAAAAGAAATTTTTCAGAAAAAGAATTATTATTATTAATATTAGTAATATTATTATTAGTATTATTAGTATTATTAATATTAGTATTGTTAATATTAGTATTATTAATATTAGTATTATTAATATTAGTATTATTAATATTATTATTAATATTAGTATTATTAATATTAATATTAGTATTATTAATATTAGTATTATTAATATTAATATTAGTATTTATTTCAACAAAAGATTTTGAATAATTTTTATCCATATTAAATAATCTTTGTTTATATATTTTTATATTATCACTATAATTTCCAATAATTTCTTTATTATTAACATTAAAATAATTAATTTTATTAAACGCATAATAACCAATTCTATAATTATTATTAAAATTTGGATAAGTATCAAAATAATCATTTGGTTTATTTCTATTATCAAAATAATTTGTACAAAATTTAAGAAGAGTCCAATCAGAATCATGATGAATTCCAAAATGTTTTTTTTCATAATTATATCTTATATATAAAATATTAGTTCTATTTGTTAATGAATAATCAAAACATTTATTTTTTTTTAAAGGTTCTTTAAAAATAACATCATTTAAAGATTCATTTTTATGATATAATAAATTAAAATTTGTTTTGAATTCTTCAGATTTATTATCATATTCAGTAAAAATTAATAAACTAAAACCAAAAAATTTTGAATCTGAATTAAAATTTAAATAATTATTATTTTCTATTTTATTTATAAAAAATATTGAAAAATAAGATAAATCTTTTTTATTAAGATTAATATTAAAAAATAATTGAAATTCAAACATTGTTGTATTTAAATCTTTATTTAATATTAAAATATTTTCAGATTCTAATTGACTTTTATTAATAAATAATATTGAATCATTTTCAAATGAAATATTATTATTATTTAAAAAAATATTATTAAATTTTTCTTTTATATTATTATTATCCCTAAAAATAAAATCATATGAAAAATCATTTAATAATTGATAAAAATTTTCAATTTTAATAGAAAGAAAAACGTAATTAATTAATAATAAAAATAAAATTTTATCCATATTAAATTTATATTCTTAATATTAAAATTTATTATTAATATTTAATTAAATGGACATCAATAAATTAAGAGATTCAATTTCAAACCAATATGAAACAATAATAGAAAAATTAAAAGAAATATTAAAATATAAATGTGAATCTCCTAATTTTAATCCAGATTGGGAAGAAAAAGGTGATTTATTAGATTGTTTAAATAATATATCAAATTATATAAACGAATATGATATAAAAGGTCTTAATAATTTACAAGTAATAAATGAAAAAAATATAACACCTGCTTTATTTTTTTCAGTTAATTCAACAGAAGAATCTGAAACATATTCAATATTATTTTATGGTCATATAGATAAAATTCCATTTGGTAATATTAAAGATTGGAAATATGACCCAAATGACCCTCAAGTAATAGATAATAAATTATATGGTAGAGGAGCTAGTAATGGACCTTATTCAATTTTCATGCTTTTAATGTGTTTAAAAGCAGTTCAAGAACAAATATCAAAAAATGCTGATATAAAACTTCCTAAAATTTATTGTTTATTAGATTCAAGTAAAGAATCTGGAAGTTTAAATTTAAATTATTATATTCTAGAACATCTTAATAAATATATAAAAGAAGGAGGTCCTGATATTATATTTAGTTTAGAAAGTAGTTCACCTTCTGAAGATTATTTTCATTTTATAACAAGTATGAAAGGTCATATTGAATTTGATTTAAAAATTCAAACTTTAACTAGAAGCATACATTCAGGTAATTTTGGAGGTTTAGTTCCTGATCCTTTAATGATATATAGAAATTTAATTGAGAGAATTGAAACATATAATGAAGGAAAAATTATATATCCTGAATGGTTAAATGCTCAAATTGAAGAAGATCAAAGAAAAAATGCAGAAAATTTGGTTAAAAATTTAGGTGATTTTTATGAATCAATTCCTGTTTATGAAGGACTTAGTTTATTAGGAAATTCAACTTTAGAAAATTATTTAAATAATATTTTTAATCCTTCTATTAATATAGTTTTTCAAGAAGGTTTGAATTCAATGGCTAATGCAAGTGGAGTGATATCATTTTATAATGATTTTAGATTAAGTATAAAATTTCCTCCAACTTTAAATGTAGGAACAATTCATGATAATATTAATAATTTATTTTTAACTGATCCACCTTTTAATGCTTCGATACTTATTGAAAATATAGATTCAATTCAAGGAAAGAATATTAAAATAGAAAAAAATATTTATGATAGTTTAAATAAAAGTTCAAATGATATTATTCAAAAAGATATTATATTAAATGGTTTAAATGATGGTGTTCCTTTTATTAATATTTTTACTGAAAATTATAAAGATACAAATTTTATTTGTTCTGGTTGTTCTGATACATATAAATCTAATAATTATTCAGTAGATGAAAATTTAAATATTGAACTATTTAAAAATTTAACTATGGAAATGGCTTTATTTTTTACTGATTTTTCTAATTATAAAAATAGCTAAAAATTTTATAATTTAATTATTTTAATAATTTTTATTAATATATAAATAACTTTATAAAATTCATATTAAAAATACATAATAAGAAATAATTTTTTAAAAAAATTAATTTTTATGTTCGATAATTATTAAATCATAAGCTAATTTTTCATGATAAAAATCACTATCAAAAGTATACATAGTATTTAATGCTCTTTTTTGCTCATGATTAAAAAGTTCATTTTTTATTAAATTTATTTCATTTTTTGTTTTTAAAAAATGAATTAAATCAAATAAAAAATTTAATTTACGAAAATTTTTATGAATATCTGAAACTTTTAAACAACATCTTCTACTACAAAAAATTTTTGTACAAAAAACATATTTTTTAAGTCTTTTTTGTCTAAAATTAATAATTGGAAATTTTACTTCAGAAGAAAAAATTGAATTTTCTTCATTAATAATATTATTATTATTATCTATTTCATTTTCAATTAAATTATTAAATGAATTTAAAATTGATATTTTATTATCATTTTTATTTTTATTTAAATTTTGATTGTTAATATTAAAAATAGAATTTCTTGCTCTAAAATTATACAAATTTTTTAAATTTTTTATTTTTAATAAATTATTTGAATAATGAACTTTATATTTTATTTGTTTTTTTTCTGTGTTATCATTATTATTATTTATGCAATTATTTTCATTTAAATTACAATTATCATTATATAAAATAATATTTAAATTTTGTTTTGAATCATATTTAATTAAACTATTATTATTATCTTTATTATTTAAATTTGTTTTTTCAGCATTTAAATTATTATTATCTTTTTTCAATGTAATTACATTATTTAAATTATTTTCACTTTTAACTTTAATTCTTTTTTTATTTACACTATTATTATAAGTATTTAATTTCGGTCTAAAATTTGTATTATTTCTATGACTTTTTAATTTTCTAATTTTTACTTTATTTGGCTGATATTTAAATAATTTATCTTCAGTATTAAAAAACTGCAAAAAAAAATGTTTATATAAAGTTAAATTAAAAAAATAAGTAATCATTTCCCCAACAAAAATACATAAATTGATCATTCCTCCTATTGTTGCAGCAGCTCCTTGAATTTTTAAATAACTTCTTTCATAAACTTCTCTTCTCGGAGAAACTCTAATGATTACAGTTAAAAAATTAGAATTATCATCTAAATAATAAATATCACTTTTTGAATTATCTAAACTAAAAAAATCATCTTTTTTTTTATTTTCCATAAAATAACCATTATCTGTTATTACTTCAATTGGTTTCAAATACATCCAATAATCAACATGATTTCTTATTGAAAATGAATTGTAAACATTTGTACCAAAAATATTACTAGGATTAGAATAGTTATTTGGAATCACATTAAAATCGGTCATAAAAATGCCAATGTAACCACCATTTAATCTACTTTTTATTTCATTTTCTGACGCACATTTATTTAAATTATCATCTGTTTTATTACATATATAAAATCTTAAATTAATGTAACTCCAAATGTTTTTTTTAAATTGTCCTTGAATAGAAATTAAACTTTCATTAATGCAATACAAATTATTTAAAGGTAAATTTTTAAAATATTCAGGAATTAAAGTAAAATTATAATCTGAACATTTTATAAGACTTAAATTTTTTTC
>JAEEGL011550832.1_pt1 | contig 12871 bp, 6 predicted proteins | sample 9134231 | NCBI WGS metagenome assembly JAEEGL01 (sample SAMN16246548, study PRJNA631951) | gut metagenome | biome: gut microbiome; feature: rumen; material: fiber-attached | host: Bos | place: Iran: Karaj | collected 2018-10
CCAACAAGCCAAACTTTATGGCCAAGAGTTTCAAGTAGTGAGGAAATAAATGAACAAGTAGTTCCCTTACCTTTTGTACCAGTTACGCCAATGATTGGGCATGGGCAGTGTTCAAAAAAATACTTAGTGACGCTACTCCAGTTTTTGCCCATTGGATGAACGCTTGGACTGCGCATTACGAGATCAAAACTGCTTAGATCAAAATTCTTTAATTCTTCAGTGGTAAAGTTCTCAAAAATCTTGATTTCGTTATCTTTTTTGAAATACTTTTCGGCACTTTGGCCTTCTTTGCCATAGCCTAATAATGCTATTTTCATATCTCTATTTTACCACTGTTATAATTTCCTTGCAAAATCAGTATAATATATATGTCAAATTTTGAGTAAATGGTCGTAGAGTTCATTGATGGTAGATTTTTCTACGGAACTTACGGCAACCATGGCTTTTATGCCACTACCAGCGAATTCGCGGGCAAGTTCTACGATGGTAGATTTATTAATTGAACGAATGAGATCTGGCACACGGTCGTATTTTTCAACTTCTCCACTTAAGAAATAGTTTTCGGCATAGTAATCGGCAATTTGATTAACTGTTTGTGCGCCCATTTGATATCGACCAAGGGCAAAGGCTTTGGCAGCCTCTACGTCATCGTCATTAACTTCGCCATTTAAAACTTTAGTAAGTTCAGTTTGAATAAGTTCGAATAATTCGTTTGCGCTCTCGACGTTTACTTCACCATCAAAATCCCAGGATGAATTATGCGCCTCGCAAGATAGGCTACTACTAAGCCAGTAAACTAAGCCTCGTTTTCTGGCTTTACCAAAAATTTTACTATTCATGGTGCCGCTTAGAATGTGGTTGAGACAGTTCATAGCATTGATCTCGGCAAGTTCAAATTTGCGTGGCGTTACAAAAGTAAAACCAAAAGTAATGTTACTGGCATCTTTGCGGCGAATCAAAACTGGATCAGAAGAATGTAATTCGTCGGTTGGAATTTCAAAGCGTTCGCCTGGCTTTAAATCCCATTCTTCTAACATATGAATAATATCGCGTTTTCTGTGGTGTACCTGCCCAGCGATAATGAAACGCATATTGTTGGCCGTATGAGTTCGGCGATAATGCTCGCGGACGTCTTTTAATTCGATATTATTTACAGTACGAATGCGTTCTTGAAGATTTGGCGCGTTTTCGCCAATGGCTTGCTGAATACGTGGCCAAAGCAGGCGTGAATAATCGTTCATGTAGCCGGTTAATTCGGCGCGGACATTTCCCTTTTCACTTTTTAATTCTTCATCATTAAAACGTGGTGAGCAAATGGCGATTTTTTTGAGCTCCATAATACGATCCCATTCAAAATCGGCACACTCTGTCTCATAACAAACTGAGAAATCGGAAGTCCAGGCGTTGTGATAAGCGCCATTTTTAGTAAACTCAGCTTCGTAGGCTTGCTCGTCTTTATACTTGGCGTTGGCGCCAAAGGAAAGGTGCTCTACGATATGTGAAACTTCATACAAATCTGGAGTTTTGGCATAGCGAGTACCAGCACGGAATTGCACGCGCATGCTCATCACGCTGGCGCCTGGGATATCGATTAAAAGGCCCTTGGCTCCATTTTTAATTTCAATTTCTTCAACTGAATGTTTCATTGTGGTAGTTATTAACGACGCTTGCCACTCTTCCTATTCTTGCGTTGTTGCTTCTTCTTTTTGCGTGCAGCGTTACGCTTGGCGTTGGCATTGGTATTGGAGCCAGAGTTTCGCTTGTTGCTCTTAAATTCACTATCAAGGTTTTTGTCGCCTTTGCTGATTTCATTAACGCCTTTTTCGGTGGCGGAGTTGGCCATTTCAGTAAGTTCGGTATCGTACTCTTCGCCATCGGTAATGTTAGTAGCGTCAGCTTCCTGTTTGGTGAGGCTAAGTAAGATTTTTAACACTTCTTCGCGAAGATTACGCTCAAGACCGTCAAAGAGCTTTTGCGACTCAGCACGATATTCTACTAGTGGATCGCGTTGACCAACGCTACGCCAGTGAATACCTTCGCGGAGATGTTGCATGTTTTCGAGGTGTTGCATCCATAAAGTATCTAGAACTTTGAGATAGACTTCACGTTCGATTTTGCGCATCGTTTCTTCACCAAACTCAGCTTCTTTTGCAGCGTAGAGTTCTTCAGCGGTAGTGAGAGCAAGTTTATCGCGATCTTTTTCTTTGCGTAGTAATCCAATTTGTTCAACGACTTCCTCGTCGGCGCCAATAAAGACGGCGGTGAAGTTTTCGGTAAATTTCTTATTAACGCGAGAGCTAAATTGGCAGAGATCTTCAACGCAAGTCTTGATTAAGCGGTCGATTTCATCGCGGATAATTTCACCTTCAAGAATTTTACGGCGCATACCGTAGACTACTTTACGGTGGCGGTTAATGACGTTGTCGTATTGGACCACGTTCTTGCGAGAGTCGAAGTTAAAGCCTTCAATGCGCTTCTGAGCGGATTCAAGTGTCTTAGAAATTGATTTAGTTTGAATTGGCGTATCATCATCGACGCCAAGTTTAGACATCAAAAGTTTGACACGCTCGCCTTGGAAAATGCGCATTAAATCATCTTCGCAAGAGACAAAGAATTGAGTAGTACCTGGATCGCCCTGACGGCCGCCACGACCACGGAGCTGGTTGTCAATGCGGCGAGAATCGTGACGTTCAGAACCGATTACTACAAGACCGCCGAGTTCTTTTACGCCTTCACCGAGTTTGATATCGGTGCCACGACCTGCCATGTTGGTGGCAAGAGTGATGGCGCCTTTTTCGCCGGCTTTAGCGATAATGGCGGCTTCACGCTCGTTGTTCTTAGCGTTCAAGATTTCATACGGGATGTGTTCGGCGTCGAGATAGCGAGCAATTTCTTCGTTGTTGGCGATTGAGCCAGAACCTACGAGCACTGGTTGACCCTTTTCGTGATAATATTTAATTTCGTTAGCGATGGCACGGAGTTTGCCGGCTTTAGTGGCAAAGATCAAATCATCTTTATCAACACGAGTGATAGGTTTATTAGGCGGAATTTGCACCACATCTAGGGCATAGATTTGCTGGAACTCTTCAGCTTCGGTGTATGCGGTACCGGTCATGCCGGCAAGTTTGTGATAAAGACGGAAGAAGTTCTGGAATGAAATTGTAGCTAGTGTCATGGACTCTTCTTTAACGGCGACACCTTCCTTAGCTTCAATGGCCTGATGCAAACCTTCGTTGTAACGACGGCCCTGCATTAAACGACCAGTATGTTCGTCAACGATAATCACTTCACCGGAATTAGTCACAACGTAATCTTTGTCGCGTTTGAAAATAGTCTGTGCGCGTAAAGCTTGCTCCATGTGATAAACTAGGCGAGTATTCTTGGTGGAATAGAGTGTATCGATACCAAGTAGATTTTGAACTTTTTCGACACCTTTATCGGTCAAGGTAACTGAACGGTGCTTTTCGTCGAGAGTGTAATCTTCTTCAGTTAAACGATCGGCGATTTTAGCAAATTGATAGTAAGCATCTGGATTGTCGCCGGCTGGCGCAGAAATAATAAGTGGCGTACGGGCTTCATCAATTAAAATGGAGTCGACCTCATCGACGATGGCGTAGTTAAGCTCGCGTTGGCGAAGATATTGGACTTCCGAGGTCATGTTGTCGCGGAGATAATCGAAGCCGAATTCGTTGTTGGTGCCATAAGTAACATCAGCATTGTAAGCTTCCTTACGAGTAGCTGGTTTAAGGTGGCGGAAACGTTCATCGTCGTGTTCTTCGTTATCGTAGTCTCGGTCGTAAATAAAGGAAGCATTATTGATGATTACACCAACGCTTAAGCCAAGAAAGTCATAAACTGGGCCATTCCAACCAGCATCACGTTGTGCGAGATAATCGTTAACGGTTACGACATGGACGCCTTTACCAGTTAAAGCATTAAGATATGCTGGCAACATAGCGACGAGAGTTTTACCTTCACCGGTTTTCATTTCGGCTACATTGCCTTCGTGCAAAGCGATACCACCAATTAGCTGCACATCGAATGGACGCATTTTCAGAATACGTTTTGAGGCTTCGCGAACGAGTGCAAAAGCATCTGGCAAAATAGCGTTAAGGGCTTTTTCTTCGCCCTGTTTTTTAGTTAGTTTTTCAAGTTGTTTCTTTAAGAGGTTAGTTTGTTCGGAAAGTTCTTTTTTGGTCATCTTCTCGTATTTTGGCTCGAGCGTACCAATTTCGATGGCCTTTTTGTACATGCGCTTTAAGGTCTTTTTCTGGGCATCACCAAAAATACCTTGCAGGAACTTGGTCAGCCCTGAGCGGTCGGCCAACTTATCGGTTGGTTTCTTCTCTTTTTTGCCTTTTGGTAACTTAATTTTTGGCAATTTAATAGCCTTGGCCTTTTTTGCTGCAGTTACAGTTTTTTGAGGGGCTTTTTGATTAACTTTTTTAACAGGTTTCTTTGCCACTTTCTTAGCGGCGGTTTTTTTCGACTTCTTGGTCGTAGCTACTTTTCGAGCCATAACTAACTAAACCTCCGAACGGAATTAATTACTCCTAATATTTTATCATATTATCCCCTCTTAATAAAGGGATTTTTGAGACCTTTTTTACTTAAGTGTGGAGTGACTTCTAACTTATAACGGCGAATTTGTCCGGTGAGTTTAGCTTCAATTAAATCGATGCCAGCAAAGACATTGGAGCATTGATCTTTAGCAGCAATAACTTTGCCACCTGGAATTTCCATAGCAGCAGAGATTTCATACTTATTATTGTGCTCACGGTCCACTTCGGTTACGACAATTTTAGCAACTACATCTTTTTTGTTGCCACGCGGAAGGTAGCGATCGAGCTTGCCGATGCGCTTAATAGCGTATTTGCGGAAATTATCGTCGATTTTATAGTTGCTACCACTAAGATCGATTTTATCAATCATTAGATTTCCTCCTTGTTATTTAAATAAGGCTTTAAGGCTTCAGGAACCTTAAGCTTGCCATCCTTCGTAGCATAATTTTCAATTACGGCAACCATAGTACGAGCCAGTGAAATAGCGGTGCCGTTGAGCGTATGCAACACTTCAACTGTGCCATCTTTGCGGCGAACGCGGATATTAAGATTGCGAGCCTGAAAATCAGTACAGTTGGAACAGGAAGTAAGTTCGCGATATTTTTGGTCAACTGGAGACCAGTATTCAACGTCATATTTTTTTGCGGCCGGACTGCCTAAATCGCCAGCGGCGATGTTAATCACGTGGTATGGAATGCCAAGTTCTTGCCAGATTTCTTCTTCAATTCCGAGGATTTTTTCGTGAATTTCTTTGGATTGTTCTGGTACACAGAAGGCATACATTTCAAGTTTATTAAACTGGTGTACGCGGAAGAGACCACGGGTGTGCTTGCCATAGGTACCGGCTTCCTTACGGAAGCATGGCGAAAAGCCAGCGTAGAACAGTGGTAAATCTTTTTCATCAATGATTTCATCCATGTGGTAGCCCGTAATTGGCATTTCGGCGGTAGCGATGAGGGCAAGATCTTCCCCTTCGATATAATATTCATCGCTTTGGTCGCTGGTACGTGGGCTAAAGCCAGCACCTTCGAGTACTTTTGATGAAACCATATCCGGCACAGTCATGTAGGTAAAACCGTGTTCGAGCACTTTTTTCAGACCAAATTGAATGAGCGCGTTTTCAAGCAAAGCTAGTTCACCTTTAAGATAGTAGAATTTAGCGCCGGCTACTTTGGCGCCGCGTTCAAAATCTACCCAATCACGGGAAACGGCATAATCAAGATGGTCAACACCTTCTTTTTTTTGCCCGCCCCAACTTTTGACCTCAACGCTACACTCTTCTCCACCTAGTGGTACGTCGTCAAAGATGACATTTGGTACTGCGCGGAGTTTTGTATAAAAATTTTGTTCAACTTCAGCGAGCTTTTCTTCGTCTTTGGCTAGCTCATTTTTGATATCTTTTCCCTGTTTAATAAGGTCGTCGGAAGGTTTACCGCCTTTCATTTTGGCGGCGATTTCGTTACGCGTTTGACGCATTTTCTCGACTTTTTGGAGCAGTGATTTGCGTTCGTCATCGAGTTTCAGTACTTCTTTAAGGTCGATTTTGTAGCCTTTTTCACGGGTCGAGCGCTCTACCTCGCTCTGGTGATTGCGAATATAACTGATATCTAACATAGTACTCTAATTATACCACATCGCTTAGTGGTTGGCAGAAACTAGCGGATCGCTACTACTCGGGTTATTAAGCACGCCTGGACCTTGAGTATTAGTAGATGGAGTAACTTCTGTTGGTGGCGTAACTACTTCTGGTGTGGCTGGAGCGACTGGTGCGGTTGGCTGAGCCATGCCATTCATTAGTGGCATTGCATTGGTCACTTGTGGCTCTGGGGCTGGTGCAACTGGCGGGGTGTTAACTATTGGCATGGCATCAATAGCTGGTGTAGGCGCTGGTTCTGGCGACGTTTCTGGGGCTGGTAATGGTTCTGGAGCCGGCATTGGTTCTGGAGTAGTGGCAGAAGCTAATTCTATTGGCTGTTCTTCGACGTCATTCGTGCTTGAACCGGTGGCAAAGGCGGCAATAATAGCATCACGGTCACTCTTCTCTACTTCATCCTCAGCTTTTTTCTTCGAAAAGTTTGGCCTAATCTTAGATTTTTTAGCTGGTTTTTCGGTTTTTTCAGGTTTTTCTTCCTTAGGTTCATCGGTTTTATCTTTGCGCTTTTTAGTAGCAAGTAAGACAATAACGGCGGCGATTATTAGAAGAATGACAGCATAAATGAGGAATAACCACCAAGGCACTCCGGTTGACTTATCATTAACTGTGGCCGCATTTGGACAGTTGCAGCCCTCCTTATTTTTAGTAATCTTGAGCTGGTAAACGGTAGTTAAATCGCCTTTGGTGGCAGAAATCTTAATGATACTTCCGGTCTTTAAGTTATTGTTGCCAGAGATTTGGACTTTGGCTTCTGGATCTTCTGGCGAAGCAGCAATATCTAGCGAACAATCATCGCTAATATCTAGGTCGTAGGAGAATTTTTTCTTAGAGAACTTAAAGTCATCATAACCAGTTATTTTTAATGACTTGAGATAAACTTCGTTGGCGGAATCTTTTTCATCGTCTTCTTTTTCTTCAGATTTTTTCTCGTCTTCTTTTGATTTGTTTTGATCTGGATTGCTTGGAGTAGACGGGTTACTTGGAGTAGGTGGAGTAGGTGGAGTAATTGGGTTGTCTGGAGTAACGATTGGAGTTGGTTTTTGGACGGAGATGGTGGCTTCGGCGTTGCCAGCACTGAATTCCTCAGATGCAGCGCTGTTAGAATAAACTGTATTGACTACTTTAACTGATGCGGTGCCAGTATCAGCGTTAGTCTTTAGCGTCACTACGCCAATAACGAAATTGCCTGTTTTATCTGTGTCAGTGTAGAGTAGGATTTGTTCACCTTCAACTACGCCAGTCCAGCCGCTGCCATTAGCAAAACTAACAAAAGTAAGGTTGGAGCTAATTAATAGGGTGCTTTCAACTGATGAAACGCCAATACTACCATTGCCACTTATAGTACAGGTAATGGAAGTGGTTGGGTTGGTACTGGTTGGACAGGCGATGGAGACGTTGCCAGTGGCTGCAAAAGCCGGATTCACTGGTAGAATCAACATCGCGATTAATAGTATTTTGAGGAATTTTTTCATTGTTTACTCCAAATTATTAATTTTCCCTTTTACATATTGATATAGTTTTGCCACGTCGCTGACTTTTATTAGATCGTCTTTAAAAACATCGCCAGCAATGGTTTGGGCACTGCTTAACGTAATCTTTCCTTTAACGGCCTGATAGAGTCTTGCTACGTCACTAACTGCAACTTTTCCGTTTCCCATCACGTCACCCGCGACGACAACGGTAAAGGTTTTAACTAAACGATTATTGAGATCATAGACGGTGAAAATGCGCCCTGTAGAAACATTGTCATCGTCTTCGACAGATTCGGAATAGCCGCCGCGGAAAAATTCGTTGGAAATTGCGGCTTCGGCAAAGGCTTTGTTGGTCATTGTGCTGGTAGTCTTGATGTAATTAGTGCTGGTTTGGTCGTCGCTGATGACTGGGAAATTTTCGCTATCGATGATCTTATCGCGGTCAAAGACCACAATAGTTATTTCTTTAGTGATGTTGGTGCCGTCAGTAGTAGATACGGTGACAATGGCACTACCTTCGCTGTTACCAGCCTTTACATTGCCATAAAAATCAATTGTGATAGCATCGCTAGAGCTTGAATATGCCAAACGTTTTGAAGTGGCGTTCATTGGCGCTACGCGCGCGTTAATCATGTAGCTATTATTATAGTTTAAATAGACTACGCCAGCTGGCGCTTCGATTGCCGTTGCGACTATATAATTAAATCTTGTGAAGTACGGATAGCCTCCGCTAATCGCCCAGATGTTTGAGAAATCAAAGCCAGCGTAAGTGGCGCCGAGGAGAAGTTCATCGTCAGTTTTTGAAACCACGTTATTTAGGGACCCACCGGAGCCGTAGCCAGATTCGTATTCGCCATTTGATTGCATATAGGCGTTAGTCATAACCAGGTCTCTAGAATATCCCACGATGTTGCCAAAGTAGATAGCGCTGCTTGGAGAAGAAATACTGTAAGTATTAGTGATAGAACCGCCACTAGCATAGCCAATAATGCCACCAACAAAGAAAGCGCCAGTGTTCACGTTGCCTTGGTTATAGACATTTGTAATAGTTGATTCGTAGCTGTTGCCAATTAAACCGCCAACGTAACCACCAGTGGAATTAATATCAGCAATATTATACGATTCGGAGATGGTACAACTCGAGCAATAGCCGATTAAGCCACCAACCGCAGAAATACTATCAGAGATATTTATCGCGCTACGATTGCTAACGTAATGGAAGGTAGACTGATGGGCGTAGCCCACGATGCCACCAACGTAATTTGAAGATGAGCCATTGCTTACGATAGTAGAATTTTGAACAATAATATTATCAAAAGTAGTGTTTTCGGCTTCGTTAACAATTAATCCAGTGTCTTTTTCTCTAGTTAGTCTAGCCTCAAAGCCATCAATGACGATGTTTTTAAAAGTGGCTCCTTTTGCTTTATTAAAGAGGCCGTTCCAACTTTCGTCAATTTGCAATCCGTAAATAGTGTAGCCGCCACCATCGAGTGAACCATAAAATGTAACTTCTGGAATATTGGCAATACTAGAAAGATCAATATTTTTGATCAGGCGGTAATTTGAATAAAGGTAGTCCTCGCCATAGATTTTCATGAAATCTTCTGTGCTGGCAATAATCCACGGGTCTGCTACGGTACCACTACCACGATCCCAGAGACTCTCTGGTTCATATACTTCATAATCTACGCTGCCAATTGGCTCATTCTGATAGAAGGCTTTAATAGTGTAATTGCCAAGTGCGAGCGGCTCATTAAAGGAGAACTTGCTATCAACAAAACCATTTAAAACAATATTACCATCAGCGATTAGTCTGGAAGGGATCTCGTTGTCATCCGAATCAAAAAGCTTAAAGGTTAAAGTATCACCAGTTGGTATGTTTCTAGTGAAAATAGCTGTTTTTAATAAGGCATTGGTGTTAAAAACGTTTTGGCGGTCAGATTCTAGAACAATACTGGCGGTCGGATAGTCTCCTTCGGTTTCGTCAGTAGTAAAGGCGTAAATTCTGTCAACGTAGCCACGAGTGGAAGTGGTTTTAATATAGAAATAGTCATTATCAAGTGTAAAGGTTTGAGCTGGTACGAAAGAATAATAACCGCCGAGTGTAATGGTGCGGCTACCAATTTGCGTGTAGTTTTCTCCATCATTACTAACATAAACCGTGACGGTATTGTCGGCGTTAATGTTTTGCTGATCAATCATAATTGAGACTCTCTTTAGAGTTTCAGTTGTGTCTGGGTCTTTCAAATAAACAATATAATCGTCTTTGCCGTTATTGTTGTTGTCGACTTGTTCATAACTATAGGCGGAAACGTTGTGCGTATTAGACTCGGAAATGACATAACTTTTATCCCAATCTTTTTGTCCAGCATCGACTACGCCGTAAAGCGCGTCGACTACTGATTTATAGGAAAGATACGGGAATGGAGTTGAAGTACCCCAAGAGTTTTTCAAAATAAAGGCTCCCTGACCGCTAACGATGGTGCCACTACAGTTATTAATATCGCTTGAAGTAGTACTGGCCATGCGGCAGTAATTGTAGGTGTAATTATCGTCCCAGCCGATAATAGTCATCATGTGCGCACCACTATTTGGTGGATTGCAGTTACCATCAACATTTAATAACTGTTTGCTATTAGCAGTGTCATTATAATAACACGATCCAGCGTACGACTGGTTTGGTCCTTCGGTAGAGACGGTTACGCCACCGTAATCATAGACATGCTGTTTTATTTGATTAACCCAGTTTTGGCGAATCGAAGCGGAAGCGGAAGCAGTGATGGTCGGAATAATGTGGTATTCGGTAACACTATAGTCGACGTTGTCGTTGTCATAGACCTCTTTAAAACCTTTAGTGTCGTAATTGTCGATAAATGATGCAGAAATACCAAATTTGTCCATGGTGACTGGTGAAAAACCGAAGTTAAGGAACCTAAAAGGTGTACTTGGATAAGCGCCAGCACTGATTTCGCGTTCAGATTCATAATATGGGTTGTAGCCTTCGCGCACGTAGGTAGTATTTGGTAGAGCTGAAGCATAGTCTAGTTGATATTCAGACAATCTGATGGAATTATTAACGCTGATTCCTTTCTTAGCTAGGACGCTTTCGGTTGAAGCAACTGTAGCAAAAGCCCAGCATATTCCTAAGCTGCGTTGGTTACGCGGATAAGCTGAATAATCGCTATAAAGTGTATAGTAGCTGTAGTTTTCGTAGGTTTGACTGGCTGGTTCGATTGGCTGTTCGAGTTGATAAACCATGCGTTCCGGGATAACTTCATATTTGGCTTTTTCTTCTTCAGGAAGATTCATGTATTCTTCCCAAGCTGGGTTGATTGAAACGGAAACTAGCTTTTCGTTCTTTTCGCCAGCGAACGAGTTAAAATACCTAACGATTAGCAGTGCCAAGATTACAGCAATAACTAGTCCTACACTAAGGATAATAGTATCACGGTATTCTGATCTGAACGTAAGGCGCGTTTTCATTACCAGCCGCCGCCTCCGCCGCCGCCGCCGCCGCCGCCGGAGAAACCGCCTCCGCCGCCGCCAGAAAAGCCGCTTGAACCTGAACCTGAGGATGGATTAACAGAAATTGAATTGATGCTATTATTGACGGATCTGGTCATACGGTTGAAATCAGACATCGCCAAAAAGTGGGTGCCGGTATACCAGGTTGGATTATCGACGTCTTCAAATTCGTAGTATTTATTTAGTTGCTTCATCCAACTATCTTCCAGCCCGAAGATAATAGCATATGGTAATAGCTTTTCGTAAAGTTTTACAATTCCTTGGTTGGAGGTATCCGCACCTTCAACGCTTTGCAAAAATTTCAAACGATCTTCTTCTGCCATGTCGATGTAAAGTTTTAGACCTTCGGCGTAGCGAGCAGCTTTTAGGCCCTTAATGGTGCGCTCGTTATATTTACTTAGATGGCTGCTAACAATCATTGGAGTTACGAAAATTAAGACTGTAAGAATGAATATTAAAATTGGTAGAGTATCGGCACCGACCGTGATATAACCAACTCTACTTTCGAATAGCGCCGGCAAGAACATCATGACGAAGAAACAAATAAAGAACCAAGCAATAAGGAATGTACTAAGAGATTTAAGAGCATTTTTTGGTGTCTTCGATTCAAAATAGCCTTGGCCTTTAGTTATTCCAGCGATTTTAGTATCAAAACTGGAGTTTTCTTTGCTAGCGCTAGAACTATATTTTTGCCTTTTAACATCAAAGGTTTCACCTGCTTGCGGGGCAGAACCGCCGTTTAATACTTTTAGCACGACTAGACCTTCATCCGAAGCGCCGTTCAGATTGATAACGTGGATTTTCCAATCTTTTTTCTTCTCGCCACGAATTAATTCAATTTTGTGGTTGACGGCTAAATCAATTAAGGTGGCGACGCGCTCGGCGCGGGTTTTTTCGATTGAAATCTTGGCGAGTTGGCCTACGGTGACGCCTTGTAGTGGCGTGTATTGTGGCGCCACAAAGGTGCCGTCATAGGCGGATTTTTTCTCACTTAAATCATTTTTAGCTTTAATACATAGATAAACGACAAATAGAAAGACGGCGATTAGAAGGCTAAGAATAATGACCAACGTATAATCTTTTGGAGGTTCTGGAATTACAAATGAACCTGGCTTTAATTGGACGTCAAAGGTTAAGTTTTCGCCTGATGCAAGCGAAAGGACGGTAAATTCTAGTCCATCTTCAGTAGGATTAGTAATGCAACGAGTTTGGTTATTGCTGCCTTCGTACCCGACGTAGCACCAGGATTTTTCATCATAAGCGTCTTTAGTTTCGGCGTCAAAGTGTAGGCGTGCGGAGAGTGAATCGAATCTTTGTGACCAGCCGGTGCCATTCGTATCCCAATATAATTCTTGATAATCAGTATAATCAGTTACTACGTTATCGAAATTGTAGGTAAGAATATATTCTTGGCGGCCAGTGACGTATGCGTCGGCGTTACCAATTCTGGCAACGAAACTGACGCTTTCGTCATGTAAAACAAATGGTTCAATTGCACCGTTTCTAGTAACAGTTAAATTAAGCGAGTTCTCGTCTTTAACGGTGATATTTTTGCCACCAAAATTAGTCCTTGGAATAACGCGCTCGATGCCGTGGTTTTGGGCATAGGACGGAAATATAGCAACGAGTTTTTCTACGACTTTTAAATGGCTACTGCC
>JAEEGL012859360.1_pt1 | contig 12871 bp, 11 predicted proteins | sample 9134231 | NCBI WGS metagenome assembly JAEEGL01 (sample SAMN16246548, study PRJNA631951) | gut metagenome | biome: gut microbiome; feature: rumen; material: fiber-attached | host: Bos | place: Iran: Karaj | collected 2018-10
AATATGATTACGCTTGTCTTGTCCATTTGAATCGATTATGTGTCCAGAGCCACAACTCGGGCTGCTCTTGTATATTCTGCTCCAGTACCCGCGCAAAAGCGGTCGTTATCTCCCCTTCGGCGGTCTTTTTCGGGTCAGCCGCCAGGATACGTACGTCGCCGTGGTAGCGACCTCGTGCCGTGCGGGTTATATAAACGTAAAAAACGGGGTACCCGAACTTACGGGCCAGCACTTCGCCGCCGTCTAAGAAACCCGTCTGCTGATGTAAGAAGTTCACCCATGTATGCGTCACTTCGGGACGGGGCTTCTGGTCGCAGATAAGGCCAACTATCACCGGTTGTTTCTCCGCGCGGTAGCGCACCATTTCCCGTAAGATACGCTGTTTCTCCACGCATTCACCACCGCGTTGTTCGCGCAGCGCGAGCATCAACCGGTCAGTCTCCGCGTTCTTCTGTTTCCGATAGACGTTCAGTTCTTTCACACCCGGACTGACCCAGTTCTGCATCGTCGCCATCCATTCCCAGTTGCCCATATGCGCGAGGGTGAAGATCCCTCCTCCGGCCGCATCAATCAAGCGGTTCGCTTCCTCCATATGGTCAAACACCACATGCGCGCGTAACTCCTCGTTCGTATGCCGCCAACCATACAGACTCTCCACGATCGTGTCGCAGAACTGATGGTAGAAAGCGCGCGCTATCTGTTTGCGCTCCGCCTCACTCTTCTCAGGAAAAGCCATCCGCAAGTTCTTCGCCACCACACTTCTCCGATAACGCACCACATGGTACATCATCGGATATAAGATCCAGTCTGCGCACCGGTATAACGCACTCAGCGACAGACGACTCAGAGAAGCGGCGCAATGAAATAGCATAACCAGCAGAAAGCAGTCAATATCGGCGTAGCCAGTAAAATACTGTCAAAACGATCGAGTACACCGCCGTGTCCGGGAAGGAACCGACCGCTGTCTTTGACGCCTATCGAGCGTTTGAAAAGACTCTCCATCAGGTCTCCCATTGTACCGAAAAGGCTGGTGAATACAGCGAAAATCATCGCGATGAGCACCTCGTGCTCGTTGGCACTGATGGCGTCGAACCATCCGCAAAGGGCCAGTATATATGCGGCAACGAGGCAAAAAACCACACCTCCGATGAGGCCTTCCCAACTCTTCTTGGGACTGATGTGCGGCGTCATCTTATGGTTACCCTGCGGCCGTTTGGCGGTCATTGTACCTACGCAATACGCGCCCGTGTCGTTCACCCAGATGAGCACGAATAGCGCCATCAACAGCCATTTATCCAGACTCTCCAGCAGCAACATCGTACAGAGCGGCATCGCAATCATGACTTGCGAGACCAACATGTTTCCCCAGTTCTGCAGCGGTTTACCGGATAGGTTCCAGATCTCATCCAGCATACAAACGATCAGCAGCGCCAGGTACGCCAGCGCCAATGCCGGCATCCAGGGATACGCATGAAAAGCCGCGACCGACCATAACAGGACGGAGCACAGCGCCGCATAGATACGCAGCGAACGGGGAGAGTGAACCAGGCGGTGAAACTCATCTACGGCCAATACACAGATCAGGGCTATCAAACCCGCCAAGGCCCAGAAATGACTGAGCACACATGCCACGATGCAGCCTACAAAAACAATTCCGCTAAGGGTGCGTTTTACGAATTCTGACATAAATCATTTAATTTGGGCGCAAATTTAGTAAAATTTTTGCACATGTGCAAATATTTTTGTATCTTTGCACCGAATTTTGGTATAATTATGGAAAATAATAGTATAGAATTGGCTCTGATGGAGCCGGAAGAGCGCGAATTGGTGCAGTTTATCTATGATGCGATGCCTGCGCAGGACCGCGAAGGACTGACGCCGGACGATATATTGCTGGTACTGGATCTGATGGATGATTATCTGGAGGAGCAGGGCTTGCTCAAAGAGGATCCTGAGACCGGCGAGATGAATTATCTGGACGGCGATGTGGACGAGACGGAACAATTGAACTACGTCTTGGCAGCCATGAAAGAAGAGGGTCGCGCTATCTCAGGCGTGCAGATCCAACTCATCCAGGATGCCGAACTCCAATACGGCATCGAGAAAGGGTACTATGAGGAGGAGTGAATTCTGACTACTGAAAACGGAATGCTTAAAATAGCTACCATAGGATTCTTTGACGGCGTGCATAAGGGGCATCAATTCCTCTTTGACCATCTGCGCATCTTGGCTTCGGAGCGAGGGTTAGCACCGCTCATCGTCACCATGGACCGTCATCCGCGGGCCGTGCTGCAGTCGGATTATATCCCGCACTTACTCACCAGTACTGAGGAGCGCGAAAAAATACTCTCGCAGTACGGCGAAGTGCTGATGTTGCCTTTTGAAGACGTCCAGCCCTTGACGGCGGAGCAGTTTATGACCCGTCTGCACGATGAATACGAGGTGTCTGTGCTGCTCATGGGATACGACCATCGTTTCGGTTCGGACCGTCTGGAGCACCCGCAGGACTACCGCCGTATCGGTGCGCAATGCGGCGTCGAAGTGATCACGATGCCCGAATATACGGAGGGCGAGTGGCATGTCTCTTCTACCGAGATACGGCAGGCTTTGGAGACCGGTAACATAGTGGTTGCCAATGAGTTACTGGGTCGTCCGTATGCCTTACGCGGCACCGTGGTGCATGGCAAAGGGCTCGGTCGCACGATCGGTTTTCCCACGGCGAACATCGTTCCGCTTGACCCCTATAAGATCGTTCCCAAATGTGGCGTTTACATGGCACGGGTGGATACGCCTACGATGGATAACGCACCCGCTTTCGTCAATATCGACGTGCACGGCGTCATCGAAGCGCATATTCCGTCTTTCAAAGGGGATTTATACGACCAGGTACTCAAGATCCGCTTCGTGCGTTTCTTGCGCGAAGAGAAGCAGTTCGATTCGTTGGAGCAGGTGAAGGAGCAGATCAAGGACGATGTTGATAGCATCCTGCGTCAGGGCGCACGTTAAGACGCGAATAACCGTCACGGTCCCGCTCATAGTCCAAGGCCAGGATACTGTCGCCAATTCCGATCGCCGGACTGACGGAGTCTAAGTGGAAATTATAATATACGTATTCCTTGTATCGATAGAAAGTATTGACAAAGACGGCCGCGGTGTCGTCTTTTTGCCAATAGACGTTATCCTCCGCATGCGGCATAGGCAGCGTGTCGGTCTTCAGATAATTGCCGACGAACGCCCCCGGATAGTAGCGGTCAATAGGTGTGGCCACCACCAGTTGGTTGGTCAGATAACCGGTGATGATGCTGTTGTAGAACGACGTATTGGTCATCGGTTCCTGCTTGCTGAGGTTATTGATATAGACGGCCGCGGTCGCTTCTTTCGAAACGGACTGAATACGGATGTTCGTATAGCCGAAATAGGAAGCAACGGTCGAATGAACGAAGTCATGCGTGCCTCCGTCGCAGTATACGCAGTACGACGCGCAGTTACTGATCTCCGTATTGCTTACTTTGGCGTCCATATGACTGAGGTACAGACCGAACTCCGCATGGTTGTGAATACGGCATCCGTTCATCGTCAGCATGGATAAGTCGCCGCTCGTACGGTCACTCACGCCCATCAGACCTACCGTACCGGAGAGGATATCGACATAGTCGAACTCATACGTCCGAGGCGTACCTTCGCCTTTATTCTGCAAATCCACCAGGTAAATACCATCCCATGCACCGCCTGCAAAACGGTAAGGCACGGAGTCGAAGAGGCGGTCCAGACGGTCTCCGCAGATAGTGATCGTTTGGTCTAATTCACCCTTGGCGGACACGTTGCCGTATACGATGATACATGCGCCTTGATGCATATAGAGCGTTGCGCCGGGCCGGATCGTCATCTTGCCGTTGATCACCACCGTATCATATAGCAGGTAGGGTTTATCGGCCGTAAAAGTCTGAGAACGAGCGAACTCCGTTCGTCCGCATCCGGGTTTGCCGATCCGCTCTACGTCTTGACCGTAGGCCTGCAGGTGAATACCTTGCGTAGCTCCGTTGGATAAGTGAAAATGCAGATCGTCGGTCACTAAGACGGGGTTATTCTGCTGCGTAGGATCGATCGTCACGCGTACGAACAGGTACATACTGTCGCCGCCGGCTAACTGCAGATCGCTTATCTGCGTCAGGTTAGGTTCGCCGTCGATATTCACGCGGAAAGCCTGCCCCTGATCCATCCAAACGCGGTCGATGAGCAGGGCATTACTGTTGCGGTTGTATACCTTCACCTGCGCCGTCGCACTCCCTTGCGCCGTGAAGACCGTGTCAAAGCATACCGTGTCGTGCGAGAAAACGAGACGAAGGGTAGGGTCGTCGCTCACCTTATACTCATTGCAACTGACCAATACGGCCATGATTGCTAAAAATAGTATGTATCTTAACTCCTTCACTCCTATTCAAAATTAAACGTCAAACAGATCGCATGACTCGTCAGACGCGTGAGGGCGTCGGTGTAGAAGAAATCCTGCGGTGCCAATTCCAAACGACCGTCCGTCGGCGCCAACTGGTTCGCAAAACCGATGCGGTACGTGATCTCCGGGCATAACTTAAACCATCGGAAATAGAGGTCCACACCAAATCCTACTTCGCAGAAGTAGTCCATCATATTCAGCATGATCGGTTTCTCGCCGTCCCGACTGACGTTGAACGACGCACCGCCTCCGGCAATCACGTACGGACGGTAGTTTCCTTCGCGGGCGGCGGAGAACTTAAGGTAGAGCGGCAGGTACACCGGCATCGCCAGCACATCGACCGTAGCACCGTGTTTGCCCGGCAGACCCGATACGGGACGACCCGACTCGGTCTTGTACGTCAGCGTGCGGTTGGTGAACATCAGTCCCGGACAGAAACGCAGGTTAAGGAATTTACACAGACGTATGTCACTCACGAAACCGACATGAAAACCCGGCATCAGGGTACCCACCCGCGCATGGTAGATCTCCGTCTCTCCCGATACGGGATTGACGATCGGCACCTCGCTGTCCGTCACCTGCAGGGTAGAGAAATTGACACCTACCTGAAAGCCGAAGTGGATCAGTTTGTCATCCACGTACGGCCTGTTCTGTGCCCGCTGAGACCATGTACAAAGGGACAATGTACAAAGTACAAAGGTTACTATATATCTATAAACTTTCAACTTTCAACGTTAAACTTTAATCATCCATATTGCTGTTTCCGCTGTCGTCCATGTTATCGTCGCCGCCACCGAAATCACCGTCCGGACGTCCGCGACGTTTACCCATCTGGTTACCGAAGTTATAGGTGATCGTCAGGCTTACCGACCTACTATGCCATCTGTTCTCGCTGAATTGCCAGAAACCGTTGTTCTGATCACCGCCCCATGTGCGGTTTTGCCGCGCACGGCTGTCCAGCAGGTCGCGTACGTTAAGCGCGAGGGCCAACTGTTTGTTGAGGAAGGTGTGCCGCAAACCGATATCGATCGAGTAACTATGACTCGTCGTTCCTTGTGCCACCACGCGCGGCGAACGGTAGTTGGCCGTCAACTGACCGCTGAAATTCTTGGTGAATAAGAATTGCGCGTTCAAGCGCACGGACGCCGCGAAGATATTCTGACCGTCCAGTTTGATATCGATCGGTTGACCCTGGTGCATGATCGTCTGGTTAACCGAGGCGATGTTATTCCAGTAGAAATTGGCGCTTGTCGTCAGTTGCAGCAATTCGCCGAAGAGTCGGTTTTTCGCCACCAACTCGACACCCAACTCCTGCCGCGTAGCGATGTTGAAATACGTATTTTTCATCACCTGCGGGTTGGTAGGGTCGATGTACTTATAGTTCTGCACAGCGCCTTCGCGATATTTCCAGAATACACCGGCCGAGAGCGTATGCCGTTCCCAGGTCTTGAGATAGTTCAACTCCAGGTTATTGGAGTATGCCGGCAGCAGGTCCACGTTTCCGTAACTGATATTCGTGCTATCCGAGAAATCGACACGCGGGTTGATCTGGTGTCCGCGCGGACGGTTCACACGACGCGTGTAGTTCAACTGCAACTCATGTCCGTTGCCGAAATCATAACTGATATACGCACTCGGGAAGAGCTGGAAATACGCCGTATCTTTCTTATGCTCCATGCCGGCGTAGGAGTCCTGAATAGCACCGTTCTCATCTTTGTAGAACGACTCCAGATGACGCATGTAGTACTCCCCGCGCAGACCGACCTGTACGGATAACTTGTTCCAGAATCGGTTGCCGTACGTGATATAGAGCGCATGGTTCTGCGTGAGTCCGTGTACGTCGGAGTAATAGGGGTATAGTTCCGGTTCCAGATAACGACCGTCCGCATCAGTGTTATGCGCGTCGGCGAAATTATTATCCCAATTCCGCGTGTAGTCGTATCCGGCTTCCAGACGACTCTGCTGCGTCGGTTTCCATTCGTAATCGGCCTTGATCTCGATGCCTTGGTTCTTGTTATAGGTCGTTTGGTTCTGGTAGGACGAGAGGTTATTCTCCGTCTGCGTATAGTTCACGTTCTGGTTCCAACCGAAATGATTGTATGTCCCGCTTACGTAGAGTTTATGCTTGTCCAATTCAAACGTATAATCGATCGTCGCGTTGCCGCCCGGGTGACTACCGTTGCCGTATTGGTCACGCGTATAATCGCGCAGCACGTTACCGTCTTTATCGGTCAGCAGGTACGTCCGATGGTTCGAGTTACTCATGTAGAAGGCCTTGGGTTCGCTGATCATACCGAATCCCGATACACCGAGGATCGAGTGCGAGGACAAACGGAAATTGAGTCCTCCGCGGGCGAACATACCGCCGCCTTTATGGGTCTGCGTTCCGTCTTGCAGCAGATGACTCGTGATCATACTGGAGTCCAATACAGCGCTTCCTTCGCCGTTCAGATTATAGCGGTCGGTCTTACTTCCGCCGTTACTCGTATGATAGCGGTATCCGATATTGAAATAACCGTCCACCGGTCCGCTGTTGAAATTGATGTTAAAGCCTGCATTCACGCCCGGAGGGGTGGTCCACGGAGCCGCCATGGAGTAGTCCAAACCGGCTTGTATCGAACCGTAATAACCGGCTGCGCGGTCTTTTTTCATCACCAGGTTAATGATACCCGAGGTTCCTTCCGGACTGTACTTGGCGGAAGGGTTGGTGATCAGCTCTATCTTCTCGATCGTACCGGCAGGCATTTGTTTGAGTACCTGTCCGCGGTTCTCGCTGTTCAGTCCGGCGGGCTTACCGTTGATCCAGATCTCGACGTCTTCGCTGTTACGCAGACTGATCGTTCCTTCCTGATCGACGTCTACCGACGGGATATTCTCCAGCACGTCCGTCACGGATGCACCGGCGGAAGCGATGTTCTGATCGACGGTGAATACTTTCTTATCCAGTTCGAAGCGCATGGATGTTCCTTGTCCTACTACCTCCACTTCGTTCAGCATCCGGCTGTCCTCTTTGAGCGCGATACGACCTGTGTTCAGCGGTTTGCCGGCTACGGTGATCGGCTTGCGCTGCTCCGTATAGCCCATGAAGGACACGACGAGCGTGTATTCGCCGTCTTTCAACTCCAGCGTGAACGCACCCGTGGCATCCGTGATCGTTCCGGTCACCAGGTTCTCGCCTTGCATAATACTCACATTCGCAAAGTCGATCGCTTTCAAGGTGCCCTTATCGATCACCTTTCCCGTCACCTGCGCACCAAAGGCGATATTAGCAACCAGCAAGAGACATAATATATTCCACAGCTTCTTTATATCCATCTGTTCCATGCCCGATTATTGTGTGGGCACACACGTCTGTCAGTAGGTCTGTATTCCTAAAAGGTTCGCGCGCATGTATATCGCTTATATGCACTTCCACGATCGGCACCGCACATTCCTCCACGGCATCCCGCAGCGCCACACTCGTATGACTGTACCCGCCTGCGTTCAGCACGATGCCGTCCACCTTTGTACATTGTACATTGTCACTTTGTACATATTGTTGTATCCAATCAATCAGATCACCCTCGTGATTGGATTGTTGGTATACAAAACGCACCTCCGGCCAGCTTCGCTGGATATCCAGCAAAATCTGTGCCATCGTCTTCGTCCCGTACACCTCCGGCTTACGTATTCCCAGACGATTCAAGTTCGGCCCGTTTAATATTAAAATCTTCATATCCTTCAGCGAAGCGGTCTTTCAGTGAAACGGTCTTTCAGCGAAGCGGTCAGCTGTTAGCGGGCACCGTTAACAGCTAAAAGGAACTCGTCGTTATCTTCGGTGCGCTCCATGTACGCCTTCAGCTTCTCCATCGCCTCCTGCCCGTTCATATCGCTCAGCATCTTACGGATCTGCCACATACGACTGATCACGTCTGCCGGTAACAGCAGGTCGTCGCGACGCGTACTCGATGCCGGTATATCGACGGCAGGGAAGATACGCTTGTTCGCCAACTTACGATCGAGCTGCAACTCCATGTTACCCGTTCCCTTGAATTCCTCGAAGATCAGGTCGTCCATCTTACTACCTGTCTCGGTGAGGGCTGTCGCGATGATGGTCAGACTACCGCCGTTCTCGATGTTTCGTGCCGCACCGAAGAAGCGCTTGGGTTTATGCAGCGCCTGTGCTTCCACACCGCCCGATAATACCTTTCCGCTACTCGGAGCTACCGTGTTGTACGCGCGTGCCAGACGCGTGATGCTGTCCAGCAATATCACTACGTCGTGACCGCTCTCCACCAGTCGTTTCGCTTTCTCATGAACGATATTCGCTACGCGCACATGGTTATCGGCCGGCTCGTCGAAGGTCGATGCGATCACTTCGGCGTTCACGCTCCGTTGCATATCGGTCACCTCCTCCGGACGCTCGTCGATCAGCAGCACGATCATATAGACCTCCGGGTTGTTCTTCAGTATCGCGTTCGCTAACTCTTTCAGTAGCACCGTCTTACCGGTCTTCGGTTGCGCTACGATCAGACCACGCTGACCCTTACCAATCGGCGCGAACAGGTCGATCATACGGACGCTCAGACTGTCCTGATGGTTACCTACGCAGAGCTTGAATTTCTGATCCGGGAAAAGCGGCGTCAGGTTCTCAAATGCCACCCGTTTCTTCGCCAACTCCGGTGCCAGACCGTTGATGCGGATCACTTTGTCCATCGGGAAGAACTTATCCGGCTGCGGGTTCACGCGTATCGAGCACTCCACCGTGTCACCGGGTTTCAGACCGTACTGACGCACCTGATCTTTGCTTACATATACGTCGTCGGGCGAGGGTAGGTAGTTATAATCGGCGGAACGCAGGAATCCGTATCCGTCGGGTGCGCACTCGAGCGTACCCATCGCGATCACGTTCTCTCCTAAGTTCGGCATCACAAACTCCGGTTCTGCCTCCTTCGGCTCTTCCACTTGCGGCGCCTCTACTTGCGGAGCCTCTGTAGCCGCATTGGCGGCGTCCTGTAGCGCAGCGTCCTTCTTTACTCCTTCCTCATTCTTCTTCGGCCTTCCGCGTTTCTTCTTCGGCTGCTCCACTTTCGGCTCCTCTACCTTCTTCGGCTCCTCTACTTTAGGTGCTTCTACCTTCTTCGGCTCCTCTGCCTTAGGTGCTTCTACCTTCTTTGCTTCTCTTTTAATCCTCGCACGCTCGCGCTTTGCCGGTTTACCGGCAGCCTCACGGGCATCCTCTTTCGCCTGCACCACAGCTGCACGGTTATCCGCCTGCGCATCCAGGATGGCGTAACTGATCTCGCGAATCGACTGACTGCGACGGGGACTCAGACCCATGCTCACAGCTATCTCGCGCACTTCATCGAGCGACATACGCTCGAGTTTTTGTAATTCGTATTGCATAAATTAAATGGAAATTCGCTGCAAAGGTACAACAAATTTTGCACATATGCAAATTTTTGAGGGATTTTTTTGCTAAACGGAATAAAATTCCGTGATTATAGAGTGCCTTAGAGCCATGCGGATAGCGTATGTGCGTAGTGGCGAGTGCCGCTCTTTCTGTTGCGCATGCTACTCATCAAAAACCACGGTGCCCCCCGCTCATGCTTTTGCGGACCCAAACCGCAAAAGAATGTTTTTGATTGAGTACATGCTGCCAATGCGGGTGTAGCGAGGACATCGATATACGCTAGGCCGAAGGCACTCTATAATCATAAGCAGAGCATAGCGATGCGGATAGCAAAAAATCCCTCTATTTGCATATATTCCGCACGATGCGACCGTACTTTCGGAGGGAACCCTCTGGGGCGTGCCGACGTACAACTTTTTTTTCATATATGCAAGCGCGCACGCATTTTTCCTTAATTTTTTTTGAAAAATCTTCCCAAATTCTTGCATATCTCAAAATTTTTTCGTACCTTTGCAGCCGCAAAGGTTTGAGTATGTCTAATGCAGAAGTAAAATATCAGTTATTGAACTCGCTAAAAGCGCAGAATTGCTTTTGGTCATATGACGCGTCTAAGATTCAGAACGTGCCAGACGATATGCTCATAGAGAAGGCGCTTATCCATTTGGATTTGCCTGACATTGACCGGCTTATTTCCCTATATGGGAAGAATCATGTAAAGCGTGTCTTTCGTGAGAGACTCATTCCGCAAGAGGAGTATCTTTACACCCTTAACCGCTTCCTGGCATGGTATTATTTTGGCGTCAAGAAACCCGATCAATACCTACATCAACAAGCCACAAGGCATTTTAACAAAATGATTGCATGAAATCTTTAGCCCCACATACCGGTCAGATTTTCGATGCCATTTCGCAACTCGATTGTATCCGCGGCTATTTATTAGTTGGCGGAACGGCATTGTCTCTGCAGATTCATAATCGTTTAAGCGAAGACTTGGATTTTATGAAATGGCGTACTTCTAAATCCGAGAAGATGGAGGTTAATTGGCCTACGATCCGTAAAGAATTGGAATCTATCGCCCCTATTGACAGTATGGATTTGTTGGATATAGACCATGTAGTCTTTATCATTAAAGGTGTAAAGATTTCTTTCTATGCAAGTTCGCGTTATACGCCTGTCACGAAACCCGTACATGTTCAAAATAATCTCTATGCAGCAGACCTTCTCTCTATTGGAGCAATGAAGATGGAGGTGCTCCTTCGTCGCAGCACATATCGGGATTATTATGATATCTACTCGCTTTTGCAAGAAGGTGTGCAGTTTAAGGAAATGGTTGATTTGGCTCTCCGCCATTCCGGTCATGTGCTGCATACAAAAAATCTTTACGCCATGCTCACTAACAGTCTGCGTTTTGTGCCGGATAGCCATTTCGTACATCTGGAGCCTAAATACGATATCACTCCTGCGGAAATAGAATCCTATATCCGCTCACAAATATGACTCTGCTACCGACATCCTAAAATCGGTCGTCGCTTACCGACGTTAAACAGAAGGACATATTGATTTTTTATCTCATCTAAGGATCAAGCTTGGCTTGGTCCTTTTTTGTGTAATTGTGCAAAAAGATACAAGCTAAGAAATGCTGCAGATGTTATGCGCACGCATTTTTTCATATACGCAAATATTTTGAGAGAAAAAATTATTACGAACGATCTATCTGCTTTGCCGTTCTACTATCTCAACCCCTCCATATCCAATACGTACTTCGTCTCGCCTACCACGCGCTTCTTCTCCACGAACATCGTCATGTATATCGGCGCATACAGCACGTTACCTTTCTGCTTCGTGTTCTCGTTATTCAGCACCAACGCTTCAGATATCCCGTATTCTTTGTTCGTCAGCAGGTTCGTCAGTGCCGAATGACGCTGATAATCCTTACCGGACTTCACCTCTATCGGCAGCACCTTCGTCCCTTCCTCAATAACGAAATCCACCTCTCCTTGCTTCTTGCTGTTGAAATACCGCAACGCCCATCCATGCGCTTGCAGCTCCTGCGCCACAAAATTCTCGTATATCGCACCGTAGTTGATGTTCACGTCCCCCGTCAGGATCTGCATCGCTATCTCCTGCGCATATTGCGCTGCCAACAGACCTACATCGTTCTGGAATAACTTAAACAGGTTCCGCAGCTCACTCAACTTCAGCGGTACTCGCGGCTCCTCTACGTTATATGTCGGCAGCGCCACTCCCGCATCCTTCAGCCATATAAATCCGTTTTCGTGACGCGCAAACATCCGATGTTCGTTCAGATCCTTCAAGATAAACCGCTTGTTCTTCGCGTTCAACTCTGTCGGTATCAGATCGAAGATCTCGTCCAGATACAACTTGTTGTCCGGATCGTACTGCGCAATGTCCCAGTGGTATAACTTCAGTATCTCTTCCTGTTTCCCTCGCACCGCTTGCATGTCGTTCGTATCGATATACGTCTGCACTGCAGCCGGCATACCTCCTACCAACAGATACAGACTCACCACACGCATCATACTTGCATGCACCACCTCATCCACCGGCTTACGTTGCTCCCATGCCTCACGTATCGAACCCAACACGGCATCACTCACCCCTATCGCTCTCGCAAACTCCTCTAGCGTCAACGGGTACACATCCTGGATGTCCAGCGACCCCACCGGCATACTACGTATGTCTTGCAGCTCCACTCCCAGCAGACTCCCGCTCAACGCATACCGATAACTGCCTTCATCGACCAAGAACTTCACCCACGTCACCACATCCGCATATTTCTGTATCTCATCGAAGAAGATCAGCGTCTTGCCTGGTATCAAACGCGTACGGGTATGAGCACTGATACGCAGCAACACCTCCTGTGCATTCTGCGCTCCGATGAAGATGTTCTTTGCCAACTGGTCCTCATGGAAATTGATCTCCACCAACTCCATCCCCATTTTCTCGGCATACCTGCGGAAGGCAATTGTCTTACCTACTTGCCTTGCACCGGTTAACAGTAATGC
>JAEEGL014230534.1_pt1 | contig 12871 bp, 5 predicted proteins | sample 9134231 | NCBI WGS metagenome assembly JAEEGL01 (sample SAMN16246548, study PRJNA631951) | gut metagenome | biome: gut microbiome; feature: rumen; material: fiber-attached | host: Bos | place: Iran: Karaj | collected 2018-10
AAAAATGGTTTAATTGATTCTCATGAATTATTTGAAGTATTAATTTCACTTGGTATTGATGTAAAAGAGGATGAAGTTGAAGAAATGGTTAAAGAATCTGATATGGATGGAGATGGATATATTAATTATGATGAATTTGTTAAATTAATTTTAAATAATAAATAATTATATTTTTTTTTGTTTTTTTTATTATTATTATTATATTATTTTGTGACTTTTATAAAATATGTTTTTTTTATGTTTTTTCAGTGAACAGAAATCATTGAAAATCATTTTTTTTTTCATTTTGATTTATTAAGTTTTTCATCATGTTTTTATAGTATTTTAAATAATTTAAATATTTTATATAGAAAAATTAATAAAAATTTTGTGGAAAAAAAATATAAAATTTTTATATTAAAATTAAAGTATCATTCTTTATGTGTAAATAATATTAATTTATAATATATAATTTATATCAATTAAGACTTTAATTTAATAAAAAATCAAATATTTTATTCCTTTTCATATTCTAGATTCTATATAATAATTAAAATTCATCTTCATTTTTATAAATCATTTCAGAAAGCATTTCTTTTGGAATTACAGCTAATAATTTCCTTTTTTTATTTATATCAATATTCTTTCTTGTAATATCAGGAATAAAGTATAAAATTATAGGTAAATAAGCAAATATACCAAAAATAGAACATGATATAATAATAATATTTTGTATTTCTTCAAAACCATTTAAAATTTCTTGCTTAATTAAATTAATAAGATCAAATGATGCATTTCTATAAACAATTTCAGTTAATATTGTAAGATTTTTAACAACCATATCATTTATTTTATTAAAAGGATTTAATTTTTCATATTCTTCCCATTCACTTTCATTTTGAGGATAAAATGTTTTATATAATTCAGTTCCATAATAAACTTCATTATATTTATAACCTTTCTTATTAGCTTTTTCAATTGCTAATTCAATACTTTTTTTTACATATAAAATAGAATGAATTCCATAATTTAAAATATTAAGAATTCCTTTTCTAACTACACCATCTCCTAAATAATCACATCCAATATTATAAGAAATTGAATAATTTTCATAATATTTACATAAATCATTATCTTTTAATGATGCAAATAATTTATAAGCTGATGAAGGAAGTCCATATTTTTTTACATAATTAGTAAATTCTTTTAAATAATAAGTATTTATAGAAAAAAAATTATTATCATCTCTAAATAAAGTCATTTTAATGTTTTCAAGAAATGGATCATTTTCTTTATGATAATATGTTATATACATTCTAACATAATTAAAATATTTTGAATATATTGTTTTATGTGATTGTAATAAAAAATAAATCATTGTATAATGATAAAATGATTGATAAGTTTTTTTTAAATATAATGATAAATTAATTAAAATAAAACATAAAATAAGTATTATTATTATCATTACATATATTAAATTATTTGTTCCTTTTTCAGGAATTATAACTTTATTTTTATTATTATCCTTTAAATTTGTTTTTTTTTTTGGTTTTTCTTTATTTTTAATTAAATCTTTTATTTTTCCTTCATCAGTAAAAATTAGATCAGATTCATTAGATGATTCATTTTCATTTTCTATACTATATTTTGAATTTGAATGTGCTGACCATGATTTCTCTTTATCCATAAATTTTTCACATTTTATAAGTGATTGTTTAATATTACTCATATCAATTTGAAAAAATAATTTCAATATTTTTTGTTTATCTTTTGTTACATATTTATTTGCAATATATATAAAATAAATTAATAAAAAACCAAATAAAATAAAACATATTGTTAAAATTATAATAGTTGAAGTTGTAAGATTTTTTTTTTCATTAAATATATTTAAATAAATTTTTAAATAACTTTCAAATTCTTTTGAATAAAATGTTCTAGAATTATATAAAATAAAATTATAATCTAAATTTCTTAAATGAATATCTTCATCATCACTAATAGCATAATTAAAAACACAATATGTAATTTCAGATAATAAATTAGTAATTTTTTTTGAAGTTACATTTGTATTTAATGAAAATGTAATACTATAAACATCAACTTCATAATTATCTAATATATTTAAATATTTTTTTGGTAATGATTGTTTATATGATGATAAATCTTTAATCAATTCTAAATTTTCTTCATATATTTTTAATAATTGTTCTTTTGATTCTCTTTTTAAAGTTTCTCTTGGAGGATTAAAATTATAATAATGAGGATTATTTAATATTGCTAATTGAAAAGATTGATAAAATATATCATTTGTATTATCTCTTAAATTTGATAAATATCTATTTATTTTTCCAATTTTAACAATATCAGTCCTTGTATATAGAGATAATGAAAAAATATAAATATAAAATATTGTAATGTTAAGAAAAAAAATTATAAAAATTATTATTAAGATTTTAACTGAAAAATTACATTTTTTACCTATCATATAATTATTAATTAATTTAGCATTTCTTAAAATTTCTTTTTTTTTCATTTTTTTAATTTTTGGAAGGAGAAATAACCTTGAAAATGTTAATTTCATCATTTTATTAAAAGGGTTTTTTTTTTTAACTGTTTTTTGTTTTTTTAGTTTATCAGAGAGAGAAATTTCAAACCCCATTTTTTCTTCAAATTTACTTGAATTATACATTTTTTTTAAATCATCAAAATTATTGGTTTTATAATTATATCTATAAAAAGTGATTTTTGATAAATCAACTTTATAGGCACACTCATTAATTCCTGGAATATTACCAATTGTTTTTTGTTTTAAAGTATATCTTTTTTCTTTAATAGTTTTTAATCTTTTCACTTCTTTTCTTTCAATATTAAATTTAACAGAACTTTCAATTTGCTCATTTTTATTATTATTTTTTGGTTCAAAATTTGAAGAATCCTCATCACTTTCTTTAATTTCTTCTTCTTCATCTTCTTCACTTTCTTCCGAATCAAATATTCTTTGATTCAAAGAAAATCCAGAACTTACATCACTACTTTCTATAAATTGATTTTTATTTTCATTTTTATTTTTATTATTAAAAAAGTCAACAACAGTTTCAATTTCATTATTATTATTTGATTCAATGAAAACATATTCTTTTTCTTTATAATCAAAATCAATTTTTTCATTATTTGAAGGGATAAAATCTCCTTTTATTTTAAAATCTTCTTTATTTATTGTTTTTCTTTTCTCAGAATTTAATAAATCTACACTTATTCTTCTATTTGTTATATTAGATTGATTTAAAAGAGAAGATGCAAATTCTTTAATATCTTGAAAATTAAATATATAACCCATTATTTTATCATTCATTTTAATTTCTTCACAATTCATTAAATAATTTCTATTATTTTTACTCCAAGTTACTTTTTGTAATTCATTTCCCATATAATAATCTTTAATTATTGAAATTTGTAATTTAATTTTATTAATTTCTTCATCAGTATCTGATAAAATTTTTATTATTTCAGAATAGATTTCTCTTATATAATGAATAATAGAATTATGATTATTTATAGTTTTATTATTTAATAATAAACCTTTAATACAATTAACAGTATAATATTTAATTATTAATCGATGATTAACCATAATATGATAATTTTCTCTTATATTTTTTAATCCCATTATTTCAGATTCATCATCAATTTTCCCTAAAATAAAAGGATTTCTATCTTCATCTTTTATTATTATAATTTCTAAAGGAATTGGTAGTAAAAATCTTGATTTAGTTTTAATATAAACAATAAATTTTTTAGATTTTGGTTTATCAATAAAATATATTTCTTCTTTTAATAAATTTTCAATTATTTTTTGATGTTCCTCTTTTAAAAAAGAAGGAATTAAAATACCTAAATTATGTCCTATTAATTCATTTGATGTATAACCAATTTTTCCAGAAAAATCTGAAGATATTTTTAATATATTTCCTATTGAACTTTTATCAAGTGAAATTATCATAAATTGAAAATGTGATGATGGAAAAATATTTTCTATATCATAAATATTTGTAAATTTTAATTGTTCCTCATATGAAGTATTTTTAAAATCATCTAATTTTGATAATATAATTTCTGCTTTTTCATTATCTTTTATTATTTCCCTTAAATATAATATATAATATTGTGTTATTTTTTTAGTTAAAAATTTTGAATTTGAAATTGCTTCATATTTTTTATCTATTATATTTTTTAATTGAATAATTTCATTACCATATTCATCTAATTTATTTAAGTCTTCTTTTTGTGAACTTGTTAATAGTAAATTCCAAAATTCAAAATAAACTTCTGAAATTTGTGATATATATTTCATTAATGAATGACATTGATATTGAAAAGATATATCACTTCCATCATTTATATTATTTATACTTCTTTCTTCTAATTCTCTTTTTATTCTATATACAAAAAATGATTGTGATATTGAGGAAAAAATATAATTGTTTTCTATATCTGAATATAATTGATATATGGTTTGATATGCTTTTTTATATTTTTTAATTATATTATATAAGAAATCTGAATATGTTAATTTTAATAATATACTATTATTAAATAATTCAACTTTTTTTTTGAATATTTTTTCTATATATATATATAGAATATATTCATTTTTTTTTTCATTTCCCCCAAAAAATTTAATATTTTCTATATCTTTTAAATTCTTTCTTTTTTCAACTGAAAAATAACTTATTAAATGTAATAACTGTTTTCTATTTTTTTTCTTTTCTTGTATTGCTTTTAAAATTATACATAATTGATTATAAACTTCTATTTCTTTTAAATTTAAGAAATTTTTATAAGTAAGAATAAATAATTGTCTATTATAAAGTACTATATTTCCCATTAAAATCAAAGAAAATAAAATAAACATATATGAAAAACCTTTAACATTATATTTTCGAAATAAATAAAACATAAATAAACTTAAATTTGAAATAAAATTCATTCCAAGCAAAACTAATCTCACAGTTTCAACATTTTGAGAATTTATTTTAAAAGAATTTTCTTTAAAACAAAAGAAAACATTAATTAAAGAACAAAGTAAAAAAGAAAAACTTAAAAGTCCTTTAATATTATATTCATATCCAATAGTTTCTAAAATTACTAAATATACTTTTGAATAATAAAAAATTTTTTCCCTGTCAATTATTAAATGTTTAATAATACTTGATGTTTTATCTTCATTTTTATGATAATAAAAAATTAAAAAAATATGTGTTAATATTAAAACTATAATTGTACTAATAAGACTTAATAAAAAAAAAACTAAATGTTCTCCATGAAAACAATTATAAAATTTTTCAAACATATCATTATTTTGACATATTATACTAGTTATATTTAATTCTAATTAAATTTTTATAAATAATAAATCTTACCCATAAAAGGAGTTATAAATATTGGAAAACTTTGTAAAAGGAATCTTAATATAATGATTTGTATTTTCCTTTTATTTATATCTTTTTTTTGAATACAAATTTTAAGTAAATTAATATAAATCAACAATGCACATAAAACAAATGTATAACATATTATTAAAAATATTGATAATAATTTTAAATTATTTTCTGTATATGTTAAAGGATGAATACTTTCTAATACATTAGTAATTTTTTTGTAAGTTAAAGAATTACCCCAATAATTTTTAATCTAATTTTAAAATAAATATATTGAAATTGATTTACTTTATGATTATATGCAAGAGAACAATATTGAATAATATCAATAAATTCTAACATTAATTTTTTATTTTTTGATGGATTATAATTTGAAAATAATTTATAAAATAATTCAAAATTTCCATCTTTTAAAGCTTTTAAAAAATTATTTTGTGTCTGTGCCATTTATTGTAATTTTTTTTTAAAATTAAAAAGCAATAATTTTAATTTACTTTATTCAAACTTATTTAATAACATTAAAATAAAAAAAAATATAAATTTTAAATTTATTATCAATAAAGTAAAATGTTGTCTGAAAATGAGGATAATAATTTAATTAGTAAGTTAAAATTAGCAAATTATGAAACTTTTTATCAATTATATAAGTCCTATTCAAAAAATTATTTAATTCATAATATTTTTCTTTTTATAGAATTATGTCAAATTTTATCATTAACAATTTCACATATTGTAAGATATAAATTAAATATTTTAGAATATAGATATTTGGGGAGAATCATATTTTTTTAATAAAATTACTAATTTTTTAAAATGGTTTAAAGTTATCTCTTATTTTAGATATAACTCATCATTATTTTTAATTTTTATAAATTTCACATATATTGTAATTTTGACTGCATTTTTAATTTATATTAATTTATTAAAATACTATTATCAAAAAAGAAATATTGAAAAGAGAATATTTCAATTAGCTCTTTTAAGGAATATAATGAATTGTGTAAAAAGTATTTTATTTATTCCAATAGTCGAATCCAATCTAGAAATTATTATATGTAAAAATAAAAATTTTTTATATGAACAAAATTTAAGATGCTTTAAAAAGAAACATAATATTTATTTTTTTATGAGTATATTTTGTTTTCTAATATTAAATTATATGACATATATTTTTATTACTTTTTCATTTAATAAAGTTACACATATTAATGGATCAGTTTCAAAATATTTAATAATGAATTCATCAAAAAGTTTTTTTTTTAATAAATTAATCCTATTAATAATTTATAGAATAAATATGATTTATTCAATATTAAATATTATATGTTTCTCTATATTTTTTTTTTCATATATCCATTTAATTTGTTTTATTACTGAATATCATTTTCAAGATGATAGATCATTTAATACAAGAATTTATTATTATATTAATTATATTTATATAATATCATCAACAATCTTATTTATTGGATTTTTAATCAGAAAAGAAAAATTTGAAGGATTAATTTTTGTTTTTTTCCTTTTTATAATAATTTTAATTACTCTTATTTTTATTTGGCCAAAACAACTTTTAAAAGATTCTATTCTTATTCATTTTATAAATGATCTTGAAGCATATAATCAAATAAGAATATTTATTAAAAGTGTAAAAGAAAGAAAATTGAATAGAGAAAATTTACTTAATTTTTTAATTTTTTGTTCATTTTCTTATAAAAATACAGATAAAGCAATTGATGAAGAGAATTTTATTAATCATTTAGATAATGAATTGGATTATAAATTATCACAATTTATTGAATCAACCTTAAAAAATAAAGTAAATCAATATAATAAAAGCATTTTATTAAAATGTCTTTATGCTAATTATTTATATAATGAGAGATGTAAATATAATAAAGCATTTTTAATTATTTTATCCCTTTATGAAGATATTTCTAAAAAAAAAATTCCCTCAAATTTATCACAAGAATTTTATATTTATAGATTAAAAAGAAATTTAGAAACTAATTGTATAAATTTAAAAAATGATAATAATGATAAAAATGAAGAATTATCATCTTATTATCAAGTAAATAATTTACTTTTTTTAATATTAAAAATTACAGAAATGTATTATGAATTTTGGAATATATTATTTAATTATTCTCAACATAAGGATATAATCTCATTAGAAAATTTAGGTAATATAATTAATATTCAAGTAAAACAAATACATGGATTATTTAAATCATTATATAAGAAAAAATTACATAATAAAAAATTAATTTTACTTTATATATATTTCTTAAGAGACATTTTAAATGAATATGAAATGAGTAATAATATTATGGAAAAAGAAAAACTTTTAGAAAATGAATTTGATGATGTATTGAATAATATAATAGGAGGAAATAATAAAGTATATGAATTAAATGAAATAGAATCAAATTCAAATTTACAATTTATAATATCAAGTGGAATAAAACAAAATTCAGTAGGCTTTATAGAAAAAATATCATATGGCTTCTCTAAAAAATTAGGCTATAATTCAAATGAATTAATAGGAAAAAGTATAAATATGTTATTACCTGATTTTTTAAAAGATAAACATGAAAAAATGATGATAAAAAAATTCTCAACATATAAATTTAAAGAAGAATTCAATTCTCCTAAAAAAATTCAAGGTTTATTTTATATGAAAAGTAATTCTATGTATTTAGTTCCAGTTTATATGGAAACTTATTTAATATTTGATGAAGATTATAATCCACATAGTTTTACAAAATTAGAAAATGAAAAAGAAGTTTTTTTTCATCAAAATTTATATAATACTTGTCATGTTGTAACAAATACAAAATTTTTAATTCAAAATTTTACTCCTAATTCTATTCAACTTTTAAATTTAACTGATAGAGATTTTAATGGTACTGTTGATATTACTTTTTATTTAAAAGAATTTTGTGAAGATGTTAAAAAATTTTATAATAATAGAAGAGAAAATTTTAATGAAGAAGTTATTAAAAATATTTTAATAAGAAAAAATTATTTTATAAAACAAGGACAAAATGAACCTATTAATTGTAATGTTATAACATGGAAAAAAAATAGTAAAACTTTTAAATTATATTGTGAAGAAATAAGAATGAATAAAGAATTATTAGGTTTTTATTTTCATTTTGAAAAAAATGAAAAAAATATCAATTCATCTTCTAATGAGAAATTTGAAATAAATTTAAACGAAAAAAAATATCATAAAATTATTCCTAAACAAAAATCAAGTTCATGTATATGTATTTCAAATTCGTTTGGAACGGAATTTCATAATGGAGAATTTGAAATAAATTCTGAAATTATTCCATTACAAGAACAAGTAATTAATTTTGATTTTAAACAACATTCTTATGTTTTAAAAGAAAAAAATTTGTTTAATGAAACTAAAAATAAAAATGATATTCAATTTTTAATTAATAAATATTATGTAAAAAAAAATTTAGAAAGTGGATTCGATTCACATTCAGAAAAAATTTCAATTGATAATAGTGATGAAAATCAAAATAAAAGTTCAAGTTTAAGTTCTTATTCTTATTATAGTTCATCTTTTTCTTCTGAAATTGAAAATGAAACTGAAAATGAACAAGTAAATGACTTAAAAAAAAATAAAAATATAAAAAAAAATTTTACTATTAAAAAATCAAATAAAATTGATTATTATAAAGTTAATTTAAAAAAAATATCTTTCTATTATTATAATTTTTCAAAAAATTTAATTGAAGAAATTCCCAATTTTTTAAATGAATGTAAAATTGAAAGAATTTTAAATGATAAAACAACAAAATTTTTAATTCCACAAAAAAGAGATAGTAAAATGATACATTTTAAAAAACCAAAAATTAAAATAATAAATAATATTTTTGATAAAAAAAAGGAAAATGAAAGAATAAAAAATGAAGAAATTATTATCAATACTACTAAATCAAAAATAAATAAATCTATTTATTTTCTGATACTCAGTGTTTTTATAACTTTCTTATTTTCATTGTTTTTTACTCTAACTTTAATTGTTTATTCATTACATTCAAAAAAAATAATTTTTCTTTTAATAAATTCAATAAATTGTTTAAATAATTTAAATAATAATATAGGAGAAACATTTTACTATTCAGTTAAATTAACTTTGGTTCAAAATAACAAATATATAAATTTAAATCCTACAAGTGATGAAATAAAAGTAATTTCAAGAAATTATCTTAATGTAATTTATAAACAAATGATTGATTTATTAGATTCTCTTTATTTTTCTTCAATTACTTATTCTAAAGATATTAAAAAGAAAATTGATAATTATACATTAAATTTATCAATTATAACAGATCTAGGAGGTGAAGTTAAAATTGAAGTACCTGTTTTAAATGTATTAGAAGAATATAGTTCATTAATTTTTCAATATGCAAATAAAAAAGATTATGAAATTAATCTTTTAGATAAAATATTTAATAATTTATTAAGAAACTCAGAAAATTTTTTATATGGTTATTTTTATGAATATACTGAACTTTTTTTAGATGAATATAAAAGAAAAATAAAAAGACATAAAATAATTACTTATTGCTTTAGTTTGACTTTAATACCATTTGAAATTTTTGGTCTTTTTTTAATTTTAAAAGCGAATTTTAAAGTTTCTTCTGAAAAAGAAAAATTTATTAATTATTTTTTCCAAATTGATAAAAAAACAATTGAAACTTCATTAAAACTTTGTAAACACTTTATGGATGTTTCAAATTTTTCAAATCATTCTATAAAATATTTAGTTTCAGCACCAAAAATAAATTTAGAAGTATTAAATAAAAGTGAATTTTCTGAAGAATCAAATAATAATTATATTTCTAATATTAATAATTATTCTAAAATTAATAATAAAAATGTAAAATCAAAAAATAAAATAAATAATAAAGAAGATGAAGAAGAATCTATAGAATATTCAGATGACAACGAAAATGATAATTTGAAAATAAATAATGAAAATAATTTAAATACACATTCAGATTTCTTAAAATATGAAAAAAAAGCATTTAACTATATTTTTTTTTATATACTTTTTTTTGGATTTTTTACATTATTAGGAGTATTAATTACATTTTTGATTAATAGAAATTATGAATCTATAAAAGAATATCAAGATCTTTATTCATCAACAGAAAAATTTAAATTATTTATAATTAGAAATGTAATATTTTTTAGAATATTTATAGTCTATAAATCATCATATAGTGAATTTTTATTTATAAATGAAATATCAAATGATTTAAAAATTAGATTTGAAACAATCTTTGATAATAACACTCATTATGCTTCTGAAATATATTCAAAAGTAAATAAAACAATTCTTTCTTCAAAAACAAAAAATTTTTTTCATAATATTCAAAAAAATTCCCTTTGTAATTATCTAAATGAATATATAAATAATTATGGAGGAAGTTGTGATATAATTGGAAATGGTATTGTACATTATGGAATTATTTCACTATCAATGTATATAATTCATTCATTAATGCATTTGTATAATCAAGTATTAATTTATAATCAACTTTCAATAGAAAAAGGTTATTTATATTCAGAATTATTTTATGGAACTGAATATTATATTGATTTAACTCCTGCTAATCAATCAAAAATTGAAGAATATCTTAATTTAGATCCTTTTAATTTATTTAATACTAAAATAATGAATCATTTAATTCTTTTAAATGATTATGTTTTTAAACCTTGTTGTACTGAGGCTACTATGTTTATTATTGAAGATATAAATAATATTGGAAATTCTAATAATAAATTATTAATTGGGTTAATTATTTTATATATTTCATTATTTGTTTTGTTTACTATATTTTATATTATTCCTAATATTGTTAGGAAAAATATGAATATTAATAAAAAAAGGAAAATGCTTATGATAATACCAAAAAATATACTTTTTGAAATTATAATGAAAAATAAGTGATTTTGTTATATATTTTTTATTATTTTTTTTTTATTTTATGGTTTAAAGTAATATATTAAAGTTAATTTCTTATATATATAATAAGTAATTTAAGACCCTATTATTTCAGAAATAACTATTTTATTAAAAAGATCTACAAATAATATTGTTTTTTACTTTTATTGATTTTTATCTCTATTGATTTCTCTTTTTTGATTTAAAAATAAGTCTTTTAATATTTTTTTTTTTTTTTTTTTATCAACATTATTATTTACATCTTCTTCTTCATTAAGATTTAAATTATTCATTTTATTCACAATATAACTTTGTGTATTATTTGATGAATATTTTGAAGAATAATAATAATTTTTAGATTTACATGTTTTATTACCTTTTTTATTTATTCTTGTTATATAATTATTTTTTTTTTTATTATTTTCTTCTTCAATGTAATTTTCAACTTTTAATTGATAGTTATTTGATTCAGTATCAAAATTTGTTTCATTAAACATTTTTTTATTATTTTTATTTAAAAAAAAAATATTTTATATTATTTTTAAAAATTAAAAGATACATTTTTTTAAATAAAAAAGAATAATATCTATTTAACCGATATTTTTAATATTTATAAGTGATTTCCCAATTTTTTTTAATTAAAATAAATATCCATACTTCAAATTAAGAATAATGTCTTTTTAATTAATAAATAATTGTAAAAAGAGTTTAATATTTATTTTTTTATTATTAAATCTTAGTTTGATTATAATTAATAGAAATAAAAAAAAAATTAAATAATGAAAAAATAATATTATTAATTAAATTAAACATTAATTAACAATTTAATTAAATTTAAAAAATTGTAATGGATTAGTATTATTTCTTTTAGGGAAATTAATATTATTTAAATTTTGAGGTTGAGGTGAAACTTTTGAAGTTCTTAAACTAAGATAACTTTCATCAATTCTATGTTCAAGTATTTTACTAGTAGTATTTTTTGAATTATCATTATAATTATAATTTACCTTTCTTCTATTTATTAATAATGGATTTAATCTACTTGTTGTTATTAATATTTGTTCTTTTTTATATTTATTATCTTTTTTTGAAATATTTTCAATTGGAAATGATATATTTATATCATAATAATTTTCTTTATTAAAAAAAATATTTAATTCATTATATCCAATTATTTTTTCTATTTTTTCTTTGTTAAAATTAAAGTTATTTTGAATTTTTGATTCAATTAATAAAATTATTTCATTAAAATCTTTTATTTCTAGTTTTTCTTTGTTTTGTATATTCAGAAATTTTAAAATAAATATATCAATAAATAAATTGACATTAAATGATGAAGATGATTGAATAAATTGTTCATATATATCATATAATAAATTATAAATTTGTAATTTATATTTATTTTCTTTTATTTCAAATGAAAAAATAAATAAAATTATTTCTTTTAAGCTTTCACTACATTTAAGTATTTCTTCTG
>JAEEGL016850947.1_pt1 | contig 12871 bp, 10 predicted proteins | sample 9134231 | NCBI WGS metagenome assembly JAEEGL01 (sample SAMN16246548, study PRJNA631951) | gut metagenome | biome: gut microbiome; feature: rumen; material: fiber-attached | host: Bos | place: Iran: Karaj | collected 2018-10
AATTATTTACTATCTTTGCAGCGCATTTTTAGGCGCAAGTCTACCAAAATAGCTGCTCGGATGGTGGAATCGGTAGACACGAGGGACTTAAAATCCCTTGGCCATTACGGCTGTGCGGGTTCAAGTCCCGCTCCGAGTACCGAAAAAAACTGCTGACGAATTTCGCCAGCAGTTTTTTGTTTTTTCCAGGGCCGCTTTCGCCACTAGTCTTTCTAGAAACTCTAGTTGCTCTAGATGTGCTAGTTCCTAATAGTGGTTAGTAGGAGGTGATGAGGTAGCCACCGTTGGTCGAAGCATAGACCTTGTAGGTGCGCAGGCCCACCTTTTGCGCCAGTGCTGTGCCTTTGACGGGGCCGCCTGAACCGGTGAGCACATTATAGCGCGAGTTGCACTTGGGGCAGAAGGCTTCGAAGTTGTCAGGGTCAATGCTCAATACCACATCGGCCCTGTACTCGACTGGGCATGCGAGGTCGTAGGCAAGCGGCTCGTAGGTGCTCGTCGACACATCGAGTCCCTTGATGAGCAGCACACCGCCATAGCCTGTGTAGGTGTTCGCAGTGTAGGCAAAGTTCTTGGGCAGTTGTTTCTCGCGATTGAAGATCATGTATTCGCCCACGCCGTTCACCCCATAGGTGGTCCACAGGGCATAGGTGCCCAGGTTAATGCGCACCATGAAGTTGGGAACTACATGGTTGTCGACCTTGTTGCACGAGGTGCAGGCGGCGAGGCATGCGATGGCTACCAGTATGATTAATGTTGGTTTCATGCGGCAATAAAATTGGGTTATAATCAATGGCAAAATTACAAATAATCGCGAAAATGTCGCGAAACTGCCCAACTTTTTTCGGTTCCTGCACCGCAAATCAGGCCACATTCCCTCATAAAACTGGCAGAAAACCGCGATTATTCCCTCATAAAATTGGCAAATGGGCGTGGGGAGGGTGTGGATGGATGATTGCGAGATAGTGGGGAAAACACTACTGAAAACGGTTGGAAAATATTTAAAATAAGGGTTCAAATCTTAAAAAATGCAAAATTCAAGAAGATTTTTCCCGAAAAATTATGTTATATAACATGGGACGCATTAACTTTGCATCGGTTTTTCATGGTATTAGTTTTTAAGGTTATGAAAATCCAGGCGCCGAGATGGCGATTGCGCATTTTCATCATTTAAGGTTTATGTTAATGGTATTAGAAGGTTAATTAGTTAAGCAATCCTCGATAGTGATATTGAGGATTTTTTTTGTCCCTATCGCTTTGAAATAAGGGAATTATAGTCTATATTTGTGGGTAGAAACACTAAACACTAATGAATTATGAAGAAAATTGCTTTATTGATGGCGATAGTGGTAGCCGCATTGCTGGTGAGTTGCCGCACAACATCAAGCGTGACCAGTGGCATGAGCAAGGCCGAGCGCAAGGCCTATGTGGCCGAGCAGGTGTATAACGGCCTGAACGATATGCACTACACCATTGAGGTGAGTCACATGACTCAGCGGCGTGGTGGCATGCGCACATTGTCTCACGGATATGAACTGGAGATAAAGGGCGACACGGTTGTTTCTTATCTGCCCTACTTTGGCGAAGTATATACCACTCGGTCGGTGGTTTATGGTCAGCAAAAAGGACTCAACTTCACAAGCACTATCTTTAACTATAATGCCGTTATGGTGAAGCCGGGCGAATACCACATTCAGTTTGAAACCGAGACCGAAGAAGACCGCTTCCTATACACCATTCAAATCTTTGACAACGGCAAGAGCTACATTGATGTGCTGGGCGAGAATCGCACCGGCATTTCGTTCACCGGCGACATGAAAATCGCTTACTGAGCCGTGCCTATTGCAGGCTGAGCACTAATTGTGCAACTTTTTTGCCCATATTATGCCATTTTAATCACATAAAATGGTTAACTTTGTGTGCAATATACAATCATTTAAAACATATTGAAGTGATGAATTTACTGAAACACTTGTTGTTGCTGCTGTGCTGCTCGGCTGTGCTGACCACAGGAGCCTGTAATAAATCAGAAAAGACGGGGAGCACTGCTGCCCCCGCCACCCAAGTGACTAAAACCCAGCCGGTGATAACGGGTGCTGCCTGCACCGACCAGTATGTGCCGTTGCTCAAGGGCAAGCGCATAGCCTTGCTGAGCAACCAGACCGGCACGGTGGGCGACAAGCATGTGCTCGATGTGATGCTCGAGAAGGGATTGAATGTGACCGTCATTTTCTCGCCCGAGCACGGATTTCGCGGCAAGGCCGATGCGGGTGAGCATGTGAGCAGCAGCGTCGACGAGAAGACGGGCATCCCCATCGCCTCGCTCTACGACGGCAAGTCGCGCTATCCCAGCAAGGAGACGATGGACAAGTTCGATGTCATTGTCACCGACCTGCAAGATGTGGGACTGCGATTCTACACCTATTATGTAACGATGATCAACTTGATGGAGGCCGCTGCCGAGCACGGCAAGGATTTTGTGGTCTTTGACCGCCCCAACCCCAACGGCATGACCGTCGATGGCCCCATCCTGGACATGAACCTCAAGAGCGGTGTGGGCCGTCTGCCCATCCCCACGGTCTATGGCATGACCATGGGCGAACTTGCCCTCATGGCCAATGGTGAGGGCTGGCTCAAGAATGGCGTGAAGGTGAAGAACCTGCAAGTGATTCCCTGCAAGAACTACACGCACCAGACGCGCTATGAGTTGCCCATCGCCCCGTCGCCCAACCTGCCCAATATGCTCTCGATTTACCTCTATCCCTCGCTGTGCTATTTCGAGGGCACGACGGTGAGCCTGGGGCGCGGCACCGACTTCCCCTTCCAGTGCTACGGGCATCCGCAGATGACGGGTTACGACTTCTCGTTCACGCCCGTGAGCCGCTTCGGCGCCAAGACCCCGCCGCAACAGGATAAACTGTGCCACGGTGTGGACCTGCGCGGCCTCGACCCCGAGACGGTGATTGCACAAGGCATCAACCTGGAATATGTGATTGATGCCTACAACAATCTGAAGAAGGCTGGGGCGCAGTTCTACCTGAAGAACCGCTTCTTTGACCTGCTCATGGGCAACACGCGCGTGCGCCAGATGATTGCCGAGGGCAAGACCGCCGCACAAATCAAGGCCACCTGGAAGGAAGGCATCGAAATCTTCAAGAAGCAGCGCAAGCCCTATCTGCTCTATCCCGAATAACTCAACTGTCAACTAAAAACGGTCAACTGATAACTGACAACTGAAAACTGACAACTGCAAACTGACAACTGACAACTGATAACTGATAACTGATAACTGATAACTGATAACTATTTACTATTCTACTATAAAATTATGAACAACGCTTGGATTGTACTTGCCACCATTGTTGGCTATTTCATACTCTTGTTTATCATCTCGTGGCTTGCCTCGCGCAAGGCCGACACCTCTACAGCGCTCACCGGAGGCCGGCAAGCGCCGTGGTTCATTGTGGCAATCGCCATGATTGGCGCACCCATCTCGGGTGTGACCTTTGTTTCGGTACCTGGTCAAGTGGCCACCAAGTCGTTTGCCTATATGCAGATGGTGCTTGGTTTCGCCGTAGGTTACTTTGTGATAGCCTATGTGCTGGTGCCACTGTTCTTCAAGCGCAACCTGGTGTCGATCTATGGCTACCTGGAGCAGCGATTTGGAGCGAGCACCCACAAGACGGGAGCCTGGTTCTTCTTCGTGAGCAAGATGCTGGGCGCTGCCGTGCGCTTCTTCGTAGTGTGCGTCACGCTGCAGTTGCTGGTGTTTGACCCGCTGGGCATTCCCTTTGTGTTCAACATCATCGTGACCATCGCGCTCATCTTCCTCTACACGCTGCAAGGCGGTGTGAAGACGGTGATATGGACCGACACGCTCAAGTCGTTCTGCCTCATCATGTCGGTGGTGCTGTGCATCTATTTCATTGCTAAAGGTTTGGGTTACAACTTGGGCGAGATGTGCTCGGCGATTGCTAACGACGACTCGTCGCGCATCTTCTTCTTCGACAACCCCAAGGAGGGCACCTATTTCTGGAAGCAGTTCCTGGCTGGTATCTTCATGGTGATAGCCATGACCGGACTTGATCAGGACCTGATGCAGCGCACCCTGGCGAGCAAGAATGCTCAAGAGTCGAAGAAGGGCTTGATAGTGAGCGGCATTGTGCAAGTGTTTGTAGTGGGCCTGTTCCTGGTGCTGGGCACATTGCTGCTGCTCTACAGCCGCAAGAATGGCATTGAGATACCGCAAAAGACCGACGAACTCTTTGGCAAGGTGGCCTTCCACAGCACAATTCCCGTGGTGGTGGGTGTGCTGTTTATTCTGGGTCTGGTGTCGGCAGCCTACTCGGCAGCCGGTTCGGCACTCACAGCACTGACCACCTCGTTTACCGTCGACATTCTCAAGACCGATCAGAAGGGCGACGATGCCCAGTTGGCTCGCACCCGCGAGCTGGTGCATGTGTGCATGGCGGTGTGCATGGGTGTGGTCATCTATGTGTTCTACTTGCTGAGCAGTGAGGATGCCATCAGCGCTGTCTATAGCATTGCCAGCTACACCTATGGCCCCATCCTCGGTCTGTTTGCCTATGGCATGTTCTTCCGTGGCAATGTGCGCGACAAGTGGGTGCCTGTGGTTTGCATCCTTGCACCGGTGCTGAGCTGGGTGATGCAGTGGTCGCTCAACAAGTATTGCGACTATCAGGTGGGCTTCGAACTGTTGCTCTACAATGCAGCATTCACCATCATCGGCCTGCTGCTGTTGCGTACCGGCAAAAAGCAGGATGCTACGCAGCAAGTGGCTCAAGAAGTGTAATCACGCAAACAACTGAAAACCATGGCACGCAGAAACCTTATCACAGTCTATATCTGGATTATCGACACCATTCAGCGCTATGGTGCGCTCACACTGGCGCAACTCAATGAACTGTGGAAGAAATCGCCGGCGGGCGACGGAAACCCCATACCCCGCCGCACTTTTTTCCACTATCGCGACGCCATCGAGGAGATGTTCAGCATCTCGCTCAAGTGCAACCGCTCCACCTTTGAATACTATATCGATGAGGAGGAGAGCGAGAACGACTCGCGCATGCAGCAGTGGCTGCTCGACAGCATGTCGATGAGCGGCATGCTGACCAACTCGCGCGACATCTCCCATCGCATCGTGCTCGAGAATGTGCCGTCGGCGCGCCTGTATCTGTCGGTCGTGATCGATGCCATGCGCGACAACAAGCGCATCAAGTTCAGTTATAAGTCCTACAAGCGTGTCAACGCTGTCGACGGCATCGTGATAGAACCCTACTTTGTGAAGATTTTCAAGCAGTTGTGGTATGTGGTGGGCATGAATGTGAAAGACGGCATCATCAAGACCTATGCGCTCGACCGCATGTCGAAACTGGTGATTACGCCCGAAACCTTTGAAATGCCCGAGGGCTTCGACCCTGCCGATTTCTTCAAGGACTGCTTCGGCATCACCACGAGCCACACTGCGCCCAAGGACATTGTGCTGCGCGTGTCTACTACGCAGGCCAAGTATTTCCGTGCCTTGCCGCTGCACCCCTCGCAGCAGGAGGAGATTCACGACAGTTATTCGATTTTCCGCTACAAGATGCGCATGACCTATGACCTGAAGGAAGAAATCATGTCGCATGGCAGCGATGTGGAAGTGCTGTCGCCACCCGAATTCAAAGCACAGATTGTGAGCGAATTGAAAAAAGCCCTCGCCAACTACGCCCCCGCCTCCCGCCAGTAATCCTATCACTGCAATAATGTTTGCGAATATCACACACGGGAATACTTCGCAGCAGATTCTATTATGGCAATCAACTTTTGAAGCGGTGTTCCAACTCACGCATTGCTTCAAGCAATTCGTTGAAGGTTGGCTTTTCGCCGTAAATCATGGTTTGGCTCATTTCTTCATAGTCGCGGCGCCAGTTGTCGATGATGTCTTCACGGGGCACCAATACAAGGCGTTTTCTGATGTCGGGCGTGTAGTCCATGTCATGAATCGAGGTGTAGGTTTCGCGATGGTGTCGTATGGCTTCCCACAACTTGGAGTCGTTCACAGCAGTTAAGGCATAGTCATCATTCATCATGCGATACAGGTCATAGAGATGGCGCGACTTGCGGTCGGCGTTCATGCCATGCCCTGGAATTGAGAACAGTTCATGAAGCAGGAACACCTTTTCAAGAAAAGTCTTCCCGGGAGTGGCAGTTGCAACTTTCACATCGGCCAACGAGGTTTGAATGGAGGGAAATTTGTCCTCTATTATGCTGCGAATGTTTGACCACTTGTTGGGTTCGAACAGTGACCGTGAACCTATCTCTAACATGACCATAGGTTTTATGTATTCTAACTTACCTGTCAATGCACTTGAGTAATGTAGAAACAGTTTGCGAGGTTCAGGATAGGTGTTGTCGCCTTCTCCATCAGGTTCGGCATCAAGCGTGCAAAGATGATTTAATCCGTGATTTTCAAGAGCTTGTAAAAGTTCGTTTTTGAAATCTTCCCGCACAAATATTGATGAGGTTTTGCGCAATTTCTTGAGTTGTTTCTTGGTTATTTCACCTTCAAAACCAAACAATGAACGGTCAATAGCTAAATCAATGTCTTCGGAGAAGCGGTTAATAACTCCCCAGACTTTTGAAAGCGATGTTCCTCCTTTGAAAATCAGTTTGTTGGCGAAAGGCAATGTGAACACAAGTTGCAAGATGGTGGAAACCCAAATGTCTTTCTCTATAGCTTGAGGAGGAAGCCCCGTCCTGCCTGTTGCTTGCTCGAGCAGGTAACGCTGTCTAACGACATCGAGCATAAAGTAATTATTCTTGTCCATAAGCAGCTTTCACAATTTTTCTAATCCAAACGGGCATCAAAGTCAAATCCTTCTCAACGACGCTTTGCTGCTCGTTGTGAAGAAGTTGGCTGATTCTGGTTAGCTGCTCTTCGGTTACATTATCTTTGCCAATGTCTTTTAGCGCAAAGGTGATGAGCATAGCGAGCTGACTATTGAACTCCAGGTTTTTGAGAGCAGTCTGTTTTAGCTTTACGGTTATGTTGTTGAGCACTGTGATTTGTCGTGACCACCCGTTAGTGAGATACACGAAGTTCATGGGCACTTGTGTAGATAAACCCAATAGATTCTGGGCATGAACGCCCGTGGGCACAACCTTCATGTGGTCGCGCTTGGCAATGGCGCCCACAATCTCATCAACCGAAGGATATAGAACACCCAATCCAAGTTCCTCGTCGATCTTAGGATAGCAATAAATTCCTCTGGCAACTCTGATGATTTCACCTTTAGTGGTTAGCAGCTCAAGAGATTTTCGTATGCTGTCAGAAGATGCAATGCCCGCAAAATAGTCAGGGAAGAAAACTTTTCCTCTTCCTGCTTTTTTTAATTTTGCAAGTATCTTTTGTTCAGTTGTTTCCATTGCTTAAACCTTTTAAAAAATTCACAAATATCTAAAGTTTTTGTGAATTTCATAATGCAAAATTAATAGATTATTCTGAGTCTTGCAAGAAATATTTAAAAAGATTATGCCAGTGGGTGGTTAGGGCTTGTGGTGGAAGATTTGCTGGGGGAGGAGTCCGCGGGCCTTTTTGTAGAGGTGGACGAGTGCGGGCAGATTCACCGCCAGCAGCAGGGTGCCAATGAACACATAGGTAACCGACGGCACTGCACTGTCGACCTTGAACTGCCACAGTGCAATGAGCGTGATGAGCATGGTGATGAGCATGAGCACCGTGATGGCCACCACTATGGTGAAACGCTGGCGCGAAGGCGGATATACTATGGGTCGCTTCTTTTCGTTGGGGTCATGGTGCAGCCCGCTGGTGCTCAGTCTGTAAAGCACATAAAGTGTGCCAATGAAGAGGGCGAAAAGGAATACCGACCACAAGAGGAACCGGTTCTCGATACCGTTCATGTTGTCGACGGTGAAGTTGAGTGGGTAGTTGCTGTCGGTGTGGTAGAAATAGGTGAGTGAGTCGTTTTCCCAGTCGTGGAATGGGCTGTAGTGCGAGTAGTACTCGTAGTAGTAGATGCGCTTGTGAGCGCAGGCCATCACGCCGCAGCTGTAGTATCCGCCAGCATCGCGTGTGTGCTCCTTGAAGGCCACTGCTTCGTGCCCGAAGGTCTTGTCCAAAGGCTTGGTGTCGAGGTCCTTGAAGTAGGGCAGTTGGGTGGTGAGTTTCTTGAGCAGCGTGGGCTCGTGTTGATAAATGTCGCGGTACTTTGGCGAGAGTTCAAACACATTGATGTGTATGATTTCGGCCACATCGCCTATTGGGGTGGTGTGCGACTTTTGATAGGCGCAGAGCAGGCGGCCACCGCTGCGGTTCTCGAGTCGTGCCCTGAAGTCGCGTGGAATGTTGAATTTCTCGAAATCCTCGTTGCGGGGTTCGTTGACGCTGAACATGCCGTCTTCATAGGTCGACCAGGGGCCGTTAGAGAGTCGCTTGTCGGAGTGATAGTAGATGACCACGCACAGGAGCGATGTGACAGCAAGCAGCATGAGTGCCAGCATCTTGTGATTGGTGGCAGTGTGGCGCCAAAACCTGCGCACTGCAACGCTGAATGATCTTATTTCATAGTTCCAATCCATGCGCGTCACATCAGTTTAGTCGTCGGCGAACAATGAGTGAGGTGATGAGCGAAGTGACAAAGCCAATGAGTGCCACCAGCGCAAAGATGACGATGATGTCGGTCCATTGCACCTGCACAGGATAGGCCTGGATGATGACCGCCGAGGCATCGGTCGAGAGTTTGAGCCACCCGAAGGCCTGCTGGCACAGGCACAAGATGAGTCCCAGCACAATGCCCAGACTAGCGCCTATGAGCGCGATTAGCCATCCCTCGAGCACAAAGATGCGTGTGATTTGCTTGTCGGTGGCTCCCAGGTTGTGCAGGGTGTGTATGCTGTCGTCCTTCTCGATGATGAGGAGCGAGAGGGCACTGATCACATTGAAGGTGGCAATCACGAGGATGAATGCAAGCAGCAGGAAGGTGATCCATTTCTCCATGTTCACCAGTTTGTAGCTGGAGGCCTGCTGCATGAGCCGATTCTTGACACTGTAGCCCTTGCCAAGCACCGCGTTGAGTTGTTTCATGACCTGCAGTTCATCGGCGCCAGGGGCCAGTTTCAGTTCAATTTGAGTGGCTTGTGTGTCATAGTCAAAGAGTTCGCGGGCGAGGTCGATGTGCACAAAAACCAAGTCCTCGTCATAGTTTTTTTGCTGCAGCTGGAAGATGCCGGCAGTGAAAACCGAGTCGGCAGTGAAAGCGTTCACGGGATCGTTGATGTTCACTCGCCCTTGGCGGCGTGGCGCATAGAGCTGAATCATGCGCAGGTAGCCAGGCCGTGCGTTGAGTTTTGCGGCTGGCCCTACGCCAATCACGGCATAGCGCGACACATCGTCGCGCAACAGAAAGTCGCCTTCGACAATGGTGCTCTTGATATCGTTGATGAGCGGATAATCGTCGGTCACGCCTTTGAGCCTCACTGGCATCTGGAAGTCGGCAAAGATGGCGAGCGCATGGTCCTCGACGACGGGCAACGCCTTCTGTACGCCCTCGACGGCCGAGACGGCCCGCAACACGCTGTCGGCATTTTCAATGGTCTTGCCCAGTGTGGCGGTGATGGCGATTTGCGGGTCGAGCATCGAGAGCCGGCCCATGATCATTCCCTTGAAGCCGTTGAACACGCTCAGCACGCACACCAGTGCTGCCGTGGTGACCACCACACCACCTATCGAGATAATCGAGATGATGTTGACGGCGCTATGCGCCTTTTTCGAGCGCAGGTAGCGAGCGGCTATTTTCAGAGGCAGATTCATGGGGGACAGTTGTCAGATGTCAGTTGTCAGTTATCAGATGTCAGTTGTCTTCTTTCTCTGAATTATCGGTAGCGGGCTTGTCGGCGGGCTTGTCAGTCTGCAGCAGTTCGTCGATGTGCTCGATGTAGTCGAGCGAGTCGTCGAGGTAGAACACGAGTTCGGGCGTGCGTCTGAGCTGGTAGCGCACACGCTGAGCCAGATTGTAGCGCACCTGTTTCTCGTTGTCGTTCACATTCTTCACCACAGCAGCGCCCTGGTCGCTGGGAAACACGCTCAGGTAGATGCGCGCGATGCTCAGGTCGGGCGACACCCTCACGGTGCTCACGCTCACGAGTGTGCCGCGTGTCTTGGCGGTCTCGAGGCGGAAGATTTCGCTCAGTTCCTTCTGGATGAGCCTTGCTATTTTCTCTAATCTTGTTCCTTGCATAGTATATATTATATTTCTTGTATTATAGATATGGGTGGCAAAGTTAACTAAAAAAAATGAGAAGGTGAACTATAGGGCGGTGTAAAGTGACTGATTGGGGCGAGGTTGAGGTGAAAAAGCCATGAAAAGGGATGAAATGAAAAAGAGACTGCACCCGATGGAGCAGTCCCTTTTTAGTTGTCAGTTGTCAGTTATCAGTTATCAGTTGTCAGTTATCAAGGCTGGTCTGCATGTACACGTCGTAAATCAAAGCACCAGCCGAGTTCTCCATCGCAACGCCCGTTATGGCAGAATTAAGACCGCAACTCATCACTTGATAGGGTTTCCCTGCTCCATTAAAAAGGACCATGCCAATCATGTTGTTCTTAATATCGAAAAACATTGGTTTTGTGCCATTGGGATAAGTAGTATATTCTGCAATTTGGCTTGTTCCCAGCTGATAGGTGTAAATCTTGTTATAAGCATTACCACTAGCACCATTGTTGAAGACATAGAACTTATTGGCATTTAAGATGAATGGATAACAGCGCAATCCTTCATTCACGCCAAGCGTTCGGTCCCAAACAGATTTACTATTTATAAAGCAGTAATTGCTGGCAGTTTTTAAATCAACGTCGGTGTATTGGCTCAAACCGTTGCTTGCAGTGTAACGGCAAATGTATCCGCTGCCACCATTGACGGTACTATAGTGTCCGTTTAGACCCTCGATGTAAACGGTTTCGGTGTTTTGGTCAAGATACATTCTCGTGAATATCCAGTAGTCATTGGCAGGGGGTGTAATGGGATAATATTGAGGTGTTGAACCTGTTATCACGCCAAGGCTGCCCACCACCTGTTGACTGTTAGTACTGTTACCAATCACATAAATCTTACCTGTCGATTCACTCACAGCTAAATCGGTGATAACAAAGTTGTCGATTGTGAGCAATTTTGTCTTGTTTTTATAGACTGAAGTGTTCACAACACAACCATTATTTTCTCCTTCGGAGTCATTTTGTGTACTTCTTGTCGATGTGGTGTAGTAAACATTGCCGTTTTTATCAGTCCACATGCGAGGAGCCCCCTCAAAATTAAAGTATCGGTTTAATTTATGTTGCGATCCTTCGAGTTCTGAAGTGTAGATGTTGAAATATCCACCCCCATGAGCACCCGTTGCCTTGGCAATAGCTGCTGTTCCACCTGTGTAGAAATAATAATCATAAGATACTATTGTACCATCATATGTTTCGTCATAATAAGTCTTGTATCCAACATTGTCCTTACGGTACAAAACGGTAGCATTACTGCCATGCACTAAAATCTTAGTGGCAGCATTGTAATTGTCTTTTCCACCCAGCCGGCCGCTCTTGTCCTGCCAGTTGCGCCACACGATGGGCTTGTTGTCGGCGCTTTTGCCTGCGGCCCACACGGTGGGATTGACGGTGACATTGTAGGTATAGGTTGTGTTGATGCCGTCTTTGGTCTTGAACTTGATGGTGAGCGTGGTGGTACCCACCTTGTGGGCTACGACACTCACTTGCGTGTTGTCGTAGTTGATATCAATGATGCCGCTGGCCGAAGAGGTGACGCTGGTCATGGTGCCATTCGAGTCGGTATTGTCTCCATCGTAGGGCCTGAAAATGATGTTGGTGCCCACATTGATGTTGACATCCTGAGCACTGGGGGTGCTGGCATTGAGCCTATAGGACTTATTCTCGTCATAATTGTAGTATCGCATCGAGAGGTCGCGGTTCCAGGCATTTTGCCAGGGTGAGTAAATCGATGTCAGGTATCGGCCCTGATACAGTTTGTTTTGCCCATAGTTCCAATAGTAGGCATACCCATTGCTCTTGACATAGTCGAGCGAGAGCCAGCCGTCGACGCGTGTTCCCATTTGCCACACGCCATAGGCATGGCCCTTGTGATTGCTGTCGATGTCGATGACCGGAGCACGATGGCTCGTCTCAAAAGCGCCATAGCCATAAGTGGGCATCCAAGATACCTTGGTGAGTGCATCAAGGTGTGTCACACTGCCGTAGAAGTAGTCGCCCTCTTGGGCGGCATTGACATCAATTCTCGACACAAAGTGGTAGAAGTAAAGGCCATTCAAGGTTATATAGTACTTGCCGTTCTTGGGAGTGACCGTGTAGGTGCCTGCTTTACTCACACATGCCACATCACGAGTGATAGGGATGTAGTTATAATAGCATTCAGCGAGATTGGCATCCTGCACATAGACGGCACTGACCGTTCCACCCGAGGTTTTGAAACCCTGCTTGTTGCTGCCGTTCACATCACGGAACACCCACTTGCTACCAACGCGCTCAATGGCATACACATTCTGGCAAACCTCGTTGTCCACGGGGTCAATGGCAAGGAAAATCACATCGCCATCGGTCCACTCGTGCATGGGTATATAGGGCAACAGGGCCGAATTCTCAAACCATTCTTGCATTTGGAGTTTCGTGCCGCCAGTGCTGCCGCCAATGGTGTTGCCCAGTATGATGTTGATGAGCTCTGTGACATCGCTCACATTCACACGGCCATCGCCATTCACATCGCCACGGCTATTGTCCATGGGAGTCACGCCCAAAATCATGTTGATGAGTGCGCTCACATCGCTCACATTCACC
>JAEEGL017451110.1_pt1 | contig 12871 bp, 12 predicted proteins | sample 9134231 | NCBI WGS metagenome assembly JAEEGL01 (sample SAMN16246548, study PRJNA631951) | gut metagenome | biome: gut microbiome; feature: rumen; material: fiber-attached | host: Bos | place: Iran: Karaj | collected 2018-10
CAGGCACTGAGCGCGGCATTACCGAGCCGACCCCGACCTTATCCGCCTGCTACGGCCAGGCCTTCCTGGAGCTGCATCCGACAAAGTATGCCGAGGAACTCGTAAAGAGAATGGAAGCGTGCGGCGCGAAAGCCTACCTCGTCAACACCGGCTGGAACGGCAGCGGTAAGCGTATCTCCATCAAGGACACCCGCGGCATCATCGACGCCATCCTCGACGGCGACATTCTCGGTGCTCCCACAAAGAAGATCCCGTATTTCAACTTTGAAGTTCCCACCGAACTCAAAGGAGTCGATACCGGTATTCTCGATCCTCGCGACACCTATGCAGATCCTGCTGAATGGGATGCCAAGGCGAAAGATCTCGCAGGACGTTTTATCAAGAACTTTGTCAAATATGAGAGCAATGAAGCCGGCAAGGCACTGGTTGCAGCCGGTCCGCAGCTCTGATAATCCGGTAGGATCAGGCGGGGGATATCCTCCCCCGCTTCTTGTAAATGACTAATACATATCTGCAGGAGGAAAACGGATGAAGAAAGTTCAATTTACCGAGACTGTTCTGCGTGATGCCAGTCAGTCCCTGGTAGCAACCCGCATGAGCTACGATCAGTTCGAGGGTATTCTCGAGACCATCGATCAGGCGGGCTATTATTCCGCGGAATGCTGGGGCGGGGCAACCTTTGATGTCTGCCTCCGCTTCCTGAATGAAGACCCCTGGGAGCGCCTTCGGAAGATCCGGGCCAAGATGCCCAACACCAAACTTCAGATGCTTCTCCGCGGTCAGAACATTCTCGGATACAAGCATTACAGTGATGACATCGTCCGCCGCTTTGTCCGTGCCGCGGTACGCAACGGCATCGACATTATCCGCATCTTTGATGCGCTGAACGATGTAAACAACCTCAAGGTCGCGATTGAAGAAGCCGTCAACTCTGGAGCAATGGCATCCGGTGCCATCTCCTATACGACAAGCCCGGTCCATACACTTGACAAGTATGTTGAGATGGTCAAGGAACTCAAGCAGATGGGTGTTTCCACCATCTGCATCAAGGATATGGCCGGTATTCTCTCTCCGAAGGCCGCCTATGATCTGGTGTCCGCCATCAAGGATGCGGTGGACTTGCCGGTCGTTATGCATACACACTGCACCACCGGTCTCGCCTTTATGACCTATCTCAAATCCGTCGAAGCCGGTGCCGACGTCATCGACACGGCCATTTCCCCGTTCTCCGGCGGTACGAGCCAGCCGGCTACTGAGACCCTTGCCTTCGCACTTCGTGAGCTTGGCTATGAAGTAGACCTGGACGAGAACAAGCTTTTTGAAATCGCCAATTATTTCAAGCCTATCCGTGCTGAGTTCCTCGAGAAGGGTACACTGAATCCGATCTCCATGGCGACGGATACCCAGTGCCTGACCTATCAGATTCCTGGCGGTATGCTGTCGAACCTGCTGAGCCAGCTGAAGACGCTGAACGCACTGGACAAGTTTGACGAAGCGCTGCTTGAGACGCCGCGTGTCCGCAAGGATATGGGTTATCCCCCGTTGGTCACCCCGACCAGCCAGCTGGTAGGAACCCAGGCTGTTCAGAATGTTCTCGCCGGTGAGCGCTACAAGAACGTCGGCGCCGAAATCAAAGCCTACTGCCGCGGTGAATACGGCAGAACTCCTGCTCCCATTGATCCGGAAGTCCGCGCCAAAATTCTCAATGGCGAAGAGCCCATCAAGGGACGCTATGCGGACACCCTGCCCACGGACCTGTTCGAAAAGACTGCTGCAGAACTGGGAGATACCGCACGCTGCGAAGAAGACGTTCTCAGCTACATCTCCTTCCCGCAGGTTGCTGAAAAATTCTTCCAGAAGCGTAAGGAAGCAGAAGAGAAGAAGGTCCGCTATTCTATCGAAAAGCTTTGATCGGGAGGGATTAAACCATGACTGATCTGGTAAACATCTCTCTGCCCACAGCCGGTGGATATGCACTGCTTGGGTATTGCGTTGTGTTCTTCGGGCTGGTTCTCCTGATGTGTGTCATCATGATTATGGGCAAGGTCATGACCCGCAGAACGCCTGAAGTACCCGTACAGGCTGCACCGGAGGCAGCTGCTGCCGCACCGGCACCGGTTCAGAAGGCTGAGCCGGCACCTGGTTCCGCCGGTGACTTCAAGCTCTACAATACCGATCCCCGTGACGCTGCGATGGTGATGGCCATTGTTGCCGATTCGCTCGGGAAGCCCATCAACGAACTGCGCTTTATTTCCATCAGGGAGGTAACAGAAGATGAAGTATAAAGTTACTCTGAACAACCGCGTCTATGAGGTTGAGGTCGAAGAAGGACAGGCGATGCTGATCGACGAGTACGAACTCGCTGCACCCGCCGCTCCCGCAGCACCTGCTCCTGTTGTACAGGCTGCCGCTCCGGTCGCAGCCGCTGCCCCTGCCGCTCCCGCTGCTCCCGCCGGAGCCGCTCTTGCTGCAGGCACCCGCGTTGACTCCCCGCTTCCGGGCAACGTACTGGATGTAAAAGTCTCCGTTGGTCAGGCAGTCAAAGCCGGCGAAGTCGTCGTTATTATCGAAGCCATGAAAATGGAGAACGAGGTCGTCGCCCCCTGTGATGGCGTCGTGAAGCAGATTGTCGCCTCCAAAGGTGCTGTCGTGGAAACGGGTGCCACGCTCGTCGTGATCGCGTAAGGAGGCCCCTATGGAAATATTGGGTGTCCTGCAAAAACTGGCCCTTGAATCCGGTTTTGCGGCTTTCTTTACAACAGACGGCGGCTGGAAAAACATTGTAATGATCCTGATCGCCTTTGTTCTGCTCTATCTCGGCATTGTGAAGAAGTTCGAGCCGCTGTTGCTCTGCGGCATCGCATTCGGCTGTCTGCTGTCCAACCTGAGCTATTTTATCGGTATGGGTACCAATGCGCTTTATCATCCGGAACTCTGGGAGGCATTTCTGGATTCTGCCAGTCCCTACTATCACAGCTACGGCCATATTATGAGCCACTGCGGTCTGCTGGACTTCTTCTATATCGGCGTAAAGGCTGGTATCTATCCCTCGCTGATCTTCATGGGCGTTGGTGCGATGACGGACTTCGGTCCCCTGCTGGCCAATCCGAAGAGCCTGCTTCTCGGTGCTGCTGCTCAGCTCGGTGTGTTCATCGCTTTCTTCGGTGCGGTGCTGCTGGGCTTCACTGGCCCCCAGGCGGCGTCCATTGGCATCATCGGCGGTGCAGATGGCCCTACAGCCATTTATCTGACCACCAAGCTTGCGCCTGAACTGCTCGGACCCATTGCCATCGCTGCCTATTCCTACATGGCACTGATTCCGCTGATTCAGCCTCCTCTCATGAAGATGATGACCACTGAAAAAATGCGTACCGTGAAAATGGTGCAGAGCCGCGAGGTCTCCAAGACCGAGAAGATCGTCTTCCCGGTTGTTGTCGCCACCTTCGTCATTCTGCTTCTGCCCTCCACGGCTCCCCTGATCGGCTGCCTGATGCTCGGCAATCTGTTCCGCGAATGCGGTGTGACGGATCGTCTGTCCGATACCGCCCAGAATGCACTGATGAACATCGTCACCATCTTCCTCGCTACAAGTGTCGGTGCCACCATGGTTGCGCAGAACTTCCTGAACCTGAGCACGATCAAGATCATCATCCTCGGTTTGATCGCCTTCTCCATCTCTACAGTCGGAGGACTTTGCGGCGGTATTGTCATGTACAAAACTTCCGGTGGAAAGATCAATCCGCTGATCGGCTCCGCTGGTGTCTCTGCAGTTCCCATGGCCGCCCGCGTGTCTCAGGATGTCGGCAGAAAGTACAACAAGAACAATTACCTGCTGATGCACGCCATGGGTCCGAATGTGGCCGGCGTCATTGGTTCCGCAATTGCTGCGGGATTTCTCCTCAGTGTTTTTGGCTGAACTTAAAAAAAGAGCTGCTTCGGCAGCTCTTTTTTATCTGGTATTCTTTTCTGTTTTGTTGTAAAATAGATTCAACAATCCGCCGGTCTGGCGGAGCCTGTATGGAGGAAACAATATGACAGATTATAAAGCGCTATACTCCCAGAAGAAGCTTTCTGCTGATGAGGTTGCTGCCAGAGTGGAAAACAACTGGCTGATCGGCATGGATGCAGCCATCGGGCAAACGCCTGCCATCATCGACGCCATATGCAGAAGAGCCATGGGAAGCGACTTATCAGGCGTACGGGTGCAAATGCTCCTTGACGTCTATCCCTATGCTTTCTATGCCGATGACAGCCTTGCAGGAAAGGTGACCGGAGAGTCCTGGTTTGCCAGCGGCGGAGCGCGGAAAGCACTTGCCGCCGGACTCGCGGATTATGTTCCGAATTATTACCGTGACTGCCCCCGTCATATCCGCACTAACTTTGACTATGACGCCTTCTGCGTCTCTGTTTCCCCGATGGACAAGCATGGTTACTTTAGTCTTGGTACTGTAAGTTCCTATTCTCCCGCAATGATTGATAAAGCCAGACATATCTTCGTTGAAGTCAATGAAAACACGCCCCGTGCTGTCTGCGGCGCTCAGCTGCACATCAGCCAGATTGACGGACTGGTGGAAAATACGTTTGAGCTTCCCACGCTGCCTGCGCCGAAGCTCGACGATGTCAGCATCACCATCGGCAATCTGATTGCCGAGCAGATTGAAGACGGTTCCTGCATCCAGCTCGGCATCGGTGCGATTCCCGATGCAGTCGGCTTGGCACTGAAGGCCAAGCATGACCTCGGTATCCACACCGAAATGTTCACCAGTTCCATGGTCGACCTGATCGAGTGCGGTGCTGTTAACAACAGCAGGAAACAGATTCACCGCGGAAAAAGCGTCACCACGTTTGCCTTCGGTTCCAAGGCGATCAATGACTATATCGACGACAACCCCGCCATCGAGATCCTGCCTGTCGACTATGTAAACAATCCGGAAGTCATCTGTCAGAATGACAATATGATTTCCATCAACGCAGCTCTGGAGGTCGACCTCTTCGGTCAGGTCTGTGCCGAGAGCATCGGAACAAAAATCATGTCCGGCTCCGGCGGCCAGGTGGACTATGTCCGCGGGGCAGGCCAGTCCAAGGGCGGCAAGAGTTTTATTGCATTTTCCTCCACTGCCAAGGGTGGTACCATCAGCAAAATAAAACCTATCCTCACGCCGGGTGCAGTTGTCACCACAAGCAAGAACGACGTTGATTACATTGTTACGGAGTACGGTCTGGCTCACCTTCGCGGGCAGACACTCTCGTCCCGTGTCAAACAGCTTATCGCCATTGCACACCCGGACTTTCGTGATGAACTCACCTTTGAGGCAAAGAAGCGCGGCATCCTGATCTGATTCGATCCGCATCGTATCGGATTCTGGTGCTTTGAGCCGCTTCTCCGGAAGCGGCTCTTTTCGGAAGGAGTTTTTACTATTAAATACCGTGCAGTATTGTTGGACATGGATGGAACGGTTCTGGATACACTGGATGATCTGTATGATTCCATCAATTACAGTCTTCTTGCTTTCTCCCTGTCTCCGGTTACGCGGGAACAGGTACGTCAGAACCTGGGAAACGGAGCAGCGTATCTGGTCAATCACTGTGTTCCGCCGGATTGTTCAGAACCGCTTCGGGAAGAGTTACTTGTGTTTTATAAAGCCTGGTACGACGATCACTGCCGGATCAAAACCGCACCGTATGAGGGGATACTCCCTCTGCTTCACGCATTGAAGGAACAGGGCTTTCGGCTCGCCATCATATCGAACAAGCCGGATTCTGCCGTGCAGGAATTGTCTGCGTCTTTTTTCCCGGGTCTCCTCGAGCTCTCCGTCGGTGAAAGCCCCGCCACCCGACGCAAGCCCGCACCGGACACAGTGCTCACCGCCGCCTCCCAGATGGGACTTTCCGTCGATCAATGTGTATATGTCGGCGATTCAGAGGTTGACATCCAAACCGCCCGAAATGCCGGAATGGACTGTATCTCCGTTACCTGGGGCTTTCGGGATGAGGCCCAGCTCATTGCAGCAGACGCCACAGTTCTGGTTCATACAACGGAAGAGCTTCTCGCATATCTGAGCTAAACCATTCCCTCTGCGAAAAATGCTTCAGATGATCATTAAGGCAATGATCACCCGAAGCATTTTATCTTTTTCATTCCAAATTCAGACCGCGTTTCAGTCCCAGTACCGTCGCCAAATACAGAACCGCGCCTTGAATCACACAAAGCACGATTCCGTGCCATGTCAGTGTCGAGGCAAATTTCAGTCCATCCTTCACCTCGCTGATATGGTCTGGATTTAAGTTTCCAAATCCAACTATCCCATATCCCACTTCCATCAGCTGGAAGACAAAGCTTATCACTACAAACAGCACGATGCTGAGAAAAACTTTGTTCTTTGTAAACATATGTCCCAGAGACATGGACGCATAGAAGTGCAGACTGGTTACGAGTGTGCCGAGCAGTACAACCAGGACTCCCTGCAGGACCAGCGTCATCACCTGACCGCGAATTCCCAGTTCTTCCAGGAACTGGCGAACTTCCGACCAGCGTGGGAATTCTGCAATAATCATTTCCAGATTGGTATTTGCGAGATTCAATCCGGTAAAGAACAACACCAGTATAATAAGCAGTGCAGTTAACAGAAACCACACCAGGGAAACAATCAGTTTTGCCCAGATCAGCTCATGCACACTCACTGGAAGTGTGAGCATCAGATAACCTTCATCCTTCAGCAGATTTCTGTAAAAACGGCTGACCATGATGACCAGCGCCATTACCGCCGTCCCTATCATCGCAATTCCAAAGAAGACAACAATCAGAATAAAAAGTGTTCTCAGCAGCGGCAAATCCGAAAGGCCGCTGGCCAGGCCCCACATTGACAGATTTGCCAGCAGTGCAAGCGCCGTCAGCGCGCCCATCACCGGCAGCATGATCCGCGCTGTAGCACGAAATTCATGTTTGATTAGTTTACTCAGCATCTGAACACCTCCCGGAAGTACTGATCCACACTCATGCCGTGATCCTCCCGGATTGTATCCACAGAGGATTCCAGCACGATTTTTCCATTGTTGATGAAAATGACATCATCAAGAACCTGCTCCACATCCGCAATCAGATGGGTCGAAATGATCACTGCGGCTTCTGGGTTATAATTTCGAATGATGGTATCCAGAATATAATCCCGAGTCGCAGGATCTACACCTCCGATCGGCTCATCCAGAAGATAAAGCTTGGCCCGCCGGCTCATCACAAGAATCAGCTGTGTCTTCTCTCTCGTCCCTTTGGACATTTCCTTGATTCTCATATTTTCATCAATGTTCAGCCGCAGAAGCATTTCCATCGCGCGGTCACGGTCAAAATCATCATAAAAGTCTTCAAAGAAGTCCAAAAGCTGGCGGACTTTCATCCACTCCGCGAGATAGGGCTTATCCGGCAGATAGCTTACAATGCTCCGGCTTTCCCGTCCCGGCAGCTCGCCATCAATAAGCACTTCCCCACTGGTCGGGGTCAAAAGACCGTTTGCCAGTTTCAGCAGCGTGGTCTTCCCGCTGCCGTTTGGCCCAAGCAGGCCAATGACCCGCCCGGGTTCAATTTTCAGATTGACCTCGTTCAGAGCCTGAACTGACCCAAATCGCTTGGACAGGTCTACACATTCAAGAATCGGCATTTTCTTCCTCCTTCTCCTCCAGCAGCGAGACGATTTCTTCCCGCTGATATCCCAGCTTTTTCATCGCTTCCAGAAAACTGCGGATCTGTTCCTCCGCGAACTGTTTTTTTGCCCGTTCGATCACCCGCATGTCTTCCGTAACAAAGCGGCCTGCCGTCCTCTGAGAGTACACCATGCCGTCACGTTCCAGTTCCTGCAGCGCCCGCTGCATGGTATTGGGATTCACCCCTGCTTCCATGGCCATATCTCGTACGGATGCAAGTCTCTCACCCGGCAGGAAACTGCCTGATACAATTCCCAGTTTAATTTGTTCCACGAGCTGGGAATAGATCGGCAGATCACCGCGAAACTTCCAGTCCATCTGGCACCTCCTTTGTGTTATTGTTCTAAGCGATTAATACAATAATACATTCATCGGTATTTGTCAAGCCTTTTTTAAAAACCGGAACTGCATTTTCTTGCAAAGCAGCTTTTGTGGTGTTATACTGATTAATAATTTATTTGAGAAATACTTGCGAACTGAGAGGCTGAATATCATGAGAAAAGTACTGCATGTGATGAAGTGTATCCTTCTTCTTGCTTATCTCGTATTTATTGTTCTCTGCAGCCACTCCTGCATCATGCGTTTTTCCTCCACCATGGATGCTGGTGCCGGAGATTCTTCGATCGCTGCTCCGGTTGTGGAGCCGACGGTTGAACCGGTCAATGAGAATGAAGTTCGGCTTTCCTCAGGAGTCTATCCAAAAGATACTGCTGAGCTGGTCGCCGTTGTTACCCCGGAAGATCTTCCTCTTTTGGATGAATTCTCTTCTCTGACTTCGGCAGATTTCTCCGGAAGTTCCTGCTACACAGAGATTCTCTCCTGGATGGAAAACCATCCTGATACTTCCGTCCGCTACAACATTACTTTACCGGATGGCCGGGTTTTTTCGAATGACACTACTTCCATCGATCTCACCGGGCTTACTCCGATTGCTGCACCCCAGGTTGCTGCTCTTCTGCAGTTTCTGCCGGATCTCCAGACCATTGATCTTGGAGTTGCTCAGCCTGGCAGTTCTCTCAACGCCGAAGTGTTGGAGTTAATCTCCTCTTCCTGCCCGAACGCGACCGTTCACTATGCACTTTCCCTATTCGGCCGTGAGGTCAGTCTGTCAGACACGGAACTGGATCTCTCCTCTATCTCAGCCGACCAGGTTGGTGAGGCAACCTCTGTCCTTCGCAGTATGAATGATATTAAGCTGATTCACCTTGGCAGCGAAGGCAATGGGCTTGGCTGGGACAGCATTTCCGCCATTCATGAAGCCGCCCCCGGCGCAGTCCTGGATTATTCATTTAACCTCTGGGGTGTTGACGCCAACCTGTCTGATGACTACTTGAGTTTCAGTCACATCACGATGAATGATCAGGGTGAATCGGTCCGCAGAGTGGTTCCTCTCATGACAAGTCTTGAAACGCTGGACATGGATTTCTGTGATGTCTCGAACGAAGCCATGGCAGTGATTCGGGAGGAGAACCCCAGCGTCGATGTCATCTGGAGAATCTGGTTTGCAGGTTACAGTGTCCGGACAGATGTTGAGCGCATCCTTGCCTCGTCTATCGCAAACGGCGGTGAGGTCACCGACCAGGAAGCCGCCAAACTGAAGTACTGCACCAAGGTCAAATATCTTGACCTCGGTCACAACAAGGTCCTCACCGATATTTCTTTTACGCGCTATATGCCGGACCTGGAAGTGGCGATCTTCGCCATCAACGACATCAGCGATATATCGCCCCTTGCAGAATGCCACAAGCTTGAGTACCTTGAAATCAACTCCACCAACGTTACGGATCTCACACCACTTTCCGATGCGAAAGCCCTGCGTCATCTGAACATCGGACGCACCGTCAAGACCGATGAGAACCTGGGTGAAGATGAAAAACGTCCGAGAGTGACAGACCTCACGCCGCTTTACGGATTGTCGGATCTCGAGCGTCTTTGGATCGGCAGTATGACTGCCGGAGGAATTCCCATAGAGCAGATTGAACATATGGCGGAAGTGATGCACTGCGAAAATCTTTACAATACTGACGGCACCTTTAATGAATACTGCGAGAAGATCAATGTTACCTCCGGCGATCCTTCTCAGGGGACCTGGCGCACCACCGGTGAGCGCCCGAACTGGGTTTGGGAACAGTGGTTGATTACAGGTGTTTTCAATGATCCGCTGAACGAACGCTATGCGCTTCTCAGAGAGCAGTTCCAGTATGATAACGGCGTTTATGCTTATTCTCTGCCGCAGAATGACCCCCTGTACTGATCCATGATTATCTTCGACCACGGAGTAGTTTCTGTATGAAAAAAACCATTCCTCTCATTCTTCTGTTTCTTCTCGTGTTTGCCGGCGCTTTTCTGCTGGGTGCCCGAGGCAGAATCACCCCGCCCGCTGTTCTTTCTTCGGAGGAGACTGTCGCTGAGCCCATGCCGATCGAAGTTGAGCAGGAGCCTTCTTCCATTCCGGATGCTCCGGAATCACTCCCGGAGGAGGCGGAATCGGTTCCGGAGCCCACGCCGGAACCGACACCGGAACCTACGCCGGAGCCGACACCTGCCTACGATCTGAACTTCTCGGTCGCCGGGCAGGAACTCAGCAGCAATCCCAGTTCTCTGGATCTCACGCAGGCAACATCTGAGGAGATCGACCGCCTGATCCCTGTTCTGCCGGCACTGTCCTCCCTGCAGAGTGTGGAACTCGGAAATGCTGCGGCAGAACAACCCTTGATCTCGTGGGATCGGGTACGTGCGATAAAAGAAGGTGCTCCACAGGCGGATCTTCATTATTCTTTTACCGTCCGCGGATATCCGTTTTCTCTTTCCGATGAGATTCTGAACCTGAACCATCTCACGTTTGAAGATGAGGGTGCCCTTGTTACACAGATTGCTGCCTGTATGCCAAATCTGCGCCTGATTGACATGGATTCCTGCGGTGTATCCAACGACGGTATGGCAGCGATCCAGAAGCAGTTTCCCGATGTGGAAGTCGTGTGGCGCGTCCTGATTGGTATCGATTACAGTGCCCGTACGGATGCAACGCGCCTTGTCATTTCAAATCCGGATCGCGGAGGCAACCTTGACACGCCGGAGTCTGTTGCAGGGCTGTACTACTGCACCAAGGTCAAATATCTGGATCTCGGCCACAATTATCTGATGAGTGATATCTCTTTCATCAACAACATGCCGGATCTGGAGGTCCTGATCCTTGCCATGACGGCGGTAAAGGATATCTCTCCCCTTGCAAACTGTAAGAATCTGAATTACCTCGAGTATCAGACCTCCGCTGCCGGCGATCTCAGCCCGCTCTCTGAACTTGCAAACCTTAAGGATCTGAATATTTGCTACAACTTTGCATTAAGAGATATTCGTCCGCTGTATAATCTGGATCTCGACCGGCTTTACATCGGCTGTCTCTCTCCGGTTCCGCCTGCTCAGATTGAAGAGTACAAACAACTCCATCCAAACTGCATTGTCAACACCACAACAGAAGATCCTACGGATGAATGCTGGCGCTATGGGGATATCAGCGGAAATGGTGGTTGGGAAACTGCTCCCCGCTATGACCTGCTCCGGCAGCAGATGGAATATGACAATTTCCCCGGCTGTTATGCCTATCGCGGAAACGACCCGAGAGAATATATGCGTTTCGAATACTGAGATCTATAAGGCAGAATAAAACGTGCCCCCCGCTTCCAGCGGGAGGCACGTTATTATTTGGTATGAATGATCGTCTTACTTGCCCATGTTCATCTGAGCAGCAACTTCGGCAGCGAAGTCTTCCTGCTTCTTCTCGATGCCCTCGCCCTTGATGAAGTGAACAGCATCGACAAACTTGACGCTTCCGCCGAGCTTTTTGGCTGCATCCGCAATGTAGCCTTCTACAGAGCCCTTGAACAGGTCAGAGCGGACGAACTCCTGCTGCAGCAGGCAGGTATCTTTAAAGAAAGCGTTGAGCTTGCCGGCAGCGGCCTTCTCTTTGACGACAGCGGGTTTGCCGGCCATCTTCGGATCGTTATCCATCAGAGCGACCTGAACGGCCTTCTCATGTTCGATGTCTTCCTGGGGAACCAGAGACTTATCCCAGAACTTCGGATTCATGGCAGCAATCTGCATGGCAACATTCTTGCCGATCTCGGTGGCATCAATGTCGCCTTCCACAGCGAGATTCACCAGCACGCCATGAGAGCCACCGGCGTGGACATAAGCCACATTGAACGGCTCGGCAAAGCGAACGAAGCGGCGGACCTGAAGATTCTCGCCGATGGACATAACCTTCTCGGGCAAAATCTCAGCAACAGTCAGGTCACGGCCGGGATACTTGCACTGAAGCAGCGCCTCAACATCTGCGGGATTGTCAGTCATGACAACCTTGCAGATGTCCTTGACGAACTGCTGGAACGCTTCACTCTTGGCGCAAAAGTCCGTCTCGCAGTTGACTTCCACCACGGCGCCGACGCCGCACTCGGAACAGACATGTGCGTAAGCCATGCCTTCTGCAGCAATGCGGCCGGCTTTCTTTGCAGCCTTCGCCAGTCCCTTTTCGCGCAGCCAGTCGACTGCCTTATCCATATCGCCGTCGGTCGCCTGGAGTGCTTTCTTGCAATCCATCATGCCAACGTTGGTCATCTCACGGAGTGTCTTTACGTCCTGAGCGGTAAATGCCATTTGTATTTCCTCCTAAAATTAATATACGGGTTTACTCAGAAAAGGGGGGCGTAAAAACGCCCCCGATTATTGCTTATTCCTCAGAAGCTTCCTCAGCGGTTTCTACTTCCGCCATGGTCATATCGGCCTCATCTGCGCCTTGATGGCCTTCCTGAACTGCATTGGCGATGGTCGCGGCAATCAGGCGAATGGCTCGGATTGCGTCATCGTTAGCCGGGATAACATAGTCGACCTCATCGGGATCACAGTTAGTGTCCACGATCGCAACGATGGGAATATGCAGTTTGCGTGCTTCTGCGATTGCGTTGTGCTCCTTGCGCGGGTCAACGACAAACAGAGCTCCGGGGAGCTTTTTCATGTCCTTTACGCCGCCGAGATACTTTTCGAGCTTTTCCATCTCGCCGAGGTGCTTCATGACTTCCTTCTTGGGAAGCATGTCGAACGTGCCGTCTTCCTGCATCTTCTTCAGCTGCGCAAGACGGTCTACACGGGTACGCATGGTCTTGAAGTTGGTGAGCATACC